>OBOI01000664.1_pt1 | contig 11186 bp, 10 predicted proteins | sample 1670151 | NCBI WGS metagenome assembly OBOI01 (sample SAMEA104232303, study PRJEB22302) | sediment metagenome | biome: forest; feature: aquifer; material: sediment | place: USA | collected 2011-08-07 | depth 0.01 m | reverse complement strand
TACAGTAGCTCGTCTGCTCCCTGCTCATAATAATACCGAGCAAACTGTTCGGGTTTTCCCAGGACACGCAGTCCCTCCAGATGTATTCCCTTAACAAGATTGGGGCCTTTGATGTCTAATCGAGGAATGACTCGAATATTTTTCATAACGACGAATTGCACTATGACTTTACTTGATCGTAGAACTTCTTGAACACGAGTGACTCCAAAGGAATGGTTCCAATAGTAGCAATGATGCGCTCGCTGGCTTTGCCGTCTCCAAAGGGATTATCCATAGCTTGGAGCGAAGCGCGGAATTCTGGAGAACATGCCTGCTGGATTGCTACAATGATAGCATGTTGATCTCCGTCCGGAACATCAATAACATTAGTAGCACGTATTCTCCCTTCTTGGCGGATACCAACATTGACGACGGGTAAACGAAATGATGGTGCTTCAATAATGCCACTCGAAGAATTCCCAACCATCAACGCCGCATGCTGCATCAAAGAAAAATATCGCAATTGTCCTAATGACACGGTGATACATGCGCAATCAGGATGCGTAACGGCATACGCTTCCATTTTTTCTCGAATCGCCCGATTACCCTGGTCCGCGTTCGGCAAACTCATAATCCAAAAAATCTTAGGAAACGCAGCCAACGCGGCAAGGAGTACGTCCGCACGTTCACCCGGTGAGGATTGACCCTCTCGAGTTTCGGGATGGTACGTCACAATCCCCCACTGACGTTCTTCTGGTAAACTCAACTCCTTCGCAAGAGTAGGGCGGTCAAAAAGTTTGAGCCGTAATATACTATCCAGTCCAGGGGCACCGAAAGCAAACACGCGCTCCGGCGCCTCGCCCATTTGAATCACCCTCTGACGATACGCGTCGGTTGAAGTGAAATGAAGATAGCTCATTTTGGTAATGGCATGACGAAATTGTTCATCCATTGCCCCGAGCGTACTTTCACCGCCATGGATATGCGCAACGGGAATATTCAACGGAACTGCTGCCGCGGCAGCAGAAAAAATCTCAAACCGATCTCCAAGCAGAACGACAAGACTTGGATGCAACTGGCTATACACTTTACCAAACCCACTCATTCCTTCACCCATTGCGTTCACTATGTTCTCAGCGGAATCTCCCCGTAGATGAAGATCGACCCGTGCGGCAATTGGAAATCCATCTTTTTCAATCTCCTGCACACTCAAGCCATGCTCCGACATTAAATGCATTCCGGTCACTAATAACTGCAATTCTAACCCTGGATCATCATGGACACCTTGGATAATCCAACGCAGCAGGCCGTACTCGGCTCTTGATCCAGTCACAACGGCAATCTTCCTCAATTTCATATCTCGATGAAATCATCCTTTTGAAAATCTCGTTTTGCAATTTGTCCTACGACGTGATCCCACTTTGTAGGACTGATTCCAGTGCCTGGTCTTTTGGTGGTAAGATTCTTATCACTAAAAATTTCCCCCACCTTAATATCTCTCGCGGCCACGATGCTTTTACGCGCAACTGCTGCAATCGGTTCTTCCTCTAAAGCGGGTATTTTCTCGCCACTGCCGAGCATTATTTCGGTCTCTCGAATCGCTTGCACCATCGCTTTCAATTCAGCTGGATTAAGCGAGGCAAGATGATCCGGACCTGGTAAAGCTTTATCAGTAGTAAAATGTTTTTCAATGACACACGCGCCAAGAGCCACCGCAATAACGTCCGCCAAATATCCAGGGCTGCCGTTATCAGAATATCCTATCGGAACACTCCACTGGCGCAACTCCCGTTGTAATGTGATGATGGCATTGAGGTTGAGCGATGCAGCACTCGGGGGGTAGTTCGACGTGCTATGTAATACCACTATCTGATCGTTCCCTTGCGCACGAATTTCCTTAACAGCTTCTTTAACTTCAGCAAGGGTGGCCATGCCGGTTGATACAATCATTTTTTTTCTTTTCGCCGCAATATGCCGCAAATAGGGAATATTGGTAATTTCACCAGAAGGAATTTTAAACATCGGGATGTTAATACTTTCCAAAAAATCCGCGTCCTCCTCGTGAAATGGAGTAGAAAGAAACATTATCCCCCGTTCCTTGGCATATTCTTGCAACAAAGGATGCCATAGTCGCGGCAACTCCAAACGCTTAAGCATGGTATATTGGGATTCTGGTTTACCAATGTTACGGGTTTGATAATCTGCTTGCGGGGCCGTATCGGTCACTAGTAGTTCTGCCTTAAATGTTTGAAATTTTACGGCATCGGCGCCGGCATCAACAGCGACATCAATAAGTTTTTTAGCAATTTCAAAATCACCGTTATGATTGACCCCTGCTTCGGCAATAATAAATGTCTTCATAAGAGTTTTTTCGCGGGAATGCCGATATAGGTGCCCTGCTCAAGACAATCCTTCGTCACAACCGCACCAGCGCCGATGATACAGTGATCACCGACAGTTTTGTATTGAACCACCGTTGCCCCCGCGCCAACAAGTGAATGAGCGCCCACGGTAACGCCTCCGCTCAACGTAGCGCCCGGCGCGATATGGACAAAGTCGCCGATCTGACAATCATGATCAATGGAACTGTGTGTATTCAAAATCACATACTTACCCACCTGGCTGCCCGAATTAACCACAACTCCATCCATCACCACCGCACCCACCTCAATCTTTACCTCCTCGTTCACCACTGCGTGCGACGAAATAATCGCGGGCATCTCGAATCCAAAACGAAGAAGCTTCTCTATCAGGTGCTCACGCAGGGTTCCTTCTCCTATGTACCCAATGCCAATAACAGCGGCACACGGTGAGTGTTCCGCTCTGAGTTGAGGCAACACATCATCAGCCCCAAGGTATGGTACTCCAAGAAGGGGGCCGCGATTTTGTTTGTCTACGTACCCCAAAAGTTCGAACCGACCACTCTTTTTAATAATACTGGCCACTACTTTAGCATGTCCGCCTCCACCAATAATTACAATGGTTTCCTTAGCCATACAAAATTACCGTGCTGTCAATCCGCCATCAACGACGAGATTGTGTCCAGTGACATAAGCCGAGGCATCGCTTGCAAGATAGGCAGCCGCACCCTTGACATCCTCCTCACTGCCCATACGGTTCAGCGGGGTGCGCGCAACATACCGCGAGAGAAATGGGTCGGTGTGTCCCCGGAATATTCCTCCCAGAGTAATCATGTTGACGCGCACCGAAGGTGCAAGCGTCGCCGCAAGCCAACGAGTCAATTGGAGAAGTCCTCCTTTACTTGCTGCATAGGCCGCAGGATTGCCCAATGTCGTTCCTTCATACAGCCCCCAATCAGGGCCCACCATTCCATAGATGGAACCAATCATAATGACAGATCCATGACCCGATGCTTCAAGCGCTTCTGTACACGCTTGCGTGAGAACAAATGGAGCAGTAAGATTCATCTCCAGTGCGGTACGCCATGTTTGGGCACTCTGCTGTTTAAACGGAACCCCCCATCCCTTGAGATTGGACGTACCGACCAGCGCGGCGTTGTTCACCAAAATATCTAACCTCCCAAACTTGTTGATCACTTGTTCTGGCACTACGCGTACCTGTTCGTCATTGCCAAGATCAACCGTAAGCACCAGCACATCTCCTGAGTATTCTTTTCTGAGACGTGCTGCCACATCACCCGATTGCTCCTCGTTGATATCCAGCAGTACAATCGTGGCGCCCAACTCAGCAAAGACCTCGGCCATCGTACCTCCAATATGCCCTGCGCCACCCGTAATAAGCGCCACGCGTCCTTTTAAATCCATGAGTTGTTGAAGATTTTTCATAGAGCGGAACGAGGAGGCGCGGCAGTACTGAGAACACAGCATCAGTTGCGTTTACCCATCAAAAACTCTGCAATCTCAAAATCCAATGGAGTATCAATATCGAGAGCACGCTCGGTGGGGACGACTATTGCCTTCACGCGCCCGGAAAGAATATGGGGCGTTGAGAGAATATACTCTCGACGCGCTGCGTAAGAAACCGTCGTCATGTCGTAGACTGTCGGCGCGTCTTGTCGTCGTCCTACCGATCGCGCCGTGCACACCAACGAGGCATCCCCTCGTTCGTTGATTGTCACCATATTGACATAGGGATTGCGATGGGCGGGAGTCACCGTGACAACAATATCAGCATCGCTTTCCAACAACAGTGTGAGGCAAGCGGTGACATCTTCGCTCGCGCGCAATGGTGCAGTGGTGGGGACACTCACCAATACGTCGACCGTATGCCCCACCTGTTTCTCGATGGTCGTAAGAGCGTGTTTCCATGCCAGAAGTTCTGGGCTCGTATCCTGGGCCAATGCTTCTGGACGCATAAACGGTGTTTCAGCACCGTACTGACGCGAAACTCCGGCAATCTCATCATCATCAGTAGAAACAATGAGGCGGTCAATCAGTGAGACCGCTTTGGCCGTTTCAATAGCATACGCGATAAGGGGCTTGCCTGCAAGGGGCTTAATGTTTTTATGTGGCACGCCTTTTGATCCACCACGGGCAAAGATCACACCCAGAATATATGGTTTTCTCACATGATTCATATCTTATCCATTAGCTGCGGATCGTTTAAACTCTAAGATCTTTTTTAAGAGCTCTGCGGACTCCTGAATATTATTCATGATGCTGGGATTGGCGAGATTGGCGAAAAAATACTCGAGCTGTTCCTTAAAATATTCATCGCGCGTTGTGGTAAAGACTCTTTCCCCTTTCGCACCATTTTCCACCCATCTAATGGTATTGTTGCGAATGTCACCTATCATATAACCGTCTTCAAAATCTACACTCACCGTTCTTTCCTCAAAGCGACTCATAAAATTCATATGCAGGTTCACCGGCGTCCCCCCGGCCTTCAGCGTAATATCTGCAGTATCTTCGGTGTCCACTGTGACATCACCGACCCTTCCGTACCAACCTTTCATACCTTCAATGATTCCGAAAAGATGCTCAATGTAATTAAATTCGTGGGACAAATCAAGGAGCACACCGCCGCCCAGTGCTGCGTTGGCAGAGTATTTTTTCTTATGATCTGTGCCGGGCCGCCATTGTGACAAGTCAGACGAGACCACTGCGCGAACATGCCGAGGCTGCTTGCCCTTGAGACGCTCTTTGAGGCCCTTGATGACGGGATGAAACCGCATGCCATAAGCGGTATAGCATGTTAAATTTTTTTCTTGACATAATTGCATCAACTCCTCCACTTGATCCATTCTATGGGAAAGCGGTTTTTCTACAAATAGGTGCATGCCGAGATTGGCGCATTCAATGGCGGTCTCAACATGCAAGCTCGTTGGATTTGTTATAAAAGCAATATCGGGTTTGAGTTTCTTAACTTGAGGCCAGCTCGAAACCTCAGGCATGCCCAAGTCATTGCCCTGACCCTTCTGGCTTGACCGAAACGCAAAAAGATCGTGCGTAAAGTACGTATTGAGAATTCGCGCATGCCGTGTGCCAATTGAGCCAAGTCCAAAAAAAATGATCTTCATAATTCCAGCACATCCTTGAACACACTGTCATGAGGACAATAATTGGATTCTCTCTACACTAGCAGAGGGGGGTGGGAAAAACAAGGCTGTTGTTGAGCTGCTCGGGGCGGTGATGTATTGCTGTATGTATGCTTGTGCTTGTTTACACTGCTGGGAAACATCAGCAGCAGAAAGGGCATTGATAGTATCGAGGCAATCAACGAGAGAGTCCTGCTTGCCGACGACCCACCGAAAATCTCTAAGAGCAAAGAGGGGGTCATACTCCAAGAGGGCACCAGTAGAATAATGAATAATGGGGATCCCGTGTACAATCGCTTCTAATGACACGGCGCTCCCCCAATATATGAGACGATCGCTTTGTAAAAGATCGTCGCGCAAAGAACGGCCAGAAGAGATTCGCACCTGCGCACTGCTCAACATATTTTCGGGGATATGGAGAGATGAAAGAGGAAGGGCAGGATGAGCACGCAAGAGAATGCGATACGATGTACCACGGAGTTGTTGCAAAACATACTCCGCCATCTCTCGTGCCTGCATCACCCCCTCCAAAGCCACGAGAAGAACCAAATCTGTTCCGGTAGAGAAAGGATGGGAAGTCGTAAATGTCTCAAATCGTAAGGCGCAACTAGTGCGCAATACTCCGGGCGAATAATCACCAAATCGAGCGAGAAATTCTGTTGTCGTGGGTCCCGTCGTCAGCACATTGGTCGGCAGCAACGACTGCTCCTGTGGAAAATGACTTACAAACATGTTCACCGCCGACGGCGCAATAACGGTGTGCTGATACCCCAAGATGATCGTTTGGGGAGAGTTCTGCTTGATCGCCAGAACACACATACGCTCCCAGGGATTATTTTCATAGGTATAGAGAAAGTATCCAACACGAGTAATGCGCACTAATCGCCGGATAGCAAAAAAGTGTAGAAGCGAAGATATGGCTATACTGCGATCACGCCGACTGAGCTCATGTTCAATGAGCTCTCGGACATCATACGTAAAAAATAATACGGGCCCCTTGGTACTGCGTATCGAAGAAAGTGCAGCCACCACCGCTTTGACGATATCCAGAGGGGTAAGAAGGATCTCGAAGGGGTAGATGGATATATCAAGACAGCGTTTCATCTTTCTCAACAAAGGAGCGTACTGCCCGAGCACCGCTGAGAATACGACGAGGCGGGTCCGGCGGGGGGGGTCCTGTGGCAACGTTCCCCAAAAAGGATCGTGATACGCTCCGCTGTCACTCAGACTCTGATCATAGGAGAATGTTTTGAGAGCATACAATGGCGCTGTTCGTACTTGTATTTCCTTTGCCCATCGAGCTCTCAACACTATTTGAGCAACAGCCAGTCGATAGCATGTTTGTAAAATGTGCCAAGCGACATATGGAAGACTCACAATCCACGCCTTTCCTTTTTCCCACAACGGGACCCACCAACGCGCAAGAATGTGGACAGCGAACCCCCGCTCCCGCGCGATCGTGGAGAGCGTCGAGAACATCACCCACGGAACATTACGGACGATGAGCACGCTGTCCTTGGGAATCGTTTCAAGCGCCTTGCTGATCCCGAACAATCGCTCGAACAATGGTGGGATAGGAGAAGTAAAACGATTTTTTGACGCAATATCACTCGCCCACCACCATTGGCTTACCACCTGTTCACCCATCTGCCCAATAGAATCTCGATATGCTCGTAAGAACCCATCTTGTTCCGGCAACTCTGGGGTCAAAACAGTCATCGTATCTTTCAAGCGAGAAATCATCTCTTGAGCAAACTCTTCGGATCCGGGGCTCTCCAGATAAAAATAGGGGTCATGAGAAACCCCTCGAAGGAACCGAAGCAACCGCTCCGACGGTACCGATGAATCGATCATCACGAATACTCCCATAGAGGCCAACCCTCATTCCTATTGCGGCACTTCATCAACCGACCATCGTTTTTGTTCAATAACGTAGTCACCACGGATCTGTTGCACCATTTGTTGGAGCTCCTCCACGCTCACCGTCTGAGGATTCGTCCCCGAATTGTACTCAAACTCTTCGGGACAGACCTGAGAATCTTGGCCATCTCCCCCCATACTGACGGGGGAAAGATGGGCTGGTCTTATAACATAATGATCATTGTGTTCTACAGTCAAACGCGCATCATCTTTACTGATGAGGACTTCGTGAACCTTTTCCCCCGGACGGATTCCAACGATTTCGAGTCGACACTGCGGGGCCATGGCGCGCGCAAGATCAACAATTCTCATTGAGGGAATTTTTGGAACAAATATCTCTCCTCCACTTAAACGACCAAACACTCCCAGGACGAAGCGAACGGCCTGGTCAAGTGTAATCCAAAAACGAGTCATTCGCTCATCGGTAATAGGCAGCACTCCGGTGTGTGCACGCTCGGAAAAAAATGGAATCACTGAGCCCCGAGAACCCACCACATTGCCGTATCGAACAACGCTGAACAGCGTGGAGGGTGAATAGAGATTTGCCGCTGTAAAAAGTTTGTCTGAACAAAGCTTCGTGGCGCCATAGAGATTAATAGGGTTGCATGCCTTATCGGTAGAAAGTGCGACAACCTTTTTAACGTTATTGGCAAGAGCGGCGTCAATCACATTCATGGCGCCAATCACATTTGTCTTCACGGCTTCAGAGGGGTTATACTCTGCGGCCGGAACCTGCTTTAACGCTGCAGCGTGAACAACGTAATCAACGCCATCCATCACTCGTACGAGCCGTTCGCGATCACGCACATCCCCAAGGCAATAACGCAAAAACGGATACCGACGTGGACTCCATTGCTGACTCATCTCAAACTGTTTGAGCTCATCTCGGCTATAAATAATAAGCTCTTTGGGTTGATACTGTTCAATAATCTTCTGAACCATCTTTTTCCCAAATGAACCCGTGCCGCCGGTCAGTAGAATTCTTGCGTTGGTAAACATAAAACCAAGGGTGTTCTCTACTCTTTATTTAGAGAATGAATTCACGAGATGTCGCCAATCCTGATACGACGAAACGAATGGAGCCAGCGACATATGAGAGAGTGGTAAGTAACGATGCGCACGACGGTAGATAATCCTCAGAAACGGAAACCACCGGGTAAACTGCTGCCGTAGAGTTTTAACTGGTGTCGTAGTCAGATACCGCTGCTCATATTGCATCTCCAATAACCAAATTAGTAAACCCAAAAATCCTTGCTCAACGACATCCTGGGCCTGCTTAAACGATACCCCATCACGCCGAACAATCTCCTGAACTAACGTATCACGAAAAAAGATATAAGAATCACGCCATTGCTCACTGGTCACCCACTGAAAAAGGTGACGGATGCGCGGCTTGTCTTGGCGCCCGTGGCGAACTAGTTGAAGACTATTAATCGTCTTCGACTTCCCTTCCGCAACCGAAAGAAAAGACTGTAAAAACTCTCCAGCAAACAAATCATCCTTAAGATGATCAACCAGCTTCCAATATGCCCGCATCTGAGTTGTGCGATGCACGGCAAAAAGGGTACATGAGTAATGGCGAAAGTGATGGGCAAGACGACTGGCTGCGGTTTCTTCTTCAATCAACGGCAAAGGATATTGTCCATACCCGCCCACCTCTCCCCGAACTCCTTCCTGGACGAAATGAAACGCGATGCCTAAACCATGGGCAGAGCTATACTCCGGATGACCGGCCAAAAATTGTGCGCAGGATGTTAATGCTTTTGGCACATGAAAATCATCATCGCCATTAAACACAACATACTTTTCTTCGACCATCGCCAGAAGTTCTCTCTCACACGCCGCAATACGATACTGCGCCGCCGGAAAGAAACGATACACTATCCGAATAGTGGACTGCAACCGAGCAATGGCACGTTGGATCGCCTGCGCCTGCTCCTCGTCGCTTGAATCGCCGATATAGACCGTATGTGGGCTTTTGACGCGCGCATAGTACTCCAGCTGACGTATCAAAAACTCGCTTTGGTTGCGCGTGGGAACAAAGATGCCTACCCGTGGATCATCGCGCTCATTCATACTTGCGGCATTGTCATGGCTTCGGCCAGAGCCATTGTTCGATACGATCCCCAAAGATCTTGCATTGGTGGAGTGAACGTGCCATTACGAACAAGTTCACGAAACGCCTCCATTTGGGCAATAAAACCGGGTTTACCACGAACATCGATGTCATCGGGCACAATCTCATGACGGTCGAAATTTCGATCGATCCACACCCCCTTCTCCAAAGGCTGAAAGTCCACCGTCACACCATTGCCATACAGGACCACACGCCACCCCCCTGGAGAATACCAGAACGCGCTATATTGTCCAATCGCTCCAGACCCCAGTTCCATCACCGCAGTAAATTGATCACCACGATGTTCCTCAAACCGTCGATGCGTGATTGCATGAATATTGGCTGGCTCTCCGCCAAAAAATCTTAAAAGATCAATTGTGTGCACACTATTGGCATAAATCCAGTTATCGAGCTCAATCTTGGAAAATTTTCCCCCTTCACGCACGCGCCACATCCGTTCATGCCCCTCAACACTAACACCCAGAAGCGCTCCGTGCTGTTTAATAACCTCAATTCCCTTGCGAAAGATTGAATAGTACCGCCGATTGAATCCTACCATGGTAGAAATCTTCTGCTCTGTTGCCTTTTGCGCCAGCTGGCGATTATGCTCCGGTAACATCCCTGCCGGCTTCTCAACAAAGAGAGGGAGGTGATAGGCAAGCGCCGCATCGGTCACCGGATACATCTGATCAACCGAAACCAATACCATGAGCGCATCTGGCTTGGATATTTGTACCAATTCTTCTACGGAATCGAAAACCCCTTTAACATCATGCGCCTTTGCAAGCGCCTCGGCCTTCGCTCGTGTTCGAGAACAGATCCCCACCACCTCCATGCCATCCACCACTCGGATAGCCTCAAGATGCTTTTGCACAATCCACCCGGCTCCAATAACTCCCACGCGCACAACTTCCATATGAGGTTAGGTTACGGGACAATATTCATCGTTTGTGCCTCTGAGCTTGTTAAAATAGGGAAGGAGCTCACGTAAAATAAACTCGTGAGCAGGAAAACACTCCGCGAGTGTCGGAAGTTTGCAACTTCTATTCGATAGAATATCTGCGGCGAACGCCTTGGTCATATAACTGACAGCCCAGTTCTCATCAATCGGTACGCTCTGCCATTGCCAATTCGTCTCCCGGTAACTTTCAAGCGCAAACTTATGAAAGTGGTCTACCATAAATCGCCCGTGCGGACTGATGATCGAAATAACATCTGGGCTAGCATGAACTCTAGAGAAGGATAGCACAAAGTCGCTTCCCTTTGCACTCGTTCCGTAGACACTGCCTCCGAGATCAAATACTTCTGCTCCGCGTTTTGATGGAAGAAGCACCGGATCAATACGCGTCCCTGTGGGAAGTATTTTTTCACCGCCATCATAAAAAACAAAGAGATCTGCCGCATGGATTCCATTGTTTGCGAGCCCGTGATGGCCACCGACATCGCTTAAAAAAATAGGCTCCGTCGGATCGAGTTTTGATTTTATGTATTGATGGATACCGTAAGCGCGAGTTTTACAGTTCACCCACACCCGTACATCGTGGGTGGCGCAATACTGCATGATATCTTGGTACTCAGACACAGACTCGGACACAATCTTTTCAATCAAAAATTGGTGGTATCCACCCTTCTCGATAATTTCTTTCACGAGAG
>OBOI01000663.1_pt1 | contig 11213 bp, 15 predicted proteins | sample 1670151 | NCBI WGS metagenome assembly OBOI01 (sample SAMEA104232303, study PRJEB22302) | sediment metagenome | biome: forest; feature: aquifer; material: sediment | place: USA | collected 2011-08-07 | depth 0.01 m | reverse complement strand
CGCTGTCCTGACCTTTGTGGCCATGGTCGAGGGCAGAGAAATATTGATAATATTGCGCATAACGCTCTAAAAATAATTGTAACAATTTGTATTACAATTATAATAACACGTCATCTACTTGTCAAGATGTAATCTTTGCCGTTAGTCATCCATCGCTCAACTTATCGATCCTTCAATGATCGTTCTAACACTCTCAACACAGATTGATGACTCAGCGCGCTTAATCGAACCGCGCTTTTTGGTAAATTCAAGATTCCTTTCCTTAACAATACCTCGTCCTTCAATGTTCCATCAGTATTGAGATCGCCAACAGCAATCTCGCCTGCTCCCGTTTTGGGGGCCCCCACGACACTGCGAGCCGGAATCGTGCGAGGATCGATCCCCTTTACGTATTCTAAAAAACGATTGCTCGTTGTTTCATCGTTAAAAAATATGGTACAAAAGTTACTTTGTGAGGGGAATACCCTGAAAACGTCTTGAGCCGCTTGGGCGATGCGTTCGAGTTCTCTATAAAAAGATTCCATTGCTTCTGCGGTGGAACGTTCTATTGGATCAACAAGGAGGGTCCGCCCAACTTCATACGGGGCTTGCGAAGAAAATCGAGGTGGTTCTTGCGCCCGCAGCAACTCGGCATCTTCTGCGTTGGCCGTATAGGCCATTCCCACCCGACTTGTTACCAAATTGCGACTCTTTGAAAATGAATCAATGACGATCAAATGATGCTTAGAGAAATCTTTGTGCAACTGACGCCAGGGAGTAGAAAATAGTTGGTTGCGATCTTGGCGAGACAAATTGACCTCATCCAAAACCACGCGAGTGGTGGCTGACGTGGCCTCCATAATCTCGCGCAACTGCGAGAGGTCTAAATGATATCCCAATGGATTGTTGGGATTGCTCAGATAAACAACATCGGGTTGCGTCTGTCCAATACGTTTTGCCCATGCGCCGACTGATGGTTTCCGTGCTGGATCATCGGTAACAATATTGACATGATACTGACGGGCGAAACTGATTGCATCAAAATAATTCGGCAAAGGTAGAAACATGGTGACCGCCCCGCTAGCGCTGAGACCACGGAGCAGTGCCTTGATCACTTCATCTCCTCCTAAATGCAAAGATAATGCCTTCGCGTCCATGCCAGCCATTTTCGCAATGTTGCTGCGTAGAAATTCACGTTGATGTTTACCATTTTTTCGATCAATAGGTGGCACCCGCCCTTCTTTGAATGCGACGATCACCGATTGGGTTGAATCCAGCGGCAGCAGGATCGGGGCATGCTGACGAAATGCTTTCGCTTCGTTGGTCGTAGGGCAAACGACAACATCGAGGTCGGTAGATATGGGGATGATGTCCTCAGGGGCAACGCAATCATGTAAATACTCACCAATGGAACAGGAACCAGCCATAACCGGCACGATGCGGTCGCGTGGGAGTGATTTTTTCTCGGCCAAGACATCAAGGAGTTGATTATTGGGCCGATCAACTCCTAACTCCGCCTGAAAATAATCCCGAATACACGATGCGTACCCGGGCCCATATTCGAAATCTTCCCCAACCGCATACCGCTCACTACTACGAAGCTGCTCATAAAACGATGCATTCTGATTCTCTCCTGCGCGTTCTTTCATATCAGCCCTAATTTGATCTTCGTTCTTTTAATTCAATTTCCTCCTTATCATAATCAAATGTTACAATAAATCGATCGAAGAATCCGTTTTGGCCAACAACACCGTACCCGATCTTGGCGATCGCGGGAAGAAAACCGACCGCTGTGGTATACGGCCAACCACCGACACGAAGTGTTACAGTGTGGAGGAAGTACAGTTGAACATCACCGGTGATCCCTCCGACTTTTTGTACAACGCCCGACTCCACATCAATACCAAGAAGCTCACCAATCTGTGCATCGAAGATACAAAAATCCGCTCCAGAATCAACGAGTACCTCGTAAGAAATGGAACGGCTTTGGTGTTCAATGCTCACTGGGATCACCGGACGAAGAATTGCAGGGCCGTACTTTTTATACGAAAACTTCATACCCCAAAACCCACATAGGTGATCAACTCTTCGGGCATATGGCTTAAAATGGGGTTTGAGTACCCACTTGCTTTCGCTTTTTCCCAGGCCTCCTGAGCGGATGCCCCAAAACCAACCACCGTCTGTTCATCTTCTTGGAGGGCAACCCACTGACCTTTATATTTTTTATGGAGAATTGTCCAATCAATTGACATAGCACTAAAATTACTTCAGATCGTAACGTAACTGGATAAACGAAGGCCATTTTCTAAGTCTCTCAAAAAATCGTTGCTGTACAGATTGGTATCTTTTAAATCTTTTACTGCTTCAGCGATGGGATCCTCATCTTTTGTCTGCGGCATATACTCACAGTGTAAACAATCCTTATGACAGAGTCAAACCGTGCTTGAGCCGGATGATTTGACGTGCATTCTCGTACTTCTGGACCGACTCTTTCCACCACGGTAAATATTTGAATGGTGCGTGATAGGCGAATGATGGCACCCATTCGCTCATTGTGCCACCCGTTTTAATAGTATACAAAACTTCCGGGATAAATGCCCCCTTGCCGCCTTTTTCCGCAATCGTCAAAAAAAGATCCCAGTCTTGGAATTTCTTGAGGCTCTCGTCAAACCGGGGGAAGGCGCTGCGGCGAATCAACGAACTGGTATGAATGTAGTTCAATTTGCGCAACGTGACAAGGTCAAAGAGGTGGGACTTGAACTTTTTATGCCCAAACATAAATTGGCTGTAGCTAAATGCGGCATCCGGATGATCCCCGAGCGCCTTCATCATTTTCCCCAGGCAATCCTGATTCAGACGAATATCCGCATCGCAGAAAAAAAGATACTGCCCGCTGGAGGCATCAAACCCACGATTGCGCGCTGCTGCTGCCCCGCGATTCTCCTGTACAACGTATTCAAACCGAATGCCGCGTTCCTTAATCCTTAATTCTAAATTCTTAATTCCCGCATCGAGATCATCCGTCGATCCATCATTCACCACAATGATCTCACCGCCTCCTTGGAACCATTCGCGCGCCTGCCCTCCGGAGCCTTGGCGTAGGGGGGAATTAGAGACGCGAGATTGCACGAGAATACTATCGATGCACTTTTCCAGTTCGTGGGCATGGTTATAGACCGGGATAATGATGCTCAATTTCATAGAAATACGCTCCCGTAACTCTAATTGCTTTAGTACACCAAAAGTGTAAAATACAAAGCAACAACGCTACTGTATCAGAAGCAACCGATAATAACAATTTCATTTATGGACCCCATAGAATTCCTTCGACAATTTCGTTTTGGTGGATACGCTATCTTCGACTTTGCGATAGCGTTTTTGGGTATCTACTTATTCTCCCCTTTATTATCCAAAATCTTTCTCAAGATGCGAGTTAATATCCCAAAACGGAATTGGATATTCCTCACGTTGCCGATTGGCATTGCGACGCATCTGCTCATTGGCACAATCACGCCCATGACGGCGCGCTTTCTTGATCCCTCTGGCCACTATACCTTAAAAGTGATCATTTTGGTCTTGCTCATCCTTGGATTCAGAGGGATCCGCCTATGTCCAAAGCGATAGAACTCACTGAACTAAGAAAAACCTTCACATTTTCGGTAAAGAACCCCTGCCATGGCATCTGGAGGAATTTTTTTCATCCGGATTCTCAAGAAATCGTGGCAGTGGATTCAATATCGCTTACAGTAGAACGCGGGGAATCGGTAGCATTCATCGGCCCCAATGGTGCGGGCAAATCCACGACCATCAAGATGATGGCCGGTATTTTGTACCCCACCAGCGGTACGATTTCTGTGTTGGGTTTGAATCCGCAGAGCCAACGACAACGATTAAGTCACGATATCGGTACCGTGTTCGGACAGCGCTCGCAGTTGATATTTAATCTTCCGGTTCGCGATTCGTTCCACTTGTTTGGGAAAATCTACGAACTCTCCGATCGAACGATTGCCCAGCGCGAGAAAGAGCTCGTGGCGTTATTTGCGATAGAAGACATTATGGACCAGCCAGTGCGCAAGCTCTCGCTTGGCCAGCGGATGCGCGCGGAGATTGCCGTGTCGCTTATTCATCGGCCGAAGACCATATTCTTGGACGAACCCACGATTGGGTTGGATATTGTTGCCAAGCGCCGGTTGCGCGAAGTGCTTGGCTCTCTCAATCGGGACTTTGGCACCACGATTTTCCTTACTTCCCATGATGCGGGTGATATTGAGGCACTTTGCGAGCGAACCATTGTGATTAACCATGGCAAGGTAATACTGGATATGGAAACGCAAGCCTTGCAACGGCGATTTCTTACTCAAAAGCACGTGCGCGTGGATTTTACCCAGCCAACCAAATTTGCTGCAATCGCCGGAACGCGGATCGTACACCGTGATGAGCATTCGGTACAGTTTGTGGTGGATACGTCGAAAACCGCACTCAAGGACGTTCTTGATGAACTGACGACGCACTACTCTATTGAAGACATGGACGTTGAACATCCATCATTAGAGGAAATTATTAGTACAGTATACACGTCATCGCGAGGCCTTTAGGCCGTGGCGATCCAGAACGATTGGTCTGGATTGTCAGCCAGAGGCTGATCTGCCTTTGGCATGACTTCGATCTGCGGCTCGCAATGACGACAATTGATATATGCGCCATTCAAAATACTGGTACATTTTTTCGGTAGCATTCCGAGAGAGATTGTGTTCTCGGGGCACGATTGTTGCGTACGCCATCATGTGGTCGGTGCGCGTGATTGTCCTTCTGCTCGTGTACTCATTCGCCTTTCGATATCGCGGGGGACATCCTGTCAATGGAATTACGCTCAATGCCGCTCTTTGGAGTATGGCGATCTACTTTATCGTTCTCTCGTTTGACATCCGGTGGCTCTATCGCGAGATCTCTCAAGATATCCGCTTGGGTACCATCGAAGTAAAAATTACTAAACCCTATCGATATTTATTCTATCATGTGGCCTACAATAGTGGGAAAGGCTCCGCTTCTTTGCTGCTTGTTCTTCTGATAACGATTATTGTTCTTATGGTGCTCGCAGGCGCCCCCCCTGTCGCGTTCACTCTACAAGTCATTCTTGCCGGAGCGCTACTGCTCTTGCTGGGGTCTATTATTGCGATCCTCCTCTACTCGGCTATAGGACTTTCGGCGGTATGGCTCCATGATGCCGACCCGCTCTATTGGATTATGGACAAAACCATTATGCTGTTGGGCGGATCGTTTGTGCCCGTAGCATTATTCCCCTCTTCCGTGCGATGGTTTGCGGAACATAGCCCCTGGGGAGCAACGATGTTTATCACACAAATTGTAAATCCTGATTTTGTAGAGCGGTGGCCCCAATTGCTAACCTCCCAGCTGTTTTGGGTGGTGGTCATGGCGACGATCACGAGTATGATAGCTGCCCAAGCCACTAAACGGCTTTCAATCCATGGTGGATAGAATATGTTGAACCGTATTATCAAAGAATTTCGCATTACTATAGAGATCCAACGGATACACTTCGCGGCAGCGCGAGAAATTCGGTCTGCCTTTGCACTCCAGGTGATTGGGATGATGATCAATAACGTCTCGCTGGCCCTTGTGTGGATTTTTTTCTTCGAAGCGTTTGGCAATATCCAAGGATGGACCTCAATGGAATACATTGCCATGCTTGCTATGAGCGCACTGGCGTTTGGTATTGCCCTTACGTTCTTGAATGGTTCATCAGTTCTGCCGGAGTACGTATATAACGGGACACTAGACCAATTCCTCCTCTGCCCTCGACCGCTCTACCTACGAATTCTGACCTCACGCATCGGCGTCCCCTCGATCGGCGATATTTTTTTTGGGCTGATTCTCCTGCTCATCTACTGGGTATGGTCCCAGGCATCGTTGCTCACAATGGTGATGCTACTCTCGTTGGCAGTACCTGCGGCAGTGATCATGAGTAACATTTCATTAGCCACCTCGCTTGTGAGCTTTTTTATCCCCGAAGCGCACTTGATTGCCAAAAATCTTTTCGAAATTTTTATGTCCCCGAGCCTCTACCCTGGCGGATTATTCCAAGGAGCGCTGCGATTCGTGTTTATCTTTATTATTCCATCACTCTTAGTGGGGGGCCTTCCGGTCGAAGCGGCAATAGCGCACAATGGGTGGCTGTATCTGTTTATTTGGGCAATGGCCGCTGCCTGGACAGCACTCACGCTCATGTTGCTTGGAAAAGCCGTCAAAAGATATGAGAGCGGGAACTTGACCGGCGCCCGGGTTTAAAAAACTTTCGCGTTTCCGTCATCCTGGCTTGACCAGCCTGCCTGCCGGTAGGCATGGGATCCGATTTTATACCGAATAGATATGGCTCTAAATGAAAATTCCTATGGCGGACAAAATAGTGTTCAACGATAGCGAAGAATACCATATCGGCGAGGAAGGACTTCCCTGCCTGATCACCTATGCCGAAAAGACCGGGGGTTCGCATTTTACCGTCACACTGGTTACTGATCTATTTTTACGCGGATCAAAAATACTCTTTCTCACGGCCTACCCCATGGCAAAGGATGATTTCTTACAGCAAATTCAAGGGAGTGAAACCAAGACGGCTTACGTCACCAATACAGACCAACTCAACACGAACGCACAGGCGATTATTCTAGAGAGTGGAAATGAAGAGTTATTCTTGAATGCGATCAAACAACTGGATGACGTGCACAACCGTGTGGTGCTGATCAAAAACATCGAAGTATTCAGTAGCGCCGTTTTTGATACTTGCGAGAGTTTCCAAAAAGTTATCCTTTCGGGCAATATCGATCAATGCATTGCGAGAGAACAAATTAGCGAAAAGAAATTTAAAACAATTGTGATGTTTACAAGGCCCGTAACCCCCTTGCCGGTGGAGCCGCCCACCCTAGAGAAATATGTTGGCTATCTCTGGAGCAATGGTCAGAAAGGACTCGTGACGACAAGAGTGGAGCATTAGATATGGACATGCAAATACTCACCATCATCGGACTGAGCTTGACTGCTGCAGTCGTCTGCTTCTTTACCGCCATGACGGGTTCGGGATCAGGTTTAATTTTGGTTCCGCTGTTGATTCTTGCTGGCTTAAGCCCTGTCCAGGCTATTGCCGTTCATAAATTCGAAACACTGTGGACGGTGGTGAGTGGTTTTCGTTATTGGAAAAATAAACAAGTTCTCACACTCGATTTCCCGTGGTATGTATTTCTGGGTTCTGCCGGCACCTTCCTCGGTGCTCGCGAAATCCACTTTATTTCAAACCAAACCCTTCAAATCATTGTGGGTAGTGCCATTTTGATCGTAGCGCTGCTCATGATGTTTTTCCATAAGAAACCTGACCCAAAAGAGATAAAACTATGGAAAAGAGTGGTTCTGATTATTGCGATGCTGCTGTTTGGTTTCTACGAAGGAATGTACGGTTCGGGCAATGGGTTCTTTATTGCCGCGCTCTTCTTTTCTCTCATTGGGTCCAACGAAGTGAAAACCGTTGGCATGATTACCGTGTTAGCCGCATTTTGGAATTTTTTTGCAGTGCTCACTCATCTCACCTACGGGTCGCTCCTGTTAAAATACGCCTTGCCCATTGGCGCCGGAGCGATGATCGGCGCATGGTTTGGCGCGGGGTATGCGATGAAATCGGGGAAAAACTTTGTGAGAAAAATTATTATCACGATTGCCTCTATCGGGGGAACGGTTCTCCTCTCTCAAGCGCTGTAAAGATTCGAGGTTCCTCTGCATTGTCTTTCGACCCATTCTGTGATACAATAGTAGTATCATAGAAGTGAACGAACATCATATGGCTAACGGACACACTCCTATTCGACAAAAGACAAAAGAGGCAATGGTGAAAATACCATTGTCGGCTTTGCGATATTTATCCCGCTACCCTCGTGAGAAAAAAATTGTCGTGGAAATTACAACCGACGATATTGTGCGGGTCAATTCCGCCGAAACGCTCGACGAGATTATCAGCGAAGCACGGTTGGATTACGCGCTGGGCAACTACTCCACTCATAAAACCGCAAAGAGTCTCATTGCCGCCTTGCGCGCATGATATGATCGTCAACTTCTCCCCGCGCTTGAAGCGGGCGTACAAGAAGCTCGCTGTCCACATTCAAGACGACTTTGACAAAAAAATAACGTTGTTCATGCAGGATCCGAACCATCCAGCGCTTCGAACGCACAAACTCAAGGGTCGTTTCCAAGAGTGTCGCGCGTTTCGGCTCCGGGATGGGTATCGGGTTCTTTTTGAATTTACGTCTTCCGATATCGTCAATCTCCTCGATGTGGGGTCACACGATATCTACAAGAGGCGGTAGCGGAATATGAGTTAAGCTGGCAGGATCAATAAATTTTCGTTTTGAAATATGGATGACAAAAAATGCGTGATCGTTATTGATGCCGCGCTCCCACTCGGATTAGTCGCTAACTCCAGCGCAGTACTGGCCCTAACCTTAGGAAAATTGGTCGACGGAATACTCGGGCACGACATCCAGGACAAGTCTGGAGAGAACCATATCGGTATCACCAACACCGTGCTGCCGATTTTAAAATCAGACAAGGAAAACTTAACAGTGCTTTGTGAAAAAGCAAAAACAATGGAAGGAGTGGTTGTTGTCGATTTTAGCGATGTAGCGCAACGAACCAAAACGTATGAAGATTACGCAACGCAATTATCCGAAACTGCGGCCAATGATTTGCGATATCTTGGGATCGCTTTGTTTGGAGATAAAAAATCTATCAATGCGCTGACGGGGAGTTTGCCATTACTACGTTGATATATATTGGCCTTCGACTTCGACCGTTTGTGCCGTTCAACGAGAGTACATTATAAAACGCGACCGCGTTTTATAATGTACTCTTCAGAAGACCCAATAATCTCTCTACGCGATCACGCCACTGAAATTCTTTTAGCACGCGTCCTCTCCCCGCAATGCCCATCTTTTGCATTGTTGAAGAATCACTCATTACATCTATAATATCCTGAGCGATTTTTTTTGTATCGGTCGCACTCGTGAGCACACCGGTCACTCCGTCAACTACTGCTTCGGGCACTCCCCCACTTTTTGAGGCTACAATAGGCAATCCGTAGAGTGCCGCTTCTAGACACACCATGCCAAACCCCTCCACATCTCCGCCGGGAAGCTCGCGCGGCAAAAAGACAAAACAATCGGCTGTGCGATAGAAATTAGAAAGCTGCTGCCCGGTCGCGGAATGTTCAAATCGAATGCAATCGGTCACATCCAGTTGCGTCGCTAGCGCCTCGATGCGACTACGGTCAGGGCCATCGCCCATAAATGTCCACACAAACGCGTGTCTTTTTTTTTTGAGTTCTTCGGCGCCCGCCACCGCCGTGTCATACCCTTTGCGCTGCACAAAGCGGGCGATGGTGAGGAGTCGGAATCCGTCCGCGTCCGTCATCCCGAATTTATTTCGGGATCTCTGAGATGCTGAAACGAGTTCAGCATGACGACTCACTTCGACCGCCGGACACGGCGTCAGCACCGTTATCTTTTCTGGATCAATCCCGTATCCTAACGCAATCTTTTTAGTATTTTCAGAATTGGCGATCACCCAGGTTGCATTCTTCAATACTTGGCGCGCGATCCAGCGCTTGCGGCCAGTTAACGCAAGGTCGAGGCCGTGGAGGAAAACACCATATTGGAGATGAAGAGATGAAGAGATGAAGAGATGAAGAATGCGACGATACCAGTGAAAAACCCACAATGCCGTGCCGACGGGGAGGACTTCGCCGGCAAACACAACATCTGCAGTTACTTTTTTCATCTCCTTTGGAATGCGCCAGAGCATGGGCAGCCACCTTGGAAAAAATTTCCCTGCCTTGCCGGCAGGCAGGCAATAGAGCCTTTCCTGCCCCACAAACGGAATAATTTGCCCCTTGCTCGCATCGACAAGACCGCGATAGTATTCCCCCGCTCCGCCGACCATGGGCGGGTACTCAAGGGCCACAAGCAATATTTTTCTCATACCAATATTCGCACTACCACCCGCTCCGGATGCGTTGAAGATAGAATGCAATACGTTGGGGGCTCAAACTCGCCGCGACCGTTGCGAGCAATCCGAGAGGGTCTTTCAAGCCCGGAACGACATTGGCTCGTATTTCTCTCCCGATCCAGCCCCCCCACTGATGGGGGTCGCGGAGATGATAGAGCTCATGCTCTTTGACAAATACCCGCACGCGCGGCGGAAGATCCTCTCGAACGTCGCATTGATTTGTGCCGAAATAAGCCATCCCGAATGCCGAACCCAACTCTGATCGCGGCATATAACGCACCCTGTAGTGTTGCCCATCCCGCTCAACATCCTCGGTGCGAATACTGGTACGAGGATCACTGCGATCAGTGTGTACGGGAGAAGAAACTGATCGTGTCTCTAATTCGCGACGAATATTCTCGATTTGAGCACTATCCTCCATCTCCATTGTCTTCTTCTGTATTTCGCTAATCCTGGGTTGCACCCGATCACGGTCCGCATCCTTACGATCAGTCTCCTGTTGTCGTGGATTCTCACTATTCTCTGCATTATTACCGGGCGCTTCGAAATGACGCATAAGATATGACGATGCAATAGAGAAAATCACTGACCAAACGCCGAGAAAGATCTGCATTACAAAAGCTTCCGCTGGCCCATTTCCACCTTACTCCACGAAGACAAGAGGAGCGACAAAAATTCTTGCGGATGCTTTTCTGGAGCCAAATAGTCTGCCAAGGCGAGACCCACAACCACCACAACGTGGTACTCCTCTTGCCCGGTCTCCATGGCCTTTTTCCAGGCCGGGTGGAGTGTGTTGACCGCAATAGTTTCTTCAATCATTCTGCCCAAGAGATCCGGCGCATCCGGGAGCTCCTCTAACGTTAATTGGAGTCCTGGCTTCTTCGCTCGGCCCGAATCGTTGCCACCGTGCGCTCGTTCTTTCTTGTCCGATCGTTGAGGCTCTGGAGCGGCAGAAACAATTTTTTCTTCCTCTCGATCATCCTTCTGTACGTTCCCGCGCGCTCGTACCATGCCATGACTGCGGCGCGTGCCCAAAAGCGGAATAAGCTCCGGGAATGTATCACTCACGGACTCCAAGGCCGTTTCAATCCGACGCGTGAGGGGCTTCATGTCGGTGGTGAGCTGTTCTGAGGCAAGGTCCGATGCATATTCGCCCAGCACACGAAGGACTG
>OBOI01000662.1_pt1 | contig 11217 bp, 11 predicted proteins | sample 1670151 | NCBI WGS metagenome assembly OBOI01 (sample SAMEA104232303, study PRJEB22302) | sediment metagenome | biome: forest; feature: aquifer; material: sediment | place: USA | collected 2011-08-07 | depth 0.01 m | reverse complement strand
TTGAAGAACCGTCTCATTTCTTGCAACTCCTCAAAGATTTCTTGTGTCGGGAGCGGCAGGATGCCCCCGGGAGCATCACGTCGCTGGCTTTGCGCCGGTCGGCATCGTCGTCTTGGGCGACCTTGATGGGATCAAGTATAACGAGAATTTCGGCAAAGCCATAATTCTAGTCTAATTGAGGTGCCGACTGACGAGCCGCATTTCATTCATATCGATCACCACGTCCTGGATGATCGACCAAAAACTCATGCTTCAGGCTCAGATCTCGTTGGAAATACGAACCCCCGTTCAGGCTCATATCATATTGGAATAGACTACTTCCGAGAGTGCTTCCGAGAGTGCTTCCGAGAGTGCCTTGACACTTCAGGGGATTAATGCAAAAGTTTGCCAGGACAAACGCCTTCCGCCGATCGGATGGGGGCAGAGATAACCACGCGCAAGGAGCACGCTATGACCATGTTTCAACTGGATCCCGAGTTGGAGGCTTTTCGCCAGGAAGTGCGGAAATTCGCCGAGAAGGCCTTTCGGGGGAAGGCAGCCTACTGGGATGAGAAGGAGGAGTTCCCGGTGGAAAATCGGAATTTGCTCGCCAAGCTGGGTTATCTGGGAATGGTGATTCCGGAGCAGTACGGCGGTTCCGGAGCCCCGATTATTCAGGGGACGGTGTTCCTGGAGGAAATCGCCCGAGTTTGCTTCAACACCGGCCTCATTTGTCAGTTGGCCCTGAACGGCCCGTCCCGTGCCATTGCCATTCTGGGCAACGAAGAACAAAAGAAACGCTGGTTGCCGAAGACGGTCAGCGGAGAGTATATGTTCGGCATCGGCATCAGCGAACCCCATGCCGGCTCGGCCGTGACCGACATGACGAGCACCGCGCTGCCTGATGGCGACCATTATGTGCTGAAAGGCGAGAAAGCCTTCTGCACGGGGGGGCATCTGGCCACCCATATCCTGGTGTTCGCCCGCTTCGCCAAGGATAGCGTCGGGCCCCGCGGCATCGGCGCCCTCGTCATCGAGAAAGGCACTCCGGGTTTCAGCGTCAGCCAGCCGACCCGCAAAATGGGGGGGCGGGGAATGCCCGAGGTCGAGGTTTTCTTCGATAACTGCCGGGTGCCGAAGGGGAACGTTCTGGTGCCCGGCGATCCCACCAGCAGCAAGAGTTTCAAGATCCTCATGGGTTCCTTCGGACCGGAGCGGGTCGGCAATGCCGCGATGTGCCTGGGGGTGGCTCAGGCCGCCTATGAAACCGCGAAGGCTTATTCCGAAGAGCGGAAGCAATTTGGCCGGCCCATCTGCGAGTTCCAGGGCATCCAGTGGAAAATCGCCGACATGGCGGTGCAGATCCATGCCGCCCGGATGATGATTTATCGCGCCGCCACGAACTTGAAGAACGGTTTTCCGGACCCCTTGGATGCTGCTTTAGCCAAGCTGTACGCCAACGAAATGGTGCAACGGGTAACCAACGAGGGTTTGCAGATTCATGGCCACCTGGGTTTCACCCGGGATTGTTCCCTGGAACGCATGGTCCGGGATTGCCGGGGCTTCGCGCTGGGCGGCGGCACCACGGAGATTCTGCGCAACACCATCGCCTCGATGGTCTACGGCAGGGCCTTCGACCAGCGGCGGAGTTGAATCGGAAGCTCATCCGCGTAGGCCTCGACGATCGGCGCCACCTCGGCTTGCGGATGGCGGCGCAAGGAATAGCTTGCCGCAACCTGCCAGTCTTCGGATTCAGATTAAAACTGCATCTCTCTCCTGCTTGGTGTGACGGGCACGACCCCCATCGGTCTGTCTCAGACGACGCCCTGCTCGCGCAAGCGCTTGATCTCCGACGCGTCAAAACCGATGTCGGCAAGGATGCTGTCGCTGTGCTCGCCCGGATTCGGGGCCGGGCGGGTCGTGCCGGCCACGCCCGTCATCGGCACCGGGAATTGAACGAACGGCCCACCAGCGCCGGCGGCAAACAGGCCGCGCGCCAGAAAATGGGGATGCGTCAATACCTCCGAAATATCCGGAACCGTGCTGAACGGGACATCGTGCTGCGCCAGCAAGCCTACCCAGTGCGCCAGCGGCCGGGAGCGAAAACAGCTGCGCAGTGCGGCAGCGATTTCGGCAGTGCGTTCGACGCGGACGCGGTATTCCTCCATCTCCGCGCCGGCGAACTCGGTCAACTGGAGGGCCTGCACCAGACGCCGCCAGAAAGGCGTCTCCACCGCCGCCAAGCTCAGGTATTTTCCGTCGGCGGATTCGAATATGCCATAGGCCGGCCGCGTCAATACCTCGCGCTTGGTCGATGCGGCGTCGCCATGGCCGCTCGTCAGATGCACGCCGATGCGCGGCGACATCCAGCTTACCAGCGCATCGGTGATCGACACATCGAGGTGCTGCCCCACGCCGCTTTGGGTGCGCTGAAATAGAGCGCCCAGCACCGCCACAACGGTAAACATGCTGCCCGCCAGATCGCCGACTGGAGCGCCGATTTGGTGCACCGGAGGGCCGTCCGGCGCGCCGGAAAGGGCCACGATGCCGGCGGCGGCGAGGTAATTGACGTCATGACCCGGACGCTGGGCAAGCGGGCCGGTTTGTCCATAGCCGGTCAGCGAAGCATAAATCAGCCGCGGATTGAGCGGACGCAGCTTATCGTAATCAATGCCCAGCCGTTTCACCGCGCCGGGGCGATACCCTTCGACGAGCACGTCGGCGCGGGTCGCCAGCCGGCGCAACACGGCGCGGCCCTCGTCGTGCTTCAGATCCAGACACAAGCTGCGCTTGCCCCGGTTCACCGACGCAAACATCCCCGGCGATAGGGCGCGGCCGTTGTCACCCGCGCCGGGTCGCTCGATCTTGATCACTTCCGCCCCAAGATCGACCAACAACTGCGTCGCGTAGGGGCCCGGCAGCAACTCGGTAAGATCAACGATGCGCACGCCGGCAAGCGGCGCCGGCATCATGTCCTCGCCACTCCGCTTTTGGCGGCCAGAGCGGCGCTGTCATCCTGCGCCAGCAGCAGGTCCCATATTTTCTGGCCAAGCGGCGCGCGCTGTTCATCCATTAAATGCGCCAGCAGACCCGCGGAGCGGCCGATAAGCGCGAAGGCGCGTGCCCAGACGGGCGCCAATCCCATGTCCGAGACGGTCGCGCCGACTGCACCGGCGGCATTGATCGGCAGGTATTTGCCAAACTCGGCCTTTACCGCTTCCTCGACGGCGGCGAGCAAAGACCAGTGTTTTCCGTCGAAGCCGTTGTCGGCGGCGATGCGATGCAAGGCCGGCACACGCGGATCGCCGTTGATATGAATCGGATGGCCCACGCCGGGAATGATGCGGCGTGCCTGCCGGTACGCGCGCGCAAGCTCCCGCGCGCGCTCGGCGAAGGCCGCCGGCGGATCGTCCTGCGTCAGCGAACCGATCTCGCTCTGGAGCAGTTGCGCGGCGTTCTGCATGGTGCCGAGAAAATGATTGCCCGCGCCCAGCAATCCCGCGGCGACGGCGCCCTGCAGCGATTCCGGCGCGCCGAGATAAGTCATGCGCGCGGAGATCGCGCTCGGCGTCAGGCCGTGGTCGGTGGCGGTAACGATGATGGCGTTGGTCATGCGTTTCACCGACTCTGAGGGCACCTCTCCGGTTGCCGTGAAGTAGATCATGTCGATGAAGTCGAGCTTGCCCAGTATGTCCTTGGCGAGATTGCGTTCGCGCACGAAGATGTCTTCGCGGGTGGTATAGCCGATGGCTGTCTTGATGCTCATGTGTTGTGCCTCTTCCTTGTTTGTAGGGTCTATGTAGCGAATCGATCAGGCGGGTCAAATCGGAGAAAATCCATGCTATGCCGCCCGCCGCCGCAGCAGAAGCTTCCACTCGCCCTCCACCGCGACTTCGCCGCGCTGGTTGATGGCCTGACGGCGAAAGGTCACGACCCCCCGGTCCGGCTTGGAGGTTTCGTTTTTAGCGGACACCTCGACACGCACGCGAATGGTGTCGCCGACGAAGGTCGGTTTCGGAAAACGAACGTGCATGTCGAGCAGGCCCAAAAGGTTCTCTTCCATGAAGTGGTTGAGCAGCATCCGCGTGGTAAGCCCCGACATCACCGAGACCACCAGCAGGCCGTGGGCGATGCGTTGGCCGAACGGCGTCCGGCTGGCGTAGGTCGCGTCCACATGCAGGCGGTTGAAGTCGGCCGACAGGCAGGCGAAGTTGACGATATCGGCCTCGGTGATGGTGCGGCTGGGGCTGTCGAAGACTTGGCCGATCGTCAGATCTTCCCAGTAAAACTTCTGTTCCTTCAGTTCTTCAAAGTTCATGTTTCCATCTCCTCCGCGGCAATTTTTTGTTGCACCATTTCGATCAGCGCGTTCTTCAGCACCCGTCCCGTCAGATTTCTGGGAAACTCTTCCACGAACACCACGCGGCGCGGCTTTTTGTAGCTCGCCAAACGCTGCGCGGCATGCGCGAGGATGTCCTCGGCATCGACACGCGAACCGGGCCGCGGCACCACGACGGCGCAGACCAGTTCCGTCCATTGCCTATCCGGCAGTCCGATACAGGACACTTCGCGCACTGCCGGGTGGGTCTGGATCGCCTCCTCGATCTCCGGCGCGTAGATGTTGATGCCGCCGCTCTTGATGATGTCGCGCTTGCGTCCGGCGAAATAGAGCAGGCCGTCGGCGTCAAAACGTCCCAGATCCCCGACGCTCAGGTAGTCGCCGCGGCGCGTGCTGGCCGTCAGCTCCGGATCCTTGTAGTACTCGTCATAACGGGACTCGCTGCGCGCCCATATCTCGCCCACCTCTCCCGTCGGCACTTCGCGGCCCTCGTCGTCGAGCAGCTTCAGTTCCACGCCGAAGAACACCCGGCCGACGCAGTTACCGCCCAGGTGCGCTCGCAGTTCGGCGCCGCGCAGGTTGGCATAGGGGCCGACTTCGGACGAAGCCGCATAGATGCTCAGCGCATCGCCGAACTTCTCCATCAGCGCCCGTTTGAGAGCGCCGTGCAGTTCGCCGCCGCCGGACTGGAGCGTGCGCATGCTCGAGGTGTCCGCTTCGCGAAAATCGGCTTGTTCGACCATTCTTTGCAGCATGGCGGGCAGCAACATGGTGGCGGTGACGCGCTCGCGTTGAATAATTTGGAGCGCTTCAGCCGGGTCGAAGCCATCCATCAGATAGACCGTGGCGCCGAGATAAAGCGGCAGCAGCGTATAAACGCAGCCGGCCGACAAACAGATCGGCAACGCGCACAGCATGCGGTCATCGGCGCAAAAGCCCTGCTCCAGCGCGCGCTCCTCGAAGCCGAAGCGCGAACGCAGCGCGCCTTTGGGCAGGCCGGTGGTGCCCGAGGTATGGAGCATGACCGTACTGCCCTCCAGGCCCGCCGGCGGCGCATCGTCGGCCCGCCGGAGCAGTTCGTCGAGTCCCAGCGCGCCAGGCGCCGCCTCGGCCCGCGCGCCGCCGATCAGTACGATGTCCCGCACCAGGGCGCCCAGACGCGCGGCCTTGTCTTCGAAACCGGCTCCGAGCAGCAGCACACGGGCATCCGACGCTTGCACGACCTGCGCCATGTCGTCTTCCGCGATGCGGTAGTTGACCGGCGCGGGAATCGCGCCTATCCCGGTCAGGGCGAAATAGGCCGCGACGAAATCAGGATGATTCAGCGCCAAGATGGCAACCTTGTCGCCGCAGGCAAGGCCGAGGCCGGCGAAAGCGCTCATCATCCGCTCAACCCGCGCGAACAAAGCGCTGTAATCCATGACGCCACCCTCGAACACCATCGCGGGCTTGCGCGGAAAGCGCCGCGCGTTCAGGCGCAGCGCATGTAACGGCGTCATCGCCACTGCACGCGCCTTAACGGAAGGCCGAGATGCCGAGGATCTCGCGACCGATGATGAGAGTCTGGATCTCGGAGGTTCCCTCGGGAATCATGCCGCCGCGGGTGTCGCGGAAAATGCGCTCGATCGGATAGTCCACGCTGTAGCCCAGGCCGCCGTGCACTTGCAGCGCCATGCTTGCCACCTCGTGCGCGGCCTCTGTGGCATAGAGTTTGGCGATCGAGCATTCGGCGCGGGCCGTGCCCCCCTGATCCAGCGCCCAGGCCGCTTTGTATCCGAGAGCGCGGGCGGCCTCGGTGCGCACGGTCATGTCGACGATCAGTTTCTGCACCAGTTGATAGCCGCCGATCACGCGTCCGAACTGCTTGCGGTTCTTGGCATATTCGATCGACAAATCGAGGGCCGCCTGAGCTGCCCCGACCGCTCCCATGGCGACATTGAGCCGGCCGTAATTTAGGCCGCTGAGGATCGCCTTCAGTCCCTCGCCTTCCTTGCCGAGCAAATTCTCCTTCGGCACGACGGCGTCCGCGAAATTCAGCTCCGATGTCCCGGTGCTCTTGATGAACATGGTGCCGACACGGCGCGCTGCGTACTTGGTCTCGTCCCTGTCGACCAGCAACAGACTGAGGCCGCCGTCGCAGCCATCGCTGTAGGTCTTGACCACCAGTACGCCGCAGTCGCCGCCGGCGCCGTTGGTGATCCACAGTTTGCCGCCGTTGACCAGGTAATGGTCCCCCTTATCGACCGCCTTGGTTTCGATGCCGGCGACGTTCGAGCCATGATTAGGTTCCGTGATCCCGACCCAGAACCGCTTTTCACAGTTGAGCAAAGGTTTGAGAAAGCGTTCGCGCTGCGCCGGCGTGGCGTTGCGGTGCAGCAGCGAGGCGATGATGTTGAGGGCGTTCAACAGCACGCGCATCGACAACCAGTGATAGCCCGCCTGCTCCATCAGCAGCGCCCAATCGCCAAAGCGCATGCCGTAGCCGCCGGCCTCTTCGGGCAGCAGACCGCCGATATAGCCGAACTGCCGCAGTTCGGGCAGCAATTCCCAAGCAAACTGTTCGCGCTTTTCGTGCTCGGCAACGAGGGGCGCCACCCGCTTGCGCATGAAGCGGCGGACGCTTTCCTGCAACGCCAGTTGTTCACTGCTCAGTCCGAAATCCATGTTGTACCCCTCCGACGCGACTCGATGAATTTGATTGCTGCCGGCGGCTCAACTGTAGCGACCGCCGGTCACGTGCAGGGTTTCGCCCGTGATATAGCCGGCGGCATCGGATGCCAGATAAACAACCGCATTGGCGATGTCGCGCGGCGTGCCGACCCGCTCCAACGGTGTCTTGGCGATGGCCGCCTGCTTGATCCGCTGGTAATGCGGCAGAGCGCGGATGCCCTCGGTTTCGATAAATCCGGGGGCGATCGCATTTGCGGTAATGTTGTAACGGCCCTGCTCAAGCGACACGGCGCGGGTGAAACCGATTATGCCCGCCTTGGCGGCCGAGTAGTTCGCCTGGCCCGGGTTGCCCAAATGCGCCCGCGACGAGATGTTGATGATGCGCCCGAAGCGCTGCGCCATCATCATGGGCAAGACCGCCTTGGTGCAGTGGTAGGCGCCCTTGAGGATCGTGTCGATCACCGCGTCCCAATCCGATTCGGGCATCTTGGCGAGATAGTTGTCGCGTGGAAAGCCGGCGTTGTTCACCAGAATATGCACGCTGCCGAAGGCGTCGACTGCCGCGCGCACAAGCGCCTCGACGCTTTCGGCGCGGCATACATCGGCGGGGACCGCGCTGGCATCGAACCCCCGCGCCGCGAGCCGCTGCTGCGTCGCGCGGGCCGACTCCGCATCGATATCGGTCACGACCACCTTCACGCCTTCCTGCGCCAGGGCCAGCACGGTCTCCGCGCCGATGCCGCGGCCCGAACCCGTCACCACGGCGACTTTGCCCTTCAAGCCTAGATCCATGCTATTTCCTTTCGATGTCCAATGAGCGCTGCGTCAAGTGGTCCAGCTCACCAGCCCCGGGAACACCGCATAGACGACCGGCACCGGGAGCGCGGCCAGTACAAACGGCATGAGCCCGCGGAACGCTTCCCCCAACGGGGTTGCGGTGATCGGCGATACGACGAATTAACCGTTGTCCAAAATCGCGTAGCGCAGCGCGGGGCCCGCGACTGGCCCGACCGGCGCCTCGCGCACCGCGATTTCATTGCGCCGGGCCGGATTCGGCCCATTCGGCCGGTTGATGGTGATGGCGTCGACGTAATCCTTGACGTCGTAGTAGATCTCTTTGTCGGACATGCTGGTGCTCGAGTGCAAAGGGTGGGGAAATGGGTGCGGCAACCGGGCGGCTGCGCGCGAGCCGGTTCAGTTTACCTTGATGTTCGCGTCGCGGATCACCTTGCCCAGCTTGGCCATTTCGGACCGGATGTGGGCAGCGAACTCGTCGGGTGTGGACGTGGTGATCTCGACGCCGAAGGCCGCCATGCGCTCGCGCGTCTCGGGCAGTGCCATGACCTTGAGCACCTGCGCGTTGAGCTGCTCGACGATGGCCCTGGGCGTGCCGGCGGGCGCGAGCAGGCCAAGCCAGGCGACGGACGCGAAACCGGGGTAGCCGGATTCCGCGACGGTGGGCAGTTCGGGCAGCACCGCCAAGCGCTTCGGGCTGGTGGTTGCCAGTGGTTTGAGTTTGCCGGCCTTCACCTGCGCCGTCGACGAGGCCACGCTGTCGACGATCATCGGCACATGGCCGGCGATCGTGTCGGCCACGGCCGGCGCACTGCCCTTGTACGGGATGTGCGTGATGTCCACCCCGGCTAAGGCCTTGAACAGTTCGGCTGCAAGGTGCGTGGAGGTGCCGTTGCCGGACGAGGCGTAGCTCAACTGTCCCGGCTTGGCCCTGGCCATGGCCACCAGTTCGGTCAGCGAGTTCACCGGCACCGAAGGATGGACCGAGATGATGTTGGCCACCGACGCGAGCAAGCTGATGGGGGCGAAGTCCTTCACCGGGTCGTAGCCCAGCTTGCCGAACAGCGCCAGGTTCGCGCCGTGGGTGGCATTGAAGCCGATGAACAGCGTGTAGCCGTCCGCCGGCGAGCGCGCTGCCGCCTCGGCGCCGATGTTTCCGCCCGCGCCGCCTTTGTTCTCGATGACGATGGGCTGACCGAGCTGGTCGGCCAGACGCGGCGCCAGCGCGCGCGTCACGTTGTCCAGCACGCCGGCCGGCGTGGACGGCACGATGATGCGTACCGGCTTGCTCGGATAGGCCGCTTGAGCATGCGCCAACGGCGACAAGCCGGCTGCAACGAGCAGCAAGCCGACGGCAAACCCGGTTTTCCGCAAGAACGAAGCCATTGCTGTCCCCTTTACTGGAAGTCAATCCCCGTCCCGGAATTCGACGCACCTTGTTGTCGATGCAGGGAGTGCGTTCCACGCGACGGGTCGAGTAGAACACTCTAGTCGTGTTTTGCGATTCTTTCAACCTAAACGCGTTCTCCGCAGATGAATACGGCGCGCTCACGCGCAGCCGCTCGCCATCGGTCTTTTCCCCCTGCTCGGTCTTGATCGCATCCTCGGCATCGAGATGCAGGCCGGGAAGATATGGAATTACGCCGAATACCGGTTTGCCGGTTTTGCGCTCCAGCCACTCCACGCCGGGCTGCAGCAAACCAATGTCGCCGCGAAAGCGATTGATCACGAAACCGCGCACGCGCTGCCGCTCGGACGCAGACAGGCATTCGAGCGTACCGAGGAAATGCGCGAACACGCCGCCGCGGTCGATGTCGGCCACCAGGATCACCGGGCAATCGACCGCTTCGGCAAAACCCATGTTGGCGACGTCGCGCTCGCGCAGGTTGACTTCCGCCGGGCTGCCGGCGTCTGAAGTCGTGCCCTGCACCATCAGGGCGCCGGCAAGGCGTGCGGGGTTCATCGCCTACGCTTCGCCCGTGCCTTGTCGAGGTTCTCGCACATCTGCTGCGCGCCGTCGAGCACGCGCGGCGTGTGGCGGCTGATAAGGTCGGTGTGGATGACGAACAGGTTGTCGCGTTTCACCGCCAGGATGCGCGGCCAGGTTTTCCAGTTGTCGAGGTCGTCGCGCATATTGGGTTCGGCGGTCGCGCCGGCGATCACTTCGGGATCCGCCGCCAGCACCGCCTCGGTGGATATCACCGGCGCAAGCTGCTTTAAGTCCGCCATTACGTTGTGTCCGCCGCACAGGCGGATGACGTCGCTGATGAGGTGCTCGTCGTTGATGGTCATCAGCGGTTGTTCCCAGATCTGGTAGAACACCCGCACCGGCGCGCGCCCGGCATAGCGCTTGCGCAAATCCGCCTCGCGCGCCCTGAAAGCGCGGGCCACCGACGTGGCCACCACCTCGGTGCCGGCGAGGCGGCCGAGCCGCTCTATCGAACGCGGGATGTCCGACAAGCGGTTCGGCTGGTCGTAGAACACCGGGATGCCGAGGCTCAGCAGCTTGTCGAGTTGGCGCTGCGCGTTGCCGTGCTGCCACACGAGGATCAGGTCGGGCCTGAGCTCGACGATGCGCTCCAGGTCGAGCAGCGCGCTGTCGCCGACGCGCGCCACGGCCTTGGCGCCCTCCGGGTAGTCGCTGAATTCGACCGTGCCGACGGCCTGCTTGCCGGCTCCCGCGGCGAACAGCAGCTCGGTCAGGTGGGGCGCGAGACTGATGATGCGCTGCGCCGGAGCTTTGAGTGTCACGGCGCGGCCCGCGTCGTCGGTGACGCGGACTTCGGCGCCGGCCGGAACGCCGGCCAGGGCCATCGCCGCCGCGAGCAGGCATCGTGCGAGCAGCATGTTCAATTCGGCACGAACAAGGTGCGACCCGCGGCCTCGATGCGCGCGACACGGTGGCCGAAGGCGGCCGACAAATCGTCCTCGGCCATCACCGCCGCGATCGCGCCGCTGCGCACCGCCCCCTGCGGCGTGAGCAGCAGCGCGTGGCTGGCGAAACGCGCCGCGAGGTTGAGGTCGTGCACCGTGAACAGTACGCCGCGGCCGCGCTCGCGCGCGAGCAGGCGCAGGTGTTCGAGCACCATGAGTTGATGGTGCAGGTCGAGGTGGGACACCGGCTCGTCGAGCAAGAGCAGCGGCGCATCCTGCGCGAACAACGCGGCCAGCGCCACGCGCTGGCGCTCGCCGCGGGACAGGGTGAGCACGTCGCGCCCGCCGAACCCGGCGAGGTCCGCCAGCGCGAGCGCGGCTAGCGCGACTTCGCGGTCGCCCTCGTCCTCCCATTGCCAGCGCGAAAGATGCGGGTGGCGACCGATCATTACGCAGTCGAGCACGCTGGAGCTGAACGCGTCGTGGAAGGACTGCGGCAGGAAGCCGCGCCGCAGCGCCGCTTCGGCCGGGGTCCAGGCGGTTAGATTCTTGCCGGCCAA
>OBOI01000659.1_pt1 | contig 11252 bp, 9 predicted proteins | sample 1670151 | NCBI WGS metagenome assembly OBOI01 (sample SAMEA104232303, study PRJEB22302) | sediment metagenome | biome: forest; feature: aquifer; material: sediment | place: USA | collected 2011-08-07 | depth 0.01 m | reverse complement strand
CACTTCTCGAATCTGTTCAAGATATGCGCTTTCGTGGCAAACTATTCCGATGCTTTTATTCGGATTTTTACGAATGACTTTCTCAATAACAGCAAGCTCTTTGACTTTACTGTCATACACATGCTCCTCAACCATTGAGCCCTCTCTCATTTGCTGAGGAATCGCGACGTGATATCCGAGGCCTTCGATGTATTTCAGTATGCGCTTTGTACTTCGATACACTTTTTCCAATGTTACATTTCTGTCCCCGGGAATGTGCTCTCCGACATCACTCCAATCACGCACAGTTCCAAAACGCACCTGCTGAGACATATCGCCAACATACAAGAGCCCTTGTTCCGGAGTCGCGGAGCACGCCCTGAAAAGATTGATCTGCTCAGGAAGATAATTTTGAAATTCATCGACGAGTATAAGCGAATAGCGCACCGGAAGATAGCCAATTCTTTTTTTGAGAACACCGTTTTTTTGCTGTTGATAATATTCTTGGTGCTTTGATACGCTTCCAAACTGTGCGTGCAAGGCCCGCAATAACACAGTCAGATCGATCCTGTCAAATACTCCTTCTCTTTTTTGTTTTCTATACATCTCCGCTGAAAAATTGGGAAGGTTCTGATATGCGGCATCTAATATCCGGAAAGGTGTTGCAGAGCTACCTACAGCGGAGTGAATCCTCAACGCTTGAACTTTCTCGTATTCGTAGCGATTCGAATGATGTTCATGTTCTCCATACGACGAAACCGTTAATGCTGTTGAGATGCCGAGTATATCGCATGCCCATTCAGTAAATGTCGTTATGGCAACATCGCGTATGCCCAACTCGGGCAGCAGGTGAGAAAAATAGTCTTTTGAGCTTGCATCCTGCACAAACACAATCATTCGCGAACTCTCAAACAACGGCGCCGTATCGGGCGAAAGCGTCAGATAGGCGATGCGGTGGAGTGCGAGCGTTGTTTTTCCGGATCCCGCGGGGCCCGTGATAACAAAAGAACCACGGTGATCCGCGCGGATTACCTGGTCCTGAGCTTTTTCCATCTGCTCAACAATCTCGGGCAAGATAAATCCCGCTTTCCGCGCCGTAAAATCCTTCTGATAGACGAGCTCTCTTGACACACCTTCAGACTCCGTGGCCAAAAAGGTAATGTCCCCGTCCACGATCATATATGAATCCTTGCGTCGCAGCGTGCAGTGCTGCTCGCCTCCTTTCAGCATTCGATACGATACGGGACCGGGGGCTTCAAAACGGAGTGTTGCTGCAGGTGCAACCCACGAATAAATGGACTCATCGCTCATCTGGAATTTTGAAAAATAATAGGTACACTCCGTGCTATCGCTTTTTTCAATATCGCATCGTACAAAATAAGGAGACCCTTGGAGATTATCCAGCTCCATAAGACGGCTGTGAAGATGGGCCACAACGCGTTCATTTGCTATTTGATCGCCACGGGAAAGCGACCGGGCATCTTGAAGAAGACGGCCGATACTGCCCGCCGTCTCTCGTTTGACAGTCTCGATTCTTTCGATGACACGCAAAACATGATCCTTTGCCCGCTCTAGGATCAATTGTTTCGATATCATATGCCTATTCCACGCCTCTAAGCCCCTTCAAAAAATCTTTCATGTTGTTTTCTGCTTTCGTCCTTGCCTTCCCTGGCTTTGCGTTTTTTATTGCCTCATCAAGCTCCTTTTGTCTGGCCTGCTGTTCCATCGTCATGGCACGCTGCTCGCCCGGATTAAACGGCAGCGTATCAAGGCGATCGAGGAACGCATTCAACTCAGTTTTATCGCCGGTTTCATTAAAATTTCTCTGAAGTTCCTGTATTTTTGCCTGCTCATCGAGAGTGAGCACGGCAAGCTTTTCGAGCCTATTCCTGTTTGTAGTAGAGTCTCGATATTCTGGCTTTTTTAGGAGATCGTTCAGCTGATCCTCTGCTTCCTTATATGAGGAAAATGTTACTTTACTTGCTTTGACGATATTCGGGTCATCGGATTTTTTTTCGGACTTGACATCAACATAGAGCTCCCTTGTCCCACTATTATACAAGACAACATAGCGCTCTTTCTCCTTAATCTCTTCAAGCGCCCTCTTCAGATCATCGGCAGCCTGGTAGACTCCGACCTCATGATATAGCTTTCCATCCTTAACGCTCGTTTTTTTTCTCTCATACAAGTCATCATCGGCCAATTCATCAACATAATACTTACCTGTCTCATGATCATACATCAGCTGCTGCAGCTTGCGAGGTTTGAGTTCGATCGTTTTTTGAAAGGAGGCAAGTTCTTTTTCACTCTTCAAAATATCATCGACCGCTTTGTAGACAATGTTTTCGTTAGAATTTACTGAGATAAGCTCTAGTGCAGACCGCGAGTCGATTGCCAACCCCTTCGAAATGATTTGCTCTGCAACCTGGCAAAGCAGATCTCTGTCGACAGCGCCAGCATTCTTTGCTTTTGTATTAAAATCATCTAGAAACTGCGTATCAACTGCGATGTCCTCTTGGTCCAAGCTCATATGAAACGTGTTATTTCAGATTGTGTTTTCCGTGTCTGCTACTTTGTCTTCTCCTTGTCCTTTTTTGGCTTTTTCTTTTCTTTCTTTTGACTATTATTCCCCTTTGCCATACAACCTAACATAATGATGAATTAACTCGAAATTCTCACTCAAAGCATACACGACTACCCGTCTCGGATCAACTCCGCGCTCCCATCGCCATCCAATAGGTGGAGTTTTGCGAGCCGGGAGCGAATACTGCCGACAGTCCGAGAAAACTCTTTCGCAATATCCGCAATTGAAGATCCGTCCGAATACATCTCGCGCAACATTTCGTCTTGCTCGTCATCCCATTGGCGATACGCACGAAAATTCTTTTCTAGTGCCTGCGCATACGGATTGGCAACCGTCCGCTTTATTTTTGAAAGTAACCGCTCTCCCGTCCCACTGTTCTTATCAACAAACCGCTGGTGCAAATCAGACACCCCCGATACCGCAAGCCGGCTGAGTGCACCGGCCGCGTCTTCTGATTGCGTACGAAACGCCGCGTCTTGCGTCAACACATCCGGATGCACTTGGAACGCCTTACTATTCCACCCAAGCAAATACAGCCCCGAAAGTCGTCTTACACGCGAAAGCGCCACATACCCTTGCCCAAATTCAAATACTCCCGTGAGATCAACAATCGCCTCGTCTAAACTCATGCCTTGGCTTTTATGAACGGTGAGTGCCCAGGCGAGCCGAAGTGGAAGCTGGGTGATTTTTGCGCGGACCTCGCCATGTTCTTCGACAACCCAGTCCATCGGCTCCACGTCAATGCGCTTCCCGCTCCGCGTACGCACGGTTGGAAAGCCAGTTTCTGGACTGAATCTCTCAACAACACCAAGCGTGCCATTCACAAAGCCCTCCTTCTGATTATTTTTGGTAAACATGACCGCAGCCCCGATCTTTAGATGCAATTCTGCTGGCGAAAGACACCACTTCTGCAGCGAGGAGACCAGGGCGCTCGGGCCATGTGTCGACATCCTGCACGTACGGGAGCTGCCGGGAAGCCTTGCCAAGATGTGATCATTGACGCGATCCACGTCTGCATTATGTGAAAATAATTTCGGAATGCCCTCCGGCGCCGCGCTATGCTCGATCTTTCTTGTTTGGAGCGAGCGCAGATGGCCACTGTTAAACAAATTGCGCCGCAAGGCAGACAGAATGGCAAGGAAATCACTGTCGTCTTGACGATGTTGCTCGGTAAGATAGCAGACAGTTGGCATTAATTCTTTCCACACGGGAGTATCATATGCAAATCTCGCAGTCGGCTTCTCTTGAATCAATGTGAGTTGCGACGTATCTTTGAATTCTCGCTTAACAATAGGAGGAAGCTGAAAAAAGTCCCCCACAAGCACAACTTGAAGGCCGCCAAAGGGCGCGGGGTTATTCCTGATCCGCCGGCATACAAGATCAACCAACGATAGCGTCCCCCCGGAAAGCATAGATATCTCCTCGATAACAAGAACTCGGGCTCGCTTGATGCGACCACTCACGTGCTTACTCCTTGCGATCCCGTCAACATCCCGTTTTTCCAAAACAGTCTTTACGCCAATACCGCACCATGAATGTATTGTCGTACCTCCCATATGGGTCGCCGCGATTCCCGTTGAAGCAGTTACCGCAACATCAATACCGCATGATCGCAGATTCGCGACATACTCGTTGGCCGTATGTGTCTTGCCAGACCCGGGCTCTCCGGTCAGAAAAACATGCGCGCCGGTTTTTAGAATCAATAAGGCTTGGGATTGAGTCATCCGACCATCTTACCCCCTAGAACAACTCCTGCCAACAGCTCTTCAGGCACATCGGCCTTACTCAGTTTTGTTCCACGCTTCTTTCACCTCCAAATACGCATCACGAAAGCTTTTTCCTTTTTTGACGAGTTCGTAGACATCGTTTGTCACAAACAGATCTTTTGTCATAGCTTTCTCAAGAATCTCCTTGTGAACGTTGAGTTTGTCTATAATGACAACAGAGAGCTCGCACGTAGATACGCAGAGATCAACTGCCTGCAGGAAAGGCTTCTTCGTGAGCTGTAAATCACGATGGTATCCGCTTCCGAGCGAGGAAATGATAGCTTGAATCTGATTCTGATACGAGCAGAATACTTTCGTATTCCCTCGCATGATCTCAAAAACATCATAATTCCTTTTTTGTGGCATGATCGAAGATCCTGTCGTAAACGAGTCAGGCAATGAAAAGTAGTTAAACTCGCTAGTCGTGAACAACATCATGTCGTTGGCGAATCTTCCGAAGACAACCATGATATTGGACAGCGCGAGTAAAACCATGTTCTCGAAATGCCCCCTCGAAAATCCACAGTACATCGGATTTTTCTGCGTTTTGGCAAATGCTAACAAAGACGTCGTCAGTCCTCTGTCCAACGATAGATTTGAAAAGCCAAAGCCAGAACCGGAGCCGAGCGGATTTTGATCTATAATCTTTTTTACCGCTGAAACTACGAACATGCAGTCGGTTATCGCCGCTAAAAATGAATCGAACCACACTCCCACAGTCGTCGGCATGGCCTTTTGCATATGCGTATACCCGGGCATAGGAACGCTCTCTGTTTCGCCGCTTCTTTTTTTCAATGACGCTGCGAGCATCGACATAAGCGACTCGATCAATTCCAGTTGATCCTTCATATAGAGCCGCATCATGACGAGCGATTGATCGTTCCGGCTTCTCCCCGTATGAATCTTCTTTCCGACGTCTCCGTAGTTTTCGATCAGATACTGTTCGATCGCAGTGTGCCCATCTTCCTGATCTTGGTGCACGACAAACCGACCGTCCTCCCATCTTGATGTAATTTCCTTCAACCCCTGTCTGAGCAGCAATAATTCGGCTGCAGTCAGGATTCCAATGCTCTTGAGCATCTCCGCATGCGCCAAGCTCGCTTGGATATCGTATGGAACAAGCCTTTGATCCATGAGATAATCATCGCCAACCGTATACGTTTCAACGAGGGGATGAAGTGACGACGCGTGGGGTGTCTGCCAAATTTTTTTTCGAGACTTTTTCATTGCTTGTTCATTAATTCTGCAAAAGTTCATCCTCGAAATTGTAGACATTGTATGCCGTCTTTTGTGCCAGATTATATATCTCAATAAATCCCGCGGACGCATTTTGATTGAACGTTGCGTTCTTTTCAAAGGTCGCCAGATCGGCATTGAAGAGAGAGTACGGCGATTCCAAAGCGACAACGGTAATATTGCCCTTATAGAGGCGGACGCGCACTTTTCCGGTCACTTTCTTATTCTGGTTGTTCGTGTACGCATGAATGTGGTACATCACCGGATCGTACCACTTCGCTCCATACGTCAGATACGCCCACTTCGTATCGATGAAGGACTTGAGTTCATTTTCTTCCCTCGTGGATACCAACTGCTCCAATTTCTTATGAGCGGCGATCAGAATACTTGCCCCGGGGTTTTCATATACGCCCCGCACCTTTAAGCCGACGACCCTATCTTCGATGAGATGGTAGACTCCAACGCCGTGCAGCCCACCAACCGAATTGCACTGCTTCACTAATTCGCTTAGTTTCAACGTGTTGCCGTTTAATGCGACCGGTACGCCCTGACGAAACTCGATCTCAATCACCTCTTCCTCGTCGGGCGCGGCTTGCGGCACATTGCACCATTGCAAAATGTCTTTGAGCGGAGGTATGAGCTTGGGGTCCTCGATTTCTCCTCCTTCGCCAGTATTGCCCCACATATTTTCATCATACGAATACGGTTTGTCCTTTTGCTGTTTTATCGGAATGCCGTTTTTCTCAGCGTACTCTATCTCCTCCTGCCGTCCCATCGACCACTCCCGAACCGGCGCGATTATTTTTATCTTTGGATCGAGTGTTGTCAGATATCCCTCAAACCGCACCTGGTCATTACCTTTGCCGGTACATCCGTGGGCAATAACTTCACAGCCGGTCTGCCGCGCGATATTGATCGCAATCTTGGAAATCGCGACGCGCCCGAGAGGAGTGCTCAATGCGTACCCTCCCTGATAGTCAGCATTTGCCTTAATCGCCTCTGTGAGCAATACATCAGCAAACTCATCTTTCGCGTCGTACACAATCGCATCGACCGCTCCCAATGTGATCGCCTTCTCTTTGATCGCCTCAAGATTGTCGGCAGTCTGGCCAAGGTCTATGGTGAGCGCGACTACATCGCATTGATAATTTTCTTGAATCCATTTGAGCATGACGGACGTATCAAGTCCGCCCGAGTATAAAAGAAGACATTTTTTGAACTCGCCCTTTATTGCCTCATACGAGGAAACTTTTTTATACGTTGATTTGGCTTCCATGACAATTCAAATAATAAAATAAACTCTGACGGAAAAGACTTTGTGCGCATAATACGCGTAACAGTTCCTTCACATGGGATTTACTTCGCTATGTTTATGTCCTTGAGCATATCAAAGACGCTCAAGAATACAATCTGCTCATCGAACAGCGTTACGTATAGCGGGATAAAGTAAAAAGCGCAATGGCAAGCGCGTGACCGACATTTAATGATTCCAGCCTATCATTGTGCGGAATGACGATAGACTCTCCACTACATTTCAACTGTATGCCGCTGCCCTCGGATCCGACAATAATGAGGCACGGCCGTTTGATTTTTCTAGCATCAAACTTTTTTGCGCCCAGAACTTTTTCAAGACGGTACACAGGCCGATCGAATATCATAAGCAAACTCGCTGCTTCCGCTCGCGCCATGCGAACCGATGGCACTTGAAAAAGCGTTCCAACTGAAGCTCTCACTACCTTTGGGTTCGTTACGTCAGCTGATTCGATGAGTACAAGAGCGGCGTCATATCCGAGACACAACCGGAGGATTGACCCGACGTTACCCGGATCTTGCACCCCGTCCAGCACAACAATCACATCGCGTGAGGCAATATCGCGCGTGCTCCATTTTGGAATTCGTGCAACGGCAGCCAGCGACTGTGGCGTTTCCGTTGTAACCAATTTCGCAAAACGCGGAGTATCTTTGGGGCTGAACGTATATTCAACGGCCGTCCCGGCGGTTTCAATCGCCTTTTGACCCTCAACCAAACAAAGCCCGCTGGATTCTCGTCCCTTTTTAGTAGAGAGCGAACGAATTAATTTTTCCTGTTCTTTCGTGAGCATATGAAAATTACCGATTCGAAGACTCTGCCAATTTTTTGATGCCTTCTATCTCCCGTGGGGCAAGATGGCGCCATTCACCCTGTTTCAAGCCACCCGCGCTCAAGCCCGCGTAACGCACGCGATCAAGCCTCTGCACAGTATACCCCAGCGCGCGAAACATTCTATGGATCTGTCTGTTTTTACCCTCATGAAGCACTACGACCACATCCCGCCGGTCACCACGGAAAAGTTGAGTACTGCACCGAGCCGTCTGTTTCCCGTCCAGAGTAATGCCGGCTTCAAACGCTTTTTTATCCTTATCGCTGAACGCCCTGTCGATATACGCGCGGTACACTTTCTCCACGGAGAAACGAGGATGCATAAGTGTGTGCGCAAGATCTCCGTCATTGGTAAGAAGTAGCACGCCTGTCGTATTCATATCAAGCCTTCCGATCGGAAAAATGCGAGCGTTGATTTTGACACAGTCGAGAACCGTTTTCCTGTCATGCGTGTCCTTCGCTGTGGTTACGCAGTGCGCAGGCTTGTTCAATAAGATGAAAATGAGCTTCTTCTCCCCTCTTTGTATCTCTTTTCCGTCAACGGCAACACTGTCCTGGTCGCAAACCATCTGACCGGGCTTTTCAAGAACGGCGCCATTCACAGTAATTCTTTTTTCCAAAATAAGCCTATCTATCGCCCTGCGCGAAGCGATGCCGTGATCTGCCAGAAATTTATTAATGCGCACTTTCATGTTTTTGCCAACGCATCCACTGTATCACTAAGTTAGGCATACGTTAACACGATAAAACACACCGACACGACAGCATGGAACACAAGCATCCTACCATCCGCAATCACCAGCGCAAGCAAACAAGCCTCCCTTAGCTTTTATGATGGGCAAGCTAGGATTGCCCTGTGTTTGCCCTTTTGATAAGCGACAGACTGTCAATTGAATTATAGAATTTGATTTCTGGCAAATTTTTAATTTCGATCCACTCGGGCATGCCCTTATACTTTTTCTCTCCCTCGTCAACATTTTCCACCGAGAGATTTCCCTCGATCATTTCAACCTTAAAATATATCAATGGAGAATTCCAGTATTCGTTTTTGTGCTTTTCTGAATATGAAGGATAGAAAAATGAAGTTTCCACATGCAGAGGCTCTAACACCTCAATCCGCAGACCCGTTTCTTCATAAAATTCTCGACGTAACGCCTCCTCTATAGTTTCATCAATATTTACGCCGCCACCAGGAAAATCATAGCCATCCCACTCCCTGGAAAGCAACACTTTATTCCCTTTGATCAAGAGCCCATAAACCGAGGGACGAAAAGTTACGCATTCCTTTTCCACCTCAAACTTCTTTCCGGATAAATCGTGGCAGATTATTTTTTTAGACATACGAATACTTTATCGTGATTTTACGTTGTTTCTGAAGGAAATCAAGGGGTAGACAAGTCATGGACCGGTCCACCCCGCATGAGCAATCACACCCCATCTCATGAGACGCTTGCTCTAATTTCGACTTTCACCGTCAACAGCTCTACCAACTTGCTTTTTCGCAGGAGTTGCCTACGATTAAGAAGCGATAATTAAGCGAGAATAATATGATTACTCAAGAATAGGAGCGCCCCTCTTCTGGGGGCGCTAATTTTAAATATGGCATTTCTTTCCATTGCTTTTAATGTTCGAGCTCAAGATATCTTGATGTCAACAGTGGGTGACGCGGAAACGTATGTATCCCCGAGCACATGTGGCCCATCAGCTCGTTTTGTAATAAAAAAGAAGGGGCTTAATTCAATCCATCGCTGTAAGGAAGAAACCTTCGAGGTCGCCGGCAAAAAGGTGGTTTATGTTGAGATAGAATATGGAGCAGGCATGGACTGCCCGGCAGGGTGTATCTATGAAGCAGTTTTTTCGATCGTGACGGATAAAAAAGAATTTGAGATTAGCGCAAAACCAGATCGATTAGTCGGGATTAATTTAGAGATAAGCGAACTATTTCGCTGTTGGCTCGATCAAGACTCCGCAAAGAACATCACCTTGCTCTATGAGAAGGGCGAATATAAATGAAGAGTCCCCTATAATGAAAGAAAGAGGGATGCATTTGGCAACCAATGCGTTGTGAGGGGTTATGCGATTGTGGGGAAAAAGAATGACTTTACGCGACTCTCTGTCAGTTTTCCAAGCACCGCATGGGGCTGTAAGGGGTATGGTTCACTATCCCTATTTTCCTGTCCCTATTCGATATGTTCGACGTCTTTTTTTTGTGAGTGCCATAGTGCCCGTATCCTATCGGATTTAGGGGAAAAAAGAAAAGAGCGGCACATACTAATGAAGTGCTCGCTCTAAAATGTGACCCCCCTATTGTTGGGGGGTGCTCCCTCCTACCTTGAGGGAGGTCTTTGAGTTCCTGCAAGCTTTTTGCCTGCAAGGCGGGCCGCGCGTCCGAGAATGCGCAGCACCTCCTCGTCCTCCTCTGGTCCGCCAGAGGTTTGGACGAATATTCGTCCGTCTTCCTCCTCGACCATATCACCCTTGTCGATCGTGTACGACCCAGTTGCATCGCGACCCCGTGCGGCCTGAACAGTGACCGTATCACCGACCGCAGCCGACTCTGTACCCATGGCGATGATCACTGCATAGGGCGAACGTTTCGCGGAATCGATGCCAATCCCGACGAAAAGATCGCGCGACACGCTCTCTTCGAACCGCTTCTGAATAAAGTAATTAATTACTCGTTTTGGAACATGCTCGCCCTCCATCCACTGGACGTCGGCTGACCATGTGGCTCCCGTCCGCCAGGCGACCGTATCTGTGATCTCCCAAAGATCACCCACGAGTGGCGAGAAACGCCATACCGGCAAGCGGTACCTTACTGACTTCGCAGTGACTATCACTGCGACTCTGCCCTCACCAATGGTGGGAAGTGTGCTCGAAACTGTCCATACAGGAGTAAGCCCGAGCGTTTCGAAAAAGGCATCTCCAGCAATGGAGACTCCTGCCGAAACACCCTCCTGATACTGTTGGAGCGATGCATGGAGACGCTCCGGGAGGAGGTTATCCATCCCGATCTCCGCATCACCCGTGGAAAGGAAGCTGATATTGAGCATGGGCCAGAAGCCCTCGCTCACTACCTTTTCCGTATCATTATTGCGCCGCTCGGAGACGGTGACCCAGCGATGGAGTCGCCATATAGACTTTTCCAGAACTGGAATCGCCGCCTCGCGATCAAGCCCAACAGCAGCGAACTCCTCCGCTGCCGCCGATGCGAGGAGCCCGTAAAGTGGGAGGCTCCTTACGGAAGCCTCACTGGGACCCGAGAGTGATCGCGATGATGCGCTCACGCTGACCTCGTTGACACTGATGCGAGGACTGAGCAGCGCTGGTGAAGAGACGGGTTTGACTGACGCACACGCGCCTGCCAATAGTAAAACGGCCACGACGATGCTCGTGCGAATCATGGAAACCCCCTTCAATAGAAACTATTTGTCTAGAACGCACTATATTATAATCTTTTTGTCATATTTTGTCAATTGATACAAACCGCCTCCTCGAGGATCGCAAGGCGCATCTTGAATTAATCCAACCATGGATTTTTGTCGAT
>OBOI01000658.1_pt1 | contig 11260 bp, 7 predicted proteins | sample 1670151 | NCBI WGS metagenome assembly OBOI01 (sample SAMEA104232303, study PRJEB22302) | sediment metagenome | biome: forest; feature: aquifer; material: sediment | place: USA | collected 2011-08-07 | depth 0.01 m | reverse complement strand
CCTCGCTCCGCTTGCGCTCGCTGATGTCGCGCGACGAGCCGAAGATATAATCTTTCCCCTCCAGCTTGATGGCGCGGCTATTGACTTCCACATCAATGACCCGGCCATCGCGGCAACGATGCCTGGTTTCGATCAGCATGGCGTCGTTCTGCGCGATGAGTTTGTTAAAATTCACCTGGAGCATTGCCGCGTCCAGTTGCACATCGATGTCCGTGATGCGCAACCGACCGACCGCGCTCCTGTCGTAGCCGAGCATGTCCAGGAAGGTATCATTGGCCTTGATCAGCAGGCCGTCGATGTCGAAGATATGAATGCCGTCGCTCGCGGTTTTCAGGATCGCGGCCAGACGACTCCGTTCCCGTTCGATTGCCGCCTCGGCTGCCTTACGTTCGGTGATGTCGCGTACCGTGAGTTGCAGCAATACCTTGCCATCCACTTCCATGCGCGTCAGCAGCGCATCGGCGGTGAAGGTTTCACCCGTCAACAAGCGCCGACATTCCCATTCAAAGAAGTGGGAACCTTGGCGCAGAGCGATCGCAATCATCTCCTGAATTTTTTCGGCAGAAGGACGCCCATCCGCCTGGAGTGCCACCGACCCGTCCGTTAGCCCGAGCACGCTGATGTCGGCGTTGTCGGCAACTTCGAATAACTCCCGGGCCGCCTGATTGGCGTCGATTACGCGCCCCGAAGAGGGCAACACCACGATCAAGGCATCGCGCGAGCTCTCGAACAACTGCCGGTATTTTTTTTCGCTCTCGCGTAGCACCTGGTCGGCAGCCTTGAGGGCGGCCCGAGTACGCAGGCTGATGATGCCGTAGGCGATATCATCGGCCAGTTCTTTCAACAGCCGGGTTTCCTCCTCGTCAAAGGCATGGGCGTGGGACGAAAAGATGCTGAGACCGCCGAACACCTTCTCTCCGTCGGCCAAGGGTAGACCGATGTACGCGCCATAGCCACGCGCCAGTGCGTCCTCTCTCCACGGCGCGAATGCCGGATCGCTGGCAATGTCGTGACAGACCAGCACCTGCCCGCTGTGGATAACCTGGGCAATCGGCATCTGGTCATCATTGCTGTCGCCCCCAAGCAGACACGTTGCCGTTGGCTGGAACCCCTCTACCCCGCCAGCCGAGGCGACGGCGGTAAGACCCATTTCCGGGTCGCGGCCGACATAGCTGATCCTTGCCATGCAATAGCCGCCGTTTTCGAAGATATTGCGCACGGCGGTCAAGAGCAACTCCTCCTCGTTTGTCGCCCGTACCAGCGCCCGATTACCCTCCGACAGCGTCAGCAATGCCCGGTTGACGCGGGCCAGCTCCTCTTCGGCCTGCTTGCGCGTGGTAATGTCGCGGCTGATGCTTTGCAGAAAGTCGTGGTCGCCGATGCGGGTGCGTCTGGACACAAACTCGATAGGTACTCTAGTTCCGTTCGGCCGTTCGTATTCGAGGTCGGCCGATCCGCCTTCGCCAAGGGCCAAGATCTCCTCGAATTTTTGTCGTGCCAGCGCGCGTAGCGCTGGTGGCCGCAGCTCCCAAATGCGCAGCCTTTTCAGTTCGGACTGGCTCCTGCCGCATTGTCGCTCGAACTCCGGGTTACATTCGATCACCAGGCCACTGTCATCGATCAGCACGATGCCGTCGCGCGCCCCGTCAAAGATGCTATGGTAGCGTTGCTCGCTCTCCCTCAGCGCCGCGGTGCGTTCCCGCACCTGCTGGTCGAGGCCATCGTTCAGCAGGTTGAGCTGAGACTGAATGGAGACCAACTCCCGATTTTGCTGAAGCATGTTCTCATACAGCGAGAGCATCAAGTTGAATATCTGCTGGCCACCGCCGGCGATGGACAAGCGCTTGCCGCCGTAGCCCACCACTTCCTGGCGCCGCTCTTCTCCCCGCCGCCTGACGTTCGGAGAATCCAGCAGGGAATGGATGCGGTTCAGCAGGTTGACCTCGGCGTAGGGTTTGATGATATAGGCATCGGCACCGGAATTGATCGCCTCGATGATCTCTTCCGGCTCCGTCAGCACCGTGAGCAGGATCAGAGGGATATTCCACAGCTCATCGTCATACTTGATCGCGCGGCACAGGTCGAAGCCGTTCATCACCGGCATGTTGATGTCGCTCAACAGCAAGACGGGCCGCTGGACGCGCGCCGCTTGCAGGCCCTCCTCGCCATTGTGCGCCACGCACACCGCATAGCCAGCCCTGACCAGGGTGCGGCGCAGCAGCTCCGCCTCCACCGGGCTGTCCTCGACGATCAGGATTTCGGGCAGAGCGCCCGGCATTGGGCTTAATTCACTCATGTCAACTCCTTCGGGCGGTATGTCGCGCCCCTGCCGTTGCGGTTGTTCGCCAGCGCGGCCAGGGCCGGGGCTATTTGTTCCAGCGGCAGCAGTTGTTCTACCGCCCCCAGCAATACCGCTTCCCTGGGCATGCCGTAAACCACGCAACTTGCCTCGTCCTGGGCAATGGTGATGCCACCGGCCGCGGCGATGGCCGCCATGCCCTCGGCACCGTCGCGCCCCATGCCGGTAAGCAGCACGCCTACCGCTTCGGCGCCAAAACGGCGCGCCACCGCGCACAGGGTAAGGGTTACCGATGGCCGATGACCATTACAGGGCGGTGCCGAGGAGAGATCAAACCGTCCGTTGTCGTCGAATGTCGTATGGGTGCCATCGGGGGCGAAATAGACTACCCCGGCTTGCGGTATCTCTCCCTGGGCCGCTTGGCGTAGCGGCAGGGTACTGACTTCGGCCAGCCAGGTCACCAGCCCGGCCAAGAAATCTCTGCCAATGTGCTGCACGCACAGCACCGGCACCGGGAAGTCGGGCGGCAGATGGGAGAGAATTTCACGCAAGGCCTGCGGGCCGCCGGTGGAAGCGCCCATCGCGACGATAGCCACCGGTGCATGGGACGGCAGCGAAAGGGGCGGCGGTGGCGGGGAGGGGCGCACCGCCACGCCGGTGCGGCGAAACACATGCACGCCGGCGACGACACGAATCTTGCTGACGAGCTCCCGGGTCAGCTTCTCGTGATCCGCGTCGAGGATAGCGCGCGGCTTAGGAAAGACATCCACCGCTCCCGCCTCCAGCAGCCGGAAGACGTTGGGCGAGTTCGGCTCCACCGACACGCTCACCACCAAGATCGGACGCGGATACCGATTCATCACCGCGCGGGTGAATTCCAGCCCGTCCATGCCGCGCATATGCAGGTCAGTGCAGATGACGTCGGGATTCAGCCCCGGCAGCAGATCGAGCGCCTCCCTGCCGTCGGCGGCGGTGCCCACCACCTGGATCTCGGAAGATCGAGAGAGCAGGCGTTGCAGGATGTGCAAGGCGATGGGGGAGTCGTCGACGAGCAACACGCGGATCATAGCACGATCAACCTTTTTAAAGTATCCAGCAACACCCGCTGGTCAAAAGAGGGCTTGGGAATGTAGGCGTTGGCGCCGGCGTTAAGGCCACGCCGCTTGTCCTCTTCCGAGGCGAGGGAAGTCACCAGGATCACCGGCAGATCCTGGTAGCGCGGCTCCGCCCGCAGCCGCTCCGTGAAGGCGAGGCCGTCCATGTTGGGCATCATGATGTCCGATACCACCGCGGCGAAAGGGCGACTGCCGAGGAGATTGAGCGCGTCCACGCCGTCTACCGCCGTGACCACCTCATAACCACCGTCATCAAGGATGCGTTTCGCCATGGCACGAATCAACGCTGAATCCTCCACCAGCAAAACCACGGGCCTGCTGGTCGCCTCACTCCTCACGGCCAATTCCACACCTCTCCTCTCCCCTCCCGTCTTGTGCGCCGAGCGCAGCAGGTCCGCGGGGTTCAGCACCGCGCAGACTTCGCCGCTGCCCAGCATGGCCAGGGCGGAAACGTTCCGTACCCGTCGCAGCGGCGCGCCAAGCGGCTTAGGCACCACTTCCTCCTCGGCCGGCAGATCGTCCGCCAGCAGGCCGAGTCGCTCGTCTCCCACCTGAAGCACGATGCACGCCAGGATGTCGGCAGTCAGCTCTTGCTTCCCGACCGCAAGCTCCAACAGATCGGCGAGGTGGGCGACGAGCACCGGTTGACCGTCAAGCATGATGGCACGGCGACCTTCGAGGGTGAAGATATCCCCTTCACGCACGCGCCGCGAGGTGTGGACGAACTCAACCGGCAGTCCGTAGAGCCGATTGTCGACACTCGCCAGCAGGAGCCGCGTGGCGGCAACGCTCAAGGGCAAGCGCAACTGCACCGTCAGCCCCTGGCCCATGGCGGACTCCAGGCGGATACCCCCCTTCATGCGCTCGACATTGATCCGCACCACGTCCAGCCCGACGCCGCGCCCGGACAGTTCGGTGACATAGGTGCTGGTGGAAAAGCCAGGCAGCAAGATCAGTTGCTGCACTTGCTGCGGGGTCATGGCGGCAAGCGCCGCCTCGTCGTGGAGGCCCCGTTTCTTCGCCTCCTGGCGAATCGCCGCCGGGTCCAACCCACGGCCATCGTCTTGTACCTCCAACCGCACATAGGCATTGTCGCGCACCGCCCGCAGCCGCACCACGCCGCCGCGCGGCTTTCCCAGGCCCTCGCGCGCAACGGGGGACTCGATGCCGTGGTCGATGGCATTGCGGATCAAGTGCATGAGGGGATCTTTCATCTCCTCAAGGATGCGTTTATCCACGGTGATGTCGCCCCCTTCGAGCACCAGTTCCACCTCCTTGCCCTGAGCCAGGGCCAGGTCGCGCACCGTGCGCGGGAACAGTGCGAATACCGTGGACAGCGGCAGTAGCCGGATGCTGCGTACCTGGTCCTCCAGCAGCTTAACGATGGACTCCAGGCGGGCGCTGTCGTCGAAGAGCGCATCGCGCGCCTGCTTGAGCAGACCTCCGAAACGCACCGCCCCCCTACCGTTTGCCCCGCCTTCCGTTCCGTGCCGCGTCGAAGGGAGTGCGTCGCGCTTGCGGCGGCCACGTTCCAGCGCCGCCCACTGGGTCAGCAACTCTTCCATCAGCCCCAGCCGGTGCCGAGCCCGCCCCTGGATTACGGAGAGTTCGCCCACCTGGGTCAACAGATCATCGAGTTTGCGGGTTTCCACGCGCACGGTCTCGATGCGGAAAGCATCGTTGGCGGCCGCTGAAGTGGCTGCCGAGACGACGGATACCGGGGGCGGTGATACCCCCGGAGCGTGGTGAGCCGGCAGGGGTGGTGGTGCCGAAGCGGTTGGGGCAGGCGGTGGTGGGGTGGCAACGGACGCCGATGGCGGAGGGGGAACCGAGGGCGTTGGGGCGACGGCTTCGCCAACGGCAGGGGCCGGGGATGCCTCCACGGCGGCCGCCACCGGCTCGGATGACGGAGGTTTGCCCGCAAGGGCCTCCTGCACGCGGCGGCGCAAATCGTCCAGCGCGGTGTTCATGCGCGTTATCGTATCCGGGGTCAGCGGCGCCTCACCCTTGCGCGCCGCGTTGAAGATGCCTTCCAGGTCATGGGCGGTGGCCTCGACCCTTGCGAGTCCCAACATACGCGCCGACCCCTTCAGACTGTGGGACTCACGAAACAGCTCCTCCAACAGCGTCGGGTCGGCGGGGGTCTTTTCCAAGCGCAGCAACCCCTCATCCAGGCTGGCGAGATGCTCGGCGCTTTCCGCCTTAAACAGCAGGTGTAGTTCCGGGTCTTCGATCATGGTTCGGCCGTCCTCGCTGCGATCACACGATTGCCTTGAGGTTTGCCGCCGCCTCATTCAGGCTCTGCACGCCCGCCTTGGTCTGGGTGATGCCGGCGGCGGTCTCCTTGGCGCCGGAAGCGATGCTGTTGGTCGCCTCCACTACCTGACCGAAGGCGGCGGATTGTTGCCTGGCGTTGAGCATCACCTGTTGGGCATTTTCGTTGGCACTGCCGGCGAGGCTCGCCAGGTTGCTGAACAGTTCGGCGACCTTCTGCACCAGCTGGGTCACCTCAATCACGGTGTGGGTCCCCTCTTCCGTCATCATGATGGAGGAGTTGGTGGCCTTCTGGATATCGGCAACCAGCACCGCGGTCTGTTCCGCCGATTTCTTGCTCTCGTCGGCGAGCTTCCTGATTTCACTGGCCACCACCGCGAAACCCTTGCCGTGCTCGCCGGCGCGGGCGGCCTCCACCGCGGCGTTTAAGGCCAGCATGTTGATCTGCCCGGCCAAATCCTTCAGCACGGTGGCGGTGCTGCCGATCTGGCCGGTCTGCTCGCCCAGGTGGAGGATCTGATCGGCCATGGCGCCGATCTTCTCCTTGAGGCTGCCCATCGCCACCACCGTCCGCCGGGTGGTCTCGTCTCCCTGCGCCGTGGCGGCGCCGGCCTTTTCCGCCACCGCCGCCGCGCTCTCCGCCTGCTCGGCCGACTTACGAGAGGAGGCGGAGAGTTCCACAATGGTGGTGGAGGTCTCGTTGGCCGCGGCTGCCTGCTGGCTGGCGGTCCGTTCGTGCTGGGCAATGGTGGCGGCGATCTCGCTGGCGGCAGCGGAGAGCTGGGTGGTATTGACGGTAATCTTGCGACTCACCACCGCGGCGAGCCACAAGCCCAAAATCACCATCAAAACCATGGCGGCCGCTGTGCCGACAACGACCGTATTCTGTACCATCACCATCGACTCTTGCACGGCGGCACGAAGTTGGATCCGGCGCTCCATCTCGGTTTTCACAATGCCATCCACCAGAGGATCGATTTGCCGGGCCAGATTAACGCTTTCGCCACGGCGGAATTCGGCAATGGCCTCCTCTTCCTTGCCTTCATCAATCAGGGACATATAGAGCCCGTTTACCCGACTGATGCTGTCCCCTATCTCGGTAAGATGGCGCAGATTATCTTGATACGTGCCTTGAACAGCTTGCTTGGTGAGTTTCTCTCTCAGGGCGTGGAACTTTTTTTCACTCTCTTCAAAGATTTTCTTCGGGTATCCTACCGCTACATCCGTCTTGCCATTCATGAGGACATAGGCATAGGACGCCCGCTGCATTCGCACGAGGCAGTCGCCAGCAGTCAGTACATCTGGAATGAATTCGGCAGTTTCATTCATATGCTTCATTCCACTAGCAGCGATCCGCAAGTTGAAATAGACCAGAATCATCACCCCCAACAACAAGAGAAAAGGCACTAGGTAACCAAGCAAGATACGCTGGCGCAGTTTCATGTTAGCGAACATAGCAATTTCCTCCAGTCATACGTGTTAGTTTCGGCAGGCATGATGCCTTCTCAAAATCAGTTGTGACGGTTTCGCAAAAACCGCTCAACCGCCGCTGGCACGCCCCGTAACATAGTGAAATTACATTGGCAGATGGTCAGCTTCATGGCTTTTTACGATTCCATCAGTTGTCATTGACGATCCACTCCTCGCGCCTCAGCAACGCATGGAGGTCCAGGACAGTCATCGTTCTGCCGGCATAGGGCGCGGTGCCGGTGATTTCCGCGCCGCACTGTTCGCGGAGCGCTGGGGGGGGAGGCAGTAGATCCTCTCTCCGCAGGTAGAGGACGTTATGCACCGCATCCACGGCAATCCCCAGCGACTGCTCACCGAGACGGGCGACCACGGCCTTGCTGCCCGTGGCGGCTGGCGGTAGGTTGAGTGCGGTGCGCGGGTCGATCAGGGTAAGCAGATCACCGCGCAGGTTCATGGCGCCCAGGATGTGGGGCGGACAGCAGGGGATCGGGCTCAGTTGGACGATATTGCAGAACTCCTGCACAGCCGCCAGTTCAACGCCGAAATATTCGCCGCCCAGTTCCACCACCGCCAGCCCCAGCAGCGCACCCTGTTCCTCAATGGTGGCTTCCCGCAGGGTCATGGCCCGTTTGCGAAACAGGGCGCGTTCTTCTGGCGTGGCTTCTGGGCAGAAATGGGTGAAGGGCGCGGGCCGCTCCGTTGCTGCCACGGGTGTCGCTCCCTCGGGCAGATGGGTCAGGCGGAAGAGATCGAGCAGGCTCACCAGATCGTCACCCACGCGCGCTTCACCGGCAATCAGATGGGCCGCGCCGGAAGCCACGACATCAAATTGAGGGGGGGGCTGGATAGCTGCGCTGGACAGCTCAATCACTTCACGGATTTCGCTGACGATCAGACCCATCGACTGGTGCTCGCCTGCCAGCACCACCACCTGATCGCTCGGGGTATAGGGCCGCGCCGAATGGCCGAAGCGCAAATGAAGATCGGTAACCGGCACGATCCGGCCACGCAGGCAGAAGAGGCCGACGACCCAGGGCGGCGCCTCCTCGATCGGCGTCAGCTCCGGCAGCCAGACGGATTCACGCACCAGCGTCGCGTCCACACCAAAGCGCATGCCATCAAGATCAAAAATCAGAAAGGGACGGGTATCCATGTCGTCATCCTCCGAAGGTATCCTTCACCCACGGGTATCAACCGCGCTTTTTCATTACCCATCCTAAGGGTTTCGCAGGGATGGGAGGGGGGAGGGTCAGCGAGCAAGCCACTGCGCCATCTCCGCCGCGGTGGTTTCATACGGCGCAATGACCACGTCGTTGGGCAGCGCCCGGACGATGTCCAGCGCCGCGCGGCGCATGGTCTGCGCTCGGGGCAGGTTTTCGGCGCGTTCGCAAAGGGCAGCCAGTTCGAGGTAGGCAGCCACGCAGCGGGGATCAAGGTAGAGGGTCTTGTCCAACAGTTCTCCGGCCCGCTTGAAATCTCCTCTCAGCTGGGCCAACTGGGCCAGCAGGAAATGTGGCCCTGCGGCAAGAGGGGTAAGGGTCAACGCTTGTTGACAGCGCTGCTCTGCCCGATCATATTCGCCCCGGTCGGCGAAGCCCTGTGCCGTCGCCAACAGTTGTTCACCGGTGGGCGCGGCAGGAGGCGACGGGTAAGAGGTACGGTGCGGAATGGTCGGTGGGGGGGGGGTGATCCGGCCTGGTGGCTGGGGTTCGCCAGACGATGGAGAGGGGATGATACGGCCTGGCGCCCGGGGTTCGGCAGACGGTGGCGCAACCCGCTGATACACCACCCCCTCGGCAAACACTCTGCTCCGTAGATTGTGCACCCGATGGCCGATGAGTTCGGTGTGGCCGGTCATGAGGTAACCGCCTCCACTCAAGGCGTTGGCAAGCTTAGCCGCCGCTGCGGCCACGGCGTCGGCGGCAAAGTAGATAAAGACATTGCGGCAGAGGATGAGGTCCATGGCCCCCACCTCCCCGCCGGAGCACAACTCGCCAATCAGGTCACCGGCACGAAAGGTCACCATCCGCCGGATACGCTCGGCCAGCACCCACTCTTCACCCTCTCGCCGGAAATACTCCTGTTGCAGGGTGGGCGGCGCCATGCGGAATGACCACTGCCCATAGCGTCCCTGCCGGGCCTTGGCCAATGCCGTCTGGTCGATGTCGCTGCCGAGGATGAGGATCTCCCAACCGTCACGCTCCGGCAACAACAGGTCAACCAGCATGGCAAGGGAATAGGCCTCCTCGCCACTGGAGCAACCGGCACTCCACAGACGCAGACTCTTTACCCCGCGGCGACGCTCGATCAGTTCCGGCAGCAGGCGGAGGCGCAGCAAGTCGAACTGGCCATGATCGCGGAAGAAATAGGTCTCGGCGATGATGCGCGGCGTCTTGTCATTCGCCATCTTCATATCTCAGGGCAACGGTCACAAATTCCGCAATGCCGCCGAGAAAGGCATGAACGACATCAGGGTCAAAATGGCGTCCACTCTCGGTGGCAATGATCTCTTGCGCTTCCGCAACCGGCATCGGCGGCTTATAGACCCGACGCGAGACCAGGGCGTCGAACACGTCGGCAATGGCCATCAGCCGGGCTGGCAAGGGGATATCATCCCCTTTTCGTCCCTCGGGATAGCCGCTGCCATCCCATTTCTCATGATGGAAATGAACGATCTGCTTGGCCATGTCGAGGAAATCGATGCTGCGGTCGACATTGCGCAAGGCCCGCTCGATGGCCTGGGCACCAAGTAGGCTATGGGTCTTCATGGTGCCCCACTCCTCGGCCGTCAACTTGCCGGGCTTGAGCAGGATGTGATCGGGGATGCCGACCTTGCCGATGTCGTGCAGTGGCGCCGATTTGACCAATAAATCGATCACCCGGTCAGTCAGGTAGCTTGCAAAGCGGGGATAAAGATGCAAACGGCCGGCCAGGATACGGATGTATCCCTGGGTACGGCGGATGTGGTTGCCGGTCTCGTTGTCCCGTGTCTCGGCGAGTTCGGCCAAGGCCTTGATGGTGATATCCTGGGTAAGCTGGATGTCGCGGATGCGCCGCGTCACCTCGGCTTCCAGGTATTCATTCTGGTTGTGGAGAAAGTCCCGAGCCCGCTTAAGTTCAAGCTGGGCGTGGACCCGAGCCAGAATGATCGGCGGACGGTAGGGTTTGGCAATATAATCCACCGCGCCAAGATCAAGACCACACTCTTCGTCCTCGGTGGAATCCAGCCCGGTGACAAAAATGACCGGAATGGCATGGGTGGCCGGATTCTCGCGCAGTTTGGCGAGCACGGCGTAACCGTTCATGCCCGGCATCATCACATCGAGCAGGATCAAATCCGGCTTCTGCTCGCGCGCGACGATGGCTAACGCCCGCTCCCCGGAAGGGGCGACCATGACTTCGTAGTGTGGTTGCAGGAGCCTGCTGAGGATATCAAGATTGCTGGGGTCGTCGTCCACCAACAGAATAACCCCTGGCTGGCCGCTGGCATTTTCCAAACTGTTCATGAAAAAATGATACGACTTTCTCTCTCCAAATTGCAAGCACTAATTAAAGTCATGGCCCCAACACCATCGAGGAAAGAGAAGGAATCTATCCGGTAGTCACCAGCACGGAAGCGGATCGGCTCGGTTGCGGCCTCAAAGCTCAACTCCTCAGCCGATCCCCTCCCGCATCCGTGCCGGAATTTGGTCTAGGGAGAGTCCCTCCGTGGCGGCCCAGGTAACCGTCTGGGGGAGGATGGCAATACGCTTGGGGTTCATGTCCGGCTCCTCCGCTCACCCTGCCGTCTCAACCACGGTGGCGTCAGAGGGCTGAAGCGGCAGCCAGACAGTGAAGGTGGTCCCCTCGCCCACCGTGCTCGCCACCTCAATGCGTCCCCCATGCTTGTGCACGATATTATAGGCAATGGAAAGACCAAGCCCCGTGCCCTTGCCTACCGGCTTGGTGGTAAAGAAGGCCTCGAAGAGTCGAGGCAGGTGCTCGGCGGGGATGCCGGCCCCCGTGTCGGCAATGGCAATGAAGACTTCGTTGCCGACGTGGCCGCTACGAATGGTGATCTCGCCTTTTTGGGGGATCGCCTGGGCCGCGTTCACCAACAGAT
>OBOI01000655.1_pt1 | contig 11283 bp, 8 predicted proteins | sample 1670151 | NCBI WGS metagenome assembly OBOI01 (sample SAMEA104232303, study PRJEB22302) | sediment metagenome | biome: forest; feature: aquifer; material: sediment | place: USA | collected 2011-08-07 | depth 0.01 m | reverse complement strand
GGTTACCCGGTCGGCGAGCAGTTCGGCCACTTTGCCGACACAGGCCCCGATCAGAATATTACCGATCTCCATCAGGGTCTCTTTTTCCATGCCATCGACAAAGGCCGATTCAAAGTGGGGGTCCTGACCTTCGCCCATGATGGTCACCAACTCCTTCCCCGCACCCGCCGGAAAGATGAGGAAGGCGCTCCCCTTGAACTCACCCCAGAAGTGCTGCTCAACCATGCAGATCGTCTCATAGCCAACGATCTCGTCCTGGAGATAGCAAGGAAGATCCACCGCCTTTAAGACCTTGATGTACGGAACATTCAACACCACAAAGACATTGATCATCTCCGCCAGATCCGCGGCGGCCTGACCAAAGGCGATGTTCATGATCTCCTGAAGGATGTCCCGCTCTTCGTCGGAGAGCAGGACCTGATCCTGTTCCATGGCCGTCACCCTAATTTTCCCTCGACCTGGGCCAGGGCTTCCCGCACACTCTCTTTGGAGGGCGGCTTTTTCAAGACCATGAAGGCCCCCAGATCCATGACCCGAGAGACGGATTTGATCTGCACATCAGCCGTGGCCACGATGACCATGGCCCGGGGATCATACTTACGGATCTCCGCCAAGGCGGCGGTGCCATCCATGACCGGCATGGTCAGATCCATAAAGGTGATGTCGGGCTTGATCTCCTTGTAAAGTTCGAACCCGGCCAAACCGTCACCCGCCTCATAAAACTCATAGGGGGTCTCTTTGGGGATGCAACTCTTCAGGATCTTTCTGGAGATCGGTGAGTCATCAACAATGAGGATCTTTTTTGCCATGCGTACCCCGTCCCTGTCCATCAATCGTCAAAATTACCGGCCGGACCCTTGTCCGTGGCCAAGGCGGTGGCCCGCTGCCTGATCCGCTCCTCGCTCCACTCAGCCGGGTCTTCAAGGCGCGTACACTTCGCACCCAAATCAAAGGTGCCGGCCGTGAGGATCGCCTCCATGGCCAGGGGCGCCGTATCTTCGGCATTGAAGACGTTGACCAGCATGGAGTAGACAAACTCCTCCACCCGTCTGACCATCCGCTCCCTGATCGCCTGGGGCTGCCCCATGAGCCGGGGCTCAAAGGGGAGATTCAGGCTCTTATAGTTGCCCCCCTTCCACCCCTTCTCCTGGGCGTAGGCGACCATCTCGTGCCACATCTCTTCACTCACCCCTTCTCCCGGGACCTTGATGAAGTTGCCACCGGCGTCCAGGATGGCATTACCATAGTCATTGACCTCTACCCCCCAGGAGACCATCTGCAGGGCGGTGGCAACATTGGCCTTGGTGGTCCTGGTCTGGGCGGCAATCTCCCGCAAGCGGTCCGATGAGTTGCCGGAGGTGCCGTGCTGGGCACCCGAGACCTTGTACGGCTCAAGCTGCCGGTGGATCTCGGCGGTCAACTCCACTTGGATCCCTTGGCCGCTGGCCTCCAGTCCGTGGGAGGTGCCGTTATTTAAGGCAATCCAATCGGCAAAGATGCCATGGGCATTCATCCCGCGGATCAAGAACCCGGCATCATCCACCGTGGACAACCCCTGGTCCCCCTTGATCTCTCCCACCTCGGTCTCCAGGCCGGCCCAGGCCGGGATGAAGGGGTTCAAGGCGATATTGGCGAGCAGGTTTTGGTCATCGGCCATGTGGGAGGCATCAATGGCAATGGAGGTGATCCCCGCCTCAAAGAGGGTCGGGATCTCGGTCTTGGCGAACGCCAGGTCCGACGGCTTCTTGATCCCGTAGTGGTCGGCATGGACCGCCACCGGCACCGTGATCCCCATCTCATTACAGGCGGCATCCACCTGCATGGCCATATTCCAGTAGTTGGTCGGGCAATAGGCCTTGGCCCCGCCCTCGGAGCGGGCAATCTCAATGATCAGGCAGGCGTTGGCCCGTTGGGCGGCCCGCAAGGCACCACGGATAACAAAATTGTTGCGGCCATTGGCCGCCATGGTCATGGCCCGACCCTTGGCGATCAAGGCCCGGTCAATCACCTTGCCGCTGACAATCAAGGCCTTGGAGTTGGGAAACAACTTAACGATATTCGGTGGCCTGCCAACCTGAAGCGCCTTTTGGAAATCAGCCATTAACTCTCTCCTTCAATAAGTAGTATGCGAATCCGTTGAACTCAACGTAAAAGCCGCTCAAGCAAACGCCCCCGCCTTTGCTGATCACGAGGGCAAAATGCGTGCGGAATTGTTACCGTTTGCTTAGGGGGTCATACCAATCCCTTGCGGCCGATTTACCATAGCAGAAAAATAACCTAAGTCAAAATATTCCGACCCCTACCACCAAGAAAAACTGAGCCTACGGCAGAGTGCCCCTGTTAAAAATCCATCTGAAAGCTGTAGACATCGTCCTCCAGGTGGCTGGTGACCGTGAGCCCGCAATGGTTGAACACCGCCTGCATCTTACGGTTATCACGCAGGACCTCGGCGGTAAAGCCCCTGATCCCGCTCTGCTTGGCCCGCACCACCAAGGCCTCGAACAGCAGCTTACCGATCCCCTTGCCCTGCCACTCGTCGCGCACCAGAAAGGCAACCTCGGCGCGGTTGCTCTTCTCATCGAGAAAATAGCGGCCCACGGCGATAATATCCTCCCCATGCACCTCGGGGATGGTGAGTACCAGGGCGACATTGCTGCGGTGATCGACATAGACAAAGTCCAGGATCTGCTTGGCGCCGAACTGCTTGGTGCGGGTCATGAAGCGGTTGTAGAGGGTCTCCTGGGAGAGGGCGTAGACCAAGTCCTTGATCGCCTGTTCATCCGTGGGTCGGATGGGCCGCAGTGAGGCCTCCATGCCGTCGGCCAACACCACGCTCTTTCGCCGCTCGGCTGCCGCCACCACAAAGCCGGCCTGGACCTGGGCATGCTCCTGGCGGATCAGCTTCAGGTCGATGGCCTCCTGGAAGAGCTGGGCCCGGTAATCGGGGTGGGCAATGGAGATCAGGGCCAAGGCCCGTTCCTGCACGGTCTTGCCGTGCAAATAGGCCACCCCGTATTCGCTGACCACATAGTGGACATCGCCCCGGGTGATGCTCACCCCGGCCCCGGGGCTCAGCCGCGAGACGATGCGGGAGCGCCGGTTCAGTTCGTCCGCCGCGGTAATCACGATAATCGCCTTGCCGCCTACGGAACGGGCCGCCCCGCGGTTGAAATCGATCTGACCGCCGATCCCGGAGTAGAACTTGTCGCCGATGGAGTCGGTGCACACCTGGCCGCTCAAGTCGATCTCCATGGCCATGTTGATGGAGACCATGCGCTCCTGGCGGGAGATGATCATGGGGTCGTTGACATACTCCGAGGGGCGGAAGGCAAAGAGCGGGTTCCTGTCGATCAGGTCGTAGAGCCTCCTGGTGCCCATGCAGAAGGAGGCCACCAGCTTGCCGCGATCCAGGCTCTTCTTCCTACCGGTCAACACCCCGGCCTCCACCAGCTTGATGATGCTGTCGGTGATCATCTCGGTGTGCAGCCCCAAGTCCTGCTTGTCCATCAGGTAGTTCATCACCGCTGGCGGGATACGGCCGATGCCGGGGATGCGGCCCATGCCAAATTGGAGGGTATCGCCATCCTGGATCAGGGCGGCAATGTGGCGGGCGATGGTATCCGCCGCCGGGTGCAGGGGGTTTGACGGGCGTTCGAGAAGCGGCGCGTCAGTGGGCACCAAGATGTCCAGATCGTGGATATCGAGCAGGGTGTCGCCAAAGGTGTAGGGCATCCGCTCATTGACCAGGGCGATGACCTGGGAGGCGTTCTCGGCGGCGCTCTTGACGATATCCACCGAGATCCCCAGGCTGACCCGGCCCCGCTGATCCGGCGGCGACACTTGGATCAAGGCCACGTCGATGGGCATCTGGCCGGAGTTGAAGAGCCTCGGGATATCGGAGAGCAGCACCGGGGTGTAGTCGCCCAACCCCTCCTGGATCTGGTCGCGGACATTGTGGCCGATGAAGAAACTGTTGACCCGGAAGCAGTCGGCAAACTCCTTGGCCGCATAGGGGGCGTCGCCCTTGGTCAACAGGTGGACGATCTCGATATCCAGGAGTTCATGGCCTCGCTGGGTCAAGGCCTGGACCAACTCCTGGGGTTCGCCGCAACCGGTGCCGATAAAGATACGCTGCCCGGGACGCAGGGCGCGCAGGGCCTCCCGGGGCGTGGCGATCATCGAGCGATAGCGCTGCTGCCAGTTGGGGTCATGGAAGGGGGTGAGGGTGTTGGTCATCGTCATCCTCTACACCCTGAGATTGATCTTGGCATCGGCCACCACCGGGTCGGTGCCGATATCGCCGACGATCAAGGGGTTGATCTCCAGCTCGGCGATCTGCGGGAAATCGGTGGCCAATTGGCTGATCTTCTGCAGGCAGTGGGCCATGGCCGCCTTGTCCACCCCCTCCTCGCCCCGGGCACCCACCAGGATTTGATAGGACTTGGTGTTGGTGAGCATGGTCATGGCCTCGTCAAAGGTGATGGGGGCCAGGTTAAAGGCCACATCCTTCAACACCTCGACATAGATCCCCCCCAGGCCAAACATCAACATGGGACCGAATTGTGAATCGCGATGCATCCCCAAGATCACCTCCAGGCCGCGATCCAGCATCTTTTCAATATAGATGCCGTCGATCCAGGCCTCCGGGGCTCGCTGGCCGACCCTGAGCATCATCAGGTCAAAACCGTCGCGCACCCCCTGGCGGTTGGCGATATTGAGGCGTACCCCGCCGAAGTCACTCTTGTGGACGATGTCCGGGGATACCACCTTCATGGCCACCGGGTAGCCGATGTGCTCGGCAATCTCAATGGCCTCTTCCACCGAGATGGCCAAGTGGCCAGGCGGGACTTGGAAGGCATAGGCCTTCAGGATGTCCTTGGCCTTGACCTCGGCGATATGGAGTCTGTTGGTCCGCAAGCGGCGGGAGATGATCCGCTCCACCCGCCGGCGATGGACCTTGAAGCGGGTCACCACCCGTGGCGGCCGATTGCGCCAAGCCACGTACTCAGCCATGGCCTTCAAGGCGACCACGGCCCGTTCCGCCGCGTCATAGGCCGGCACCCCACCGTGCAGCAGGAGTTGCCGGGCCTCATGAAGAGCCTCCCCCAGGAGGGCCACCAGTACCGGTTTTTGGCCCAGGTTAGCCGCCACTACCATCCGGGCAAAGGCCTTGGCCTCTTCCTCGCCTCTGCCGGCCCAGATCACCACCACCGCATCCACGTGGGGATCGGCCAAGGCGGCGCGCAAGGCCGCTTGGTAGCGCTCCGGGCCGGCATCCGCCAGCAGGTCAATGGGGTTGTGGATGGTGGCCGCGGCTGGCATCTCCTCACGCAAGGAGAGAGAGCCTTGGGCGGTGAGATAGCTCACCGTAAGCCCGGCCCGTTCGATGCTGTCCACCGCCATCACCCCGAGGCCGCCGGCATTGGTCAACACCAGGACCCGATTGCCTTGGGGCAGGGGTTGCAGGGTAAAGGCTATGGTCAGATCAAAAAGCGCGGTCACCGACTCGGCGCGGATGACGCCGGAGCGGCGAAAGGCAGCGCCATAGGCCGAATCCTGACCCACCATCTCCCCCGAGTGGGCCGCCACCGCCTTACGGCCAGACATGGTGGTGGCCGCCTTCAACAGGATCACCGGCTTACGGTTGGTGGCGTACTCGGCCGCCTTGACAAAACCGTCCCCGGCGGCGATGCTCTCCAGATAGCCGATGATCACCCGGGTCTGGGGGTCCAGGGCCAAGGTCCTAAGCAGATCGATCTCGCTGAGATTCGCCTTGTTGCCCATACTGACCATCTTGGCCACCCCGAGATGGGCGCTGGCCAAGCGCTCCAGAAAGAGCAGGGCGATGGTGCTGGATTGGGAGATCATGGAGATGCCCCCAGCCAGGGGACGCTCGGCCACATCAAAGGCATAGAGGTGGTGGCCGCTGTTGATCAGGCCCAGGCAGTTCGGCCCCAAGAGGCGCACGTCACGGCTGCGGCACATCTCGGCGATCTCCTCCTCCCTGCGGGCGCCCTCCTCGCCCGCCTCCCGAAAGCCGGCGGCCAGGATACAGATGGCCTGTGCCCCGGCGTCCATCGCCTCGCGCACCACCTCCCGGCACTGAGTAGCCGGCACCGCCACCAGGGCGAGATCGATCCGCCCGGCAAAGCGGTTGATTTTCGGGTAGCACTGGAGCCCGAGAATGGTCTCCGCATGGGGATTGACAGGCACAATGGTGCCCTGAAAACCGCCGTCAATGAGATTGGTCAACAGGCGATGACCAAAGCTGCCCGGGGTGCGGGAGGCGCCGATCAGGGCGATGGTTCGAGGCAAAAATAGGGGTTCCAGCATGGCCGCGCTTTAGGCGGTGGCGGGCAGCATCTGATCAAGGACAAAGCCCGCCTCTTCCAAGGCCCGATGCACGGCCCGAAGATTCATGGTGTTGACGCGGATGGTGATGATCTGCGGCCCTGCCCCCGGGCCTTCACCCTGCTTGCGCACCACCCGGTTGAAATGGATATCATGCTCTTCCAGGGTGTGGACGATGCGAGTCAACGGCCGAGGCTTGCCATCATCCCTTACGCTCACCAGGGCCGAGCCCCGCTCCCCCAGACCAAAGATCTGGGTATAGGCCCTAATCAGATCACGGATGGAGAAGATACCGACCACCAGACGCTCCCCGTCCACCACCGGCAAGGCCCCGACCTTCTGCCGATCCAGAAGGATCAGGGCATCATCCAAGGTGGCATGGGGGGAGAGATAGACCACGTCCCAGGACATGATCTCACAGACCGGCGTCTGACCGATTTTGACGATCTCTTCTCTGGCCGCACTGCCGCTGAGCACCGAGGAGGGGTAGGCGGAACGGATATCCCGATCAGTCACCATGCCCAGCAAGTGGCCGCTGTCGTCCACCACCGGCAGATGGCGAAAGTGTTTGCTGGCCAGGATCTCCTTGACCTGGGCGATGGTGGTCTCCGGCTGGACCGTGACCGGGTCTTTCTTCATGTAGCTCAGGATATACATGGGGTACTCCTCTTTCGAAAAATAGGACGATTGGGCTTCATGAAACAGCATCCCCGCCAGTGAGGCCGGTGAGGTAGGCCTCAACACTTGCCGGCAGCGCCTCCAAGTGATACCCTCCCTCCAGGATCGATACCACCCGGCCCTGGCAGGCTTGGCCCCATTGCTTCATGATGGCCCCCAGTTGCTGATACAGCCCGGTGGAGTATGCCAAACCGGACATGTCGTCCTCCCGGTGTCCATCAAAACCCGCCGCCACCAGCAGGGCATCGGGTCGGAAACGGTCAAAGGCCGGCCGGATCTTGGTGTTGATCGCCTCCAGGACCAGGCGGTCATCGGCGCCCGGCGGCAAGGGGATATTGATCAGGCTTCCCAACCCGCCCCCCTGCCCCCGTTCCTCGGCATAACCGGTCCCCGGAAAGCTAAAGGTAGGGTGTTCGTGGATACTGGCGTAGAAAAGATCAGGGTCCTCCTCGCAGAGGCTTTGGATGCCGTTGCCGTGGTGGGCGTCCCAGTCGATGATGAAGATCCGCTGGCGCTGATAGCGCCGTTGCCAGTAGCGGGCGGCAATGGCCACGTTGTTCAAAAAGCAGAACCCCAAGGCACAGGCCCGTTCTGCGTGATGGCCGGGTGGCCGCACCGAGCAGAAGACACTCCCCGCCTGCCCGCTCTCCACCAGGTCAATGCCGCTGATGCCACCTGCCGCGGAGAGCAGGGCCACAGCATAGGATTCGTAGCAGATCTGGTTGTCGGCGTGATCAATGGAGGTCTGCCCCGCCAAACAGGCCTCTTCCAAGCGGAAGAGATAGGCATCGCTGTGCACTGCCAGCAGATCGGCACGGTCAATGGCTCGGGGCTCGCGGATGGTCATCCCCTTGGCCAAGGGACTCGCGGCCAGGCGCTTACGAATGGCGGCAACCCGTGCCGGGACCTCGGGATGGAGTCCGCCCCCGGTATCATGATCCAGGTAGCCAGGGTGGTCAATGAAGACAAAGGAGGAAGGCATAAGGGATATGGTCAGTTCACGGCACAAATTTTCGAAAAGTGCCCCATGCCCGGGGCAGCCAGCCATAACTGTACGGGAGTTGATCGACAAAAGTCAAGCCGATGCGTAACGATAGCTTGCCTCTCGCTTTTTCGTCCCGATTCTGGTAAGCAACGGCGTAAGTTTGTCGGTTTCGCAAAAACCGCTCAACCGACGCCGACACACTGCGCAACTTATTGATATTGCGTAGGCGGATGGCAAGTGATAGGACTTTTTTGTGATTCCATCAAGTTTGTCGGTTTCGTAAAAATAGCTCAACCGACGCCGACACACTGTGCAATTTATTGATATTGCGTAGGAGGATGGCAAGTGATAGGACTTTTTGCGATTCCATCAAGTTTGAAAAAGAAACGCCATCACCCCCTTATTTTGTAACCGCCACCTTTTCAACCTGGCTATCACCTTTTGTACCCCGAAAATTCCTTCTCACCCTGACGAGGACCATGATGAAAGATATCCCCTTACGGGACAGGATTATTCTGGCCCTTGATCTCCCGGACCCGGAGACGGCCAGACAACTGGTCCTGGAGACCGAGTCGCAGCTCGGCTTTTACAAAGTCGGGCTGCAACTGTTCATGGCCGACTGGTTCCATACCGTCGATTGGCTTGTCGCCCGCGGCCACCAGGTTATGGTTGACCTGAAGTTCTTCGATATCCCGGAGACCGTGCACCTGGCGGTCAAGCAGCTGATGGCCCGCCAGGTCTCCTTGGCCACGGTGCATGGCAACGACGCTATTGTCCGGGCGGCCATGGCCGCGACTGCCGACAAGGCAGCGGACGAGAGCCTAAAGATCCTGGCGGTGACCGTGCTCACCAGCTTTGGCGAAGAGGACCTGCGGGCCATGGGTATGACCGGCACCATTGAGGACCTGGTCTATCTCCGGGCCAAGCGCGCCCTGGATCTCGGGTGCGACGGCATCGTCTCCTCGGGACTGGAGGCAGCCCGCCTGCGCCGGCAACTGGGAGATAAGCTCCTGATCGTCACCCCGGGCATCCGGCCCGGGGCCAATATCAGCGAGGAGGACGATCAAAAACGGGTGATGAGCGCGGGCCAGGCCATCCATGCCGGCGCCGATTACGTGGTGGTCGGCCGACCGATCACCAAGGCGGACAACCCGGGTCAGGTCATTGCCCAGCTCCAGACCGAGATCGAGCGGGTATGCGCGGGAGAGAATCAGTTTTTAAAATGATTACGGGAGGCTTCGATCCCAGCCAAGGAAGATCAATCGTATTCACCTGCCCGTTTACATCATCAAGGCGCTCCAATCATGGGTTCAGTGAGCATGGCCCTGCTTGCCGCTTGCGGATCACCTGACAGACACCATTTTTTGTGGTGTTGTTTTTCGCGTTTATGCTATAGTTTCAGGAACTGGTACTATTCATTAATCACCTCTCCAGAGCACGCCAGTATGAGTCAGGCCCGAGCGATGTCCTGAAGCCAAACTACTGACCGGCACCACCCAATTATTATGGTGACACCCTCAACACGACAAGAGAAGGTCCTCATTATTGAAGACCAAGCCGATGCGCGTCAGGTCCTGGAACAGAGCGCCATGGCCTCTGGTTTCGCTGTCGAGGTCTGCGCGACGGGCGCTGAGGGGTGGGCCGCCTTCGAAAGAGAGCCCCCCCGGCTGGTCATTGTCGAGTGGCACCTGCCGGATGATGCGGGGCTGAAGCTGTGCCAACGGATCAGAGAGAGCGCCCGGGGCACCTACTGCACCATCCTCATGGTCTCCAACCGCGATCAGGCCATGAACCAGACCCAGGCACTGTTGGCTGGCGCCAGTTATTGCATGGACCGCCCCATCCGCGAATCCGCCACGGCGGAGTGGCTGGCCGTGGCCAAACGGGGGATGGATAACCTTCTGGCCATCGAACAGGCCGTGGCCAAGATCGATCACTACAAGCAAGAACTCGAAGACGTCAACAGCCAGCTGGAAGACTCCATTACCCGGGCCAATCAATCGGCCATGGAGGCGGAAAAGGCCTATATCGAGGTCAATCAGATCTTCAAGACCGTGGCCGGCGGCATTGCCCTGATCAACAAGGACTGCGAGATCATGCGCAACAACGAGACCTTCCTGGCCATGGCCGGCGCCACCCCAGCCGAGGTCAAAAGCAAAAAATGCTTTGATGTCTTTCACTCCTGCCTCTGCGACACCCCTGAGTGTCCCTTGACCAAAATCAAAAACGGTGCCAAGCGGGTGGAGAGTCAGATCGAAATGGAGAGTTCGAGCGGGTCAAAGGTCTACTACAGCAGCGTGTCGACTCCATTTCGCGGGGTGGTAGGAGAACTCCTGGGCATGGTGGAGCACATCACCGACATCACCCTGCGGGTGCAGTCGGAGATCGCCCTCAAGGAGAGCGAGTGCCGCTATAAGGAACTCAGCATTGTCGATGAATTGACCGGTCTCTTCAACAAGCGTCACTTCAACGAGACCCTGCGCCACGAGACCGACCGGGCCAGGCGCTATGGCCACCCCCTGTCCATGATCATCATGGATATCGACAACTTCAAACACTTCAACGACACTTACGGACATGCGGAAGGGGACCGGGTGTTGGCGGTTATGGGCCGGATCATCACCGAGAGCATCCGCACCATCGACCGTGGCAACCGTTATGGCGGCGAAGAGTTCACCGTCATCCTGCCGGCCACCACCGGAGAGGATTCAATCGCCGTGGCCGAGCGCATTCGGCTCTCCTTTGCCGCCCATGACTTTTATCCGCGCAGCGAAGAAAAGGTCAACAAGACCGTCAGCATCGGCTTGACCGAGTTCAGGCCCGATGACACCCCTGACTCCCTCATCAAGCGGGCCGACAAGAACCTCTACCAAGCCAAGTCAGCGGGTAAAAACCGCTACATCCTGGCCTGATCCTCAGCACCTCACCGGGCAATGACAAAGGCCCCGGGAAAATGCGCCTCCAACTGTTGTTCCGCTCTCCTGGCCTGATCCAGGGTACGTCCGGCCCAGACCTGCACCCGGTAGTAGCGGCTGCCGTCTCCCAACTCGTAGACCTGGGAGACGGCCTTTCTGCCCTGCCCCTGGATCTCACGCTGAAGACGGTCGGCATTCACCTTGTTGGTAAAGGCCCCAATCTGCACCAAAAACTCACCCTCTCTAAAATTGCCAAAGGGGACAAAACGGCCCGGCCCCTGCCCCCCAAGACCCACCTCCGCCTCACCCATGGCGGTCACCAAGACCCTGGCGGTCCCCGGCCCGGCTACGCCC
>OBOI01000653.1_pt1 | contig 11333 bp, 10 predicted proteins | sample 1670151 | NCBI WGS metagenome assembly OBOI01 (sample SAMEA104232303, study PRJEB22302) | sediment metagenome | biome: forest; feature: aquifer; material: sediment | place: USA | collected 2011-08-07 | depth 0.01 m | reverse complement strand
GAACGGGATTCAAACAGCGGAACAACAAGCGGAACATTCGGGCATGACATCCTTATTTTATTAGGCTGTGTTTCTGCCGTGCGTAACATCAGTTAGTAAATATTTTTTTCAAGCAACGATTTTTTATTGTTTTCAGTTTTTCTGACTTCCAAAAAAAAATCGACGTACAGAGCGGGAAATATAAATGACAGATATTTCTCCCATCGACGCGGAAATAAATTTGCTAAAACACTAATGCCTAACACCTTGTATAAATCTGTAAACCAAATTTTATGTTTTTTAATTTTGAACAAGCCGGTATTTTCGAGAAGAGCAAACGATATCCATCCAAAATGATGATAATGCTCAAGATCACCGTATGATAATTGCGATGTGTAATGCGGTGTAATAATTCTGATAGTGGCGCCGTTTTTTGCAATTCTATGAACTTCATTCATTACAAAAAGAGGACGATCCACATGTTCAATAATATGAGACATTTCAATGAAGTCAAATTCATTGTCGTCAAAAGGATAAGGAAAATTATTCAAATCGTGGATAACATCTACATGCGGGGCAGGGCGAATATCCATTCCAATTGAACCTTCTTTTTTTGAAATCGATCCGCATCCTATATCAAGAATTTTCATACGATTCTCTATATTTTATTGAAATGCAAATTGCATATCATGAAGCTTCTTGTACAGGCCGTTCTTTTGTTTGAGAAGCTCAACGTGCCTTCCTTCTTGAACGATTTTTCCGTTTTCAAGGACAAGAATTCGGTCGGCATTGCGGATCGTCGAAAGTCTGTGCGCGATCACGAATGATGTCCGGTTCTGCATCAGCCGCTCCATCGCTTCCTGCACAAGCATTTCGCTCTCGCTATCCAACGCCGACGTTGCTTCATCAAAGATCATAATGGGCGGATTTTTGAGCAGTGCACGGGCGATGGAGATCCGCTGGCGCTGTCCGCCGGAGAGTTTTACGCCTCTATCGCCAATGAGCGACTCGAATCCATTCGGCATTGCTTCGATGAACGATAATGCATTGGCGGCTTTTGCGGCTTCGCGTATTTTCCCATCGGGACAACTTTCCAAACCGTACGCAATATTGTTCCGCACGGTGTCGTTAAAGAGGATCGTTTCCTGAGTTACAATACCGATCTTCTCCCGGAGCGATCGGATGTCGATCGTTTTAATATCGATGCCGTCGATCATGACCGCACCGGTGATCGGATCGTAGAACCGGGGAAGCAGATCGACAAACGTTGTTTTCCCGCCGCCGCTTGGACCGACGAGTGCGATCAATTCACCTTTTTTCACTTTGACGCTAATATCCGAAAGTATGACTCGTTTTTCTCCCGCTTCGGATTCGTACGCAAATGTGACGTTCTTATACTCAACCGCTGTTGTGATCTCTTTCAGTTCGACCGCCCCGGGTGCATTTTGTACCGCCGGTTTTTTATCCATGATCTCAAAAATGCGTTTCCCGGCTGCCGAAAATTCCTGTAGCCGGTTATGAACGCTGGCAAGGGATTTCACCGGGGGCATGATCTGAAAGATCGCAAAGAGAAATCCGAGAAATTCCGCCGCTTTCATCTCTCCTGAAATAAGCACCTGCTGTCCGCCATACCAAATAATGATCGCACCGGCGAGAATGGAGAGCAATTCCGTTGTCGGCGAGGAAAGGTTTCTGATACGCGTCATCCGCAATATTGTCTTGAAATAACTCTGGGTCTCTTTCTGAAATTTTTTATTCTCAAAATTCTCCATCGCAAACGCTTTGACGACCTTTACGTTCGATATCGTTTCCTGCAATACCGACGTAATATCCGCCATCTTTTCCTGCATCAATCCGCTCTGCTTGTGCAAACGAAGTCCGATGCTGGAAATGATAAGTAGCGAGAACGGAAAAACAACGAAGGCAAGCAATGTCAGTTTCCAACTCAACGTAAATGCGATCGCCAGGAACACGATGATCAGCAGCGGTTCTTTCACCATCGTCACGAAACTTGCGGATACTCCCCCGTTCACGACATTGACGTCGTTCGTCACCCGTGAAATGAGATTCCCGGTGCGTTCATTGGTGAAGTACGACAACGACAGGTTATGAAGGTGACGGTAGAGATCGTTGCGCAGGTCGCGCATCAGATTTTGTTCGACCGAAGCCATCAGATACGATTGGCTGTAATCGAAAACGTTTTTGAAGAAGAAGACAATGAAGATCAGAGAACAAATTTTGAAAAGCGCCTCGGATTTTGTTCCGTCAAATAAAAAATTCCTGATAACATTCTCCGCCGTTTGTTTGATGCCGACGATCTCGTTCGGTACTAGCTGGTTCTTCGGAGGGGTCTGCATGAAATGAACTTCAGCGGGAGATTGATCGAACAATGTCTCGAGAAGCGGGATGGTCAAATAGATCGATGCGCCGCTGAAGATCGAGAACATGATCGTGCTGATCACTGAAAGCGCCAGCGTTCGCCAGTAGGGCCTGACGTATGATAGTATTCGAAAAAATATTCTCATTATCGATGAAAGAATTAATTCCGGAATTATTTCTAACCTGAAAGCTGTTTTAGCTCTGCAATGATCTCTGCCGACACCGGCGGAATATCGGTGCCTTTGCTCTTCGCCGTCTGATACTCCCAGCATTTTGCGTACAATGCAAGCGTGCTGAACGCCGAATAATATGCTAACAAAAATCCATGAAAACCATCGTTATATCCCTTGAGCGAAATGAACATTCGCAAAAAGAGGGAAATCGGGTTCAGAATAAAATTATACCACCGGATCCGCCTGCCATTGGCAAGTTTGTTTATAACATCAAGCGAAGAGTAGTCATTCATTTTTTCAAGATAGTGATGAAGCGAGTTGTATGTATAATGGTTTAGCGGAAACCGCAATTTCCCGACGTTCCCTTCTACCAGAAATCCTTCATGCACGGAACGCTGATTCATCGTTGCTTTCGATCGTTTGAAAAGCCGCAACTGATAACCCGGATACCATCCGCCGTAACGGATCCATTTGCCGAGAAAAAAACTTTTTCGCGGGATCTCATAACCATCAAAAGAATTTTCCGATTGAATGATTTTCTGTATTTCTGATTTTAACTCTTCAGTAACTTCTTCATCTGCATCGAGAGAAAGAACCCAATCGTTTGTTGCTTGTTGCAGTGCGAATTCCTTTTGCTCCGCAAATCCCATCCATTCTTTTGGGATGACTTTCGCATGAAGATTCTTTGACAATGCAACAGTCTTATCCGTACTCATCGCATCGACCATAATGATCTCATCAGCCCATTGAACACTCTTCAGGCAGCGTTCGATGTTCTGTTCTTCGTTTTTTGTTATGATGGTTACTGAAAGCATAATTTATTTTTCATTTACCACGAAGACACAAAGTCACTATGTAGTTCTATAAGTCCCTCTGTGTCTCTGTGCCTCGGTGGTGAAAGATTTTACTTCACCACAATGTTCACTAATTTGTTCTTCACGATGATCTCCTTCACGACCTGTTTGCCGTTGAGATGCGTCTGCATGTTCGGTTCGGCAACGGCGAGTTCCTTCAGCTGCATTTCGGACAGATCGACCGGCGCCTGGAACTTTGCACGGATCTTTCCGTTCACCTGCGCAACGATCTCCACTGTATCATTCTTCAACATTGCCGGATCGTATTCCGGCCACGACGCACGTTCATTGATCGATGTTGTGTTGCCGAATTTTTGCCAGATTTCTTCGGCAACATGCGGAGCAAATGGAGAAAGGATGACGATAAATTTTCCCATCAAGGTTTTCGGCAATCTTTTCTGTTTCATCGCTTCATTCACAAAGATCATCATCTGCGCGATCGCCGTGTTGAACCGCAGCGCCGGAATATCGTCAGTCACCTTCTTCACGGTTTGATGGAACACTCGTTCTAATTTCTGGGAAGACGCCGCATCAGAAATATTCGCGTTCAATGTTCCTTGTTCGTCGACATACAACCTCCAGACGCGGTTCAGGAACCGGAAAACACCTTCGACTCCTTTGGTGCTCCACGGCTTCATCTCTTCGAGCGGTCCCATAAACATCTCGAACAACCGCAGCGCATCGGCGCCGTACTCTTTCACCACGTCGTCGGGATTAACAACATTGCCAAGAGACTTTGACATCTTTTTTGAATTCTCGCCGAGGATGATTCCCTGATGGCGCAATTTCATGAACGGTTCCGGTGTTGTCACATAGCCCAGATCGAACAATACTTTGTGCCAGAAGCGGGCATACATTAAATGCAGTACGGCATGTTCGGAGCCACCGACATACAGGTCGATTGGCATCCAATATTTTTGTTTTTCGATGTCACAAAAGATCGTTTCATTGTTCGGATCGATATACCGAAGATAATACCAGCAGCTTCCGCCCCACTGCGGCATCGTGTTCGTTTCACGGCGTCCCTTCTTTCCAGTTTTCGGATCGACAACGTTCACCCAATCGGCTGCGAGCGCCAGCGGCGATTCCGTCGTACCGCTCGGTTGAAATTTTTCCAAACTCGGAAGCTCAAGCGGTAATTCTTTTTCGCTCACCGGCGACATTGTTCCGTCCTCCCAGTGAATGATCGGGATCGGTTCCCCCCAATACCGCTGACGGGAAAAAAGCCAGTCGCGCAATTTAAAATTGATCTTCTTCGTGCCGATCCCTTTCGATTCGAACCACGCAACGATCTTTGCAAATGCCTCTTCGTACGACAATCCGTTGATGCTCACCTCATCGTTCGATGAATTGACACAGGGAGAATCTTTCGCTACAAACACTTTTCCCTGAACATCGTACGGAGACTTCACGACTTCAACGATCTGCAATTTGAATTTCTTCGCAAATTCCCAATCCCGTTCGTCGTGCGCGGGAACCGCCATGATCGCGCCGAAACCATATCCCATCACCACATAATCGGCGATCCAGACGGGGATCTGTTGTCCGTTGGCAGGATTGATCGCATACCCGCCCGTGAAGACACCGGTCTTATCTTTATCGATGCCTCGTTCCAGTTCAGATTTGAGCGAAGACTGTTTGCGGTATTCTTCAACTTCTTTTTTTCTGTCAGACGAAATGAGCAGATCGACCAACGGATGTTCGGGCGCAAGCACCATGTACGTCGCACCGAAGATCGTATCAGGACGAGTCGTGAAGATGCGGATCTTCTCGTCTCGTCCGGTGAGCGCAAAATCGACATCGGCACCTTCTGATCGGCCGATCCAATTCTTCTGCATTTCAACCGTTGATGCGGGCCAATCGAGTTGAGCGGCATCTTCGAGCAAACGTTCGCAATATGCGGTAATCCGCATCATCCATTGACGCATCGGCTTACGCTCAACGGTATACCCTTTTTCAACCCATTCATCGATTTCTTCATTGGCAAGAACCGTTCCGAGCGCTTCACACCAGTTGACGGGAATTTCAGCGATATAAGCGAGCCGGAATTGAGCAACTATTTTTTGCTGTTCCAATTCCGTCATTTGCTTCCACCCGGAGGGGGTAAAACAACACGAGTCGTCTATGCAATACAGAGAACAATTGATCTTTGAACATCCTGTTTTTTCAAACTCACCGATCAGCTCTTCAATAGGACGTGCCTTTGATATCCGGAAATCGTACCATGAATTATATATCTTCAAAAAGATCCACTGTGTCCATTTGTAATAGTGTGAATCGGTCGTATTGATTTCCCTGTCCCAGTCATAACTCAAGCCGAGCATTTTGATCTGGCGACGAAAGGTATTGATATTCTGTTCGGTCGTGATCGCCGGATGGATATTGGTCTGCATGGCGTACCGTTCCGCAGGAAGACCGAATGCGTCCCAGCCCATCGGATGCAGAACGTTGATGCCGTTCAAGCGTTGAAAGCGGCAAAAAATATCGGTCGCTGTGTACCCTTCCGGATGTCCTACATGCAAACCGGCGCCGCTCGGATACGGAAACATATCCAGTACATAAATCTTTTTCTTCGATGGATCTTCCGTGGATTTGAATGTTGTATTCTTTTCCCAGTAGTCCTGCCATTTTTTTTCTATGTCGGTAAAGTTGTAACTCATTTTTTGATTTCAGATTTTAGATTTGTAGTTATTTATTTGAAAAACATAACCACTATGATCACGAAGAACGCACAAGGTTCACTAATTTTTGTGCTCGTTGTGCTAACTTTGTGTTCGTTGTGGTTAAAAAAATCATTTTCCTTTTTGAAATATTAATTCTCCAAATACCGATTCACAGTCAATTCTTTTACAATGTGAAATTTTTTTTTGATCTCTTCTACAGTTGCGCCTTGTTGTGCCATCATCTTAATTGCCGTATAGCGAAGCGAAAGTGCGGTAATTTTCCTCGCTTCACTATTCTTCACTCCCGCCTTCTCCAAATAAAAATTGATACGTTCCCGAATGCCGCGTGATGTCATTCGTTCCCCGCGCGTCCTGTTCCCTGCACTCATAAAAAGCGGATCCGTTCCTTTTGCGTTGCTGCGGAATACCATATAGGATTTCACCGCTTCAGATACATCGCCGGTCACATCCACCGACGCGTCTTTTGTCTTTCTTCCCTTACTTTGTATTCGAAGCCGAATACTCTTCTCGCTTACCTGCAGATCTTCAATATCCGCGCGTACCAATTCAATTTCAGTTAATCCACAACCGAGCATAAGTTTTGCCATTGCAAAATCACGGTAGCCGATCTCGGTCGAACGTTCGATGGCTTGTAAAAATTTCTGCACATCTTCCGGTGCGATACTTTTGCGCGTATGATGGATCGGCGGCGTTCCGCCTTTCACTCCCCTGGCCGGATTATTCCTCAGTACTCCCTGCTGTAATAAATAATCACAAAATTTCCTCACGGAGGTGAGGTACATGACCACGGATGTATGCGTCAGTTTTTTTTGCTTGAACAGATAGCGTTTATAGCGCTCAATATCTTCCGCGGCGAACTGAAAACTCTTCTCGTTATGCAGCCACCGCATAAATTCTCTCAGCGTGCGTTCGTACGTTCCGCGCGTTTCCGGGGTCTTTTTGTGGAGTTCATTGAGATATTCTGAATGAAACACCGGCAGCTTGCGAATCGAAAATATGGAGGGGTTCTTCTGTTTCATCGTCCGTTATGAAAAATAGAAAAAATGGCTCTGATTAGCAACGGACAGGCAAAATATGATTTTAAAGGCAGCAGGGAATTCGTTGTATCTTCCCTTCGTCATTCTTATCTTTCAATAAAAAAAAACTGCGGCAATGAAACGATTACTATTCTTCTATATTCGGTGCCGTGCTTCCCGCAGATTTCTTAGTCATGCCATGAGTGAACCTAATCTTTTCTCGTACGCTGTAAGTTTATTGACACTCATTAAGAGACTCATGGCATGACTTTCCACTCATAACATGACTTTTTTTATACACTCCATGCCGGCGGTTATCGGGAAAATAAACGGATGATGTTGTTGAAATAACATCACAATGAGGATTATCATGAAAAGAACATTTTTACTTATTCTTTTTTTCCAAATCTGCCTGTCACAATCGGAAATCCTTCACGAAAAACTAGTGAAGAAGATCAATTCGATCATCGAATCTTCCGACGCTATTGTCGGCGTTGCGGTCAAAGATCTGAAAACAGGAGAGCAGATCATGATCAATGAGAATGATATCTTCCCGCAGGCAAGTTCAATCAAAATTCATATTCTCGCTGAGGTGTATAAACAAGCTGCAGATGGCAAATTCAAACTTACTGATATAAAACAACTGCCTGTTTCAGCAAAAGCAGGCGGGAGCGGGATTCTTTCGATGCTTGGAGAAAAATCTGTCTCGATATCGATCCGCGATTATTGCGTGCTGATGATCGTCCTGAGCGACAACTCGGCGACGAATCTCTTGATCGAGCTGGTCGGGATGAAGAATGTGAACGAATCTCTTCTCAAAAACGGCGCTCCAAATACCAAACTTCAGCGTGTTATGATGGATTATCAGGCGGCAAAAGAAGGACGGGAAAATATCAGCACACCGAAAGATGTAATGATGATCTTGGAAAAACTTCACAACGGCGCAATTGTGAACAAAGCGGCGTGCGACGATATGCTTGCAATTATGAAGCTTGAAAAAGACGGTTTATTGAAAAATGGTCTTCCCGCCGGCGTTCCCATTGCAAACAAAGGGGGCGATGTGGAAGGTGTGCGATGCGATGTCGGCATCGTTTATCTTGAAAACAATCCGTACATCATTTGCGTGATGACGAAGATGTTGTTGCGGGAAAATGACGGTCCCGCAATTATTACCGCAATTTCGAAATCGACATACAATTATTTTGAACGCACGGCAAATTCAAACCAGTATGGAAGAAGAATTCCAAAATAATTACAGATAACCTTGTCAAGGTTCTAAACCTTGACAAGGTTACGATTGCTAAAATGAAAAAACTCTCAAACGCTTTTTCGTTCATCTTTTCGGACGATGATTGGTTCAACAAGGTCCTCGTAGGCGGATTTTTCTTCCTGCTCATTCCACTCCTCTTCGGAGCGGTGATGATATTCGGATTTCAGGTGGAATTGGCAAAGCGGATACAGCGTAACGAAAGCGGCATGCCGATGTGGAGGAATTTCCGCCGGATAGTGAACAGCGGCATTACGACAGGATGCGCCGCATTTTTTTATCTATCTCTCGTATTGATCGTCCTCTTCATATTGGATATTGGTATTCTTTCGCTTTCGGGACTCGCCGTTTTAGCGACAGTCCATTTTGTCTGGAATCCCTTGATTCTTACGCAATATGCGAAGACCGGATCGTTCTATTCTTGTCTGAATCCGCTGGCTCTTCTGCGGTTGATCGCGGCACATATCGGCGATTATCTATTCATCACTTTCATATCGGCGTTTCTCGTCATCATCGCGGTATTGCTCGGCTGGATGTGGATTGTTGTTGGCTGGACTCTGTTGATCTTTCTGGCGATGATCGTGCAGACGGTGGTATTTGCAAAATTGTAGGACGAATCTCCAGATTCGTTTTTTGTAGGACGAATCTCCAGATTCGTTTTTGGACGGATTTGGAAATCCGTCCTACTTCTTCAGCCACTCTTCTTTTAGTTTCTCCAACACATTCTCTTCAAATCTCGGTGAATCGTAATATCCTGCTTTCAGACGCTGCCTCAACGCTTCGTAGATCGTTACGGCACACGCAACCGAAACATTTAAACTCTGGATCATTCCCATCATCGGAATCATCACCGTTGCATCGGCGAGATCTGCCGCCGCATCGGTTACACCGGAGTGCTCGTTGCCAAAGACGAAGGCTGTCTTTTGTGTAAGATCGAAATCGTACAGTAGTTTGGCGTTCTCATCCAACCGCGTTGCCAAAATAGTGAATCCTTCGGATCTCAATTGATCGTAACATTCCTTCGGGCATTTGAACTTTCGTCTTCTCACCCACTTGTTAGCGCTGGACGAACTCTTACTCCCGATGCGCGGAAATTTCTGCGTTGTGTAGAGCAGTTGCACTTCATGAATTCCTACCGCATCAGCGGAACGCAGCATCGCGCTGACGTTGTGCGGGTCGTGAATATTCTCCATCACGATCGTCAATTCGGGCTGGCGCCGTTCAAGCACCTGAAATATTTTATTTTTGCGTCTTTCTGATTTCATTCTTGAACCACGATCGGTTCTTTATCGTGAGACGTCTGCTGTAGGATGACAATGGCTGCGATTACGCATGCGGCTCCGAATATCTGAATACTCCCCATCGTTCCGCCTAAGAACAACCACTCGGAAATGATCGCAACAACCGGCTCCAATGTACTGATGATGATCGCCTTGCTGGATTGAATGTGGTGGAGTCCGTAATAATAGAGCGTATACGGGAATAGAATAGAGATCAATGAGATCATTGCAAACACTCCCCAATCCTCCAGCGAATAATGCGCTTCAACGATATCCATCGGCGTATTGATGAAACTCCAAAAGAGCGCCGCCGAACCGAAGAGGTAGATCAGTCCTGTCCAGACCGTATATTTTTTAGTGAGCGATTTCCCGCTGATGTTGAAGATGGAAAACGAAACGGCAGCAAGAAGCGCGAGAGTGATCCCGTACGCCGTTCCCCGAACAACCTCGGGGTTGTAGGCGCCGATCGCCAGAAATATTCCGCCGATCGAGAGAACAAGTGCGGTCAATTTAGACAGTGTCAATTGTTCTTTTTGAAAGAATGTCATGTACAGCATCACCATGATCGGAGCGGTGTACTGCACCAAGATCGAGAGAGAAACATTCGTCTCTTTGATCGCGGCATAATAAAAATAATTGGAACCTGCAACGCCAAGGATGCCAACGATAAAAAAGTGCGGAATATCTTTGAGCTTGAATTTCAACAGAGAGCGGTTCTTGAACAAAAAAAAGAGGAACATTACAGCGAATGCGATCGTCACGCGCATTTGCACCAGTACAAGGGGTTCGTAATTCTTATTGAAGAGAAATTTTGCAACGGTCGCCGCGATCCCCCACATCAATGCTGCCGCGGAAATTGCAAAGTAGCCTTTCAGGTCTTTCATCCGACAGGCGGCTCTCCTCCCGATTCGTCGGCTTTTACCCGGTAATATTCCGACAGATCCTTATCGCCGATTGCCTGGTACAGAACGGCAAGCCGCAAATACAGAAACTTTTTGTTATACACGAATTCAAGCCCGACCTTTAAGAATTCGATCAATGTCTTTGCAGGGGGAATATTGAGATCGGGATTATAACAATCGCATGCGTCGAGGTACGAATCGGGTTCATCGGGTTTTATCGCTGCGGCTTTTTGGTAATAGGTCAATGCAAGTTCGTAGTTATCATTTTTCCCGTACAGCACTTCAAAAATATTGGCAAGCCACATATACACATCGTACGCGACGTGACGAAATTCCCGGGCAAGTTTTTCTCCGAACAGGATCAATTCATCCGCCCCAAGGGAATCGTTCCAGAACAGAATGCGGTACAATTCAACATCATCGATGCCCTGCTGAAGTGCCAATTCGAACGCATCAAAAAGTTCGTTAAAATTTTTCGACGTGTTAAAGATATGCCGTATTTCTGTTTTCGAGAGCATCTATATTTGACCGGTGACAGTGGAAAATAGCGATGCAGTCAGTGAAAAGCAATTGAGCGCCTTCGGCGCCACAGGCGCCGCCATCACGCCAAAGGCGTGAAAAAAGCATTGTCGCTATTGGAGAGTTCGGTCTCCGATATCATTTGGGCATCTCTAAAAATCAATAAAATAATCCGTGCCTGCACGCCGTAGTGCCGTTTCGGCACGCAGGCGTGAAAATCTGTTTTCACCCCGTTAAATAAACATTTCAAAATACATTACAATTCGTGATGTGCTATTTA
>OBOI01000652.1_pt1 | contig 11345 bp, 2 predicted proteins | sample 1670151 | NCBI WGS metagenome assembly OBOI01 (sample SAMEA104232303, study PRJEB22302) | sediment metagenome | biome: forest; feature: aquifer; material: sediment | place: USA | collected 2011-08-07 | depth 0.01 m | reverse complement strand
CTTAAGATCCTGTCGGTGCGGCAATCTTTATAAAAACTATAACCGCCGGCGGTTTGAGAAATGATGGCGCAGTATTTGTCATTGGTCAGATAATTGATCCATGGCGTGGGCGTTACGGGGTCTGTGATGATGTACTCGAGTCCGTCAGAAGAAAAATGTCCGTACTTCATATTTGGGCCTTTCACTCCTCTCTGGTCTGTGGTGAGAATTTCATATAACTCGTTGATCTATATAGAAAATAGATTGCAAAAGTTTAACATAAGGGGACAAGATGGTCAAGTCTTTAAATTTGTTAAACTCCGTCCCACCAATGCCGCCTGAATTCCTCAGGATGGCTTGCGTGGACACACGCAAGGAGGTCTTTTCTGCCGCACTCGCTGATCTTTCTAAACACTATACCTGTCAAATAGTTACATTCCTCGTTAAATCCACACGACGGCTTCTGCCAGACCACATCCGCGTCTATGCAAATAGGCCTGCTTTCTAGCTGGGGAAAGGCCAACATCATCTCCAACCTATCACCCGGCTTGTGCCTTTCGACCATCGCGAGCCTTGCGCCTGAGATGCTGAGATCCTGAGTCCTGGCTGCGCTTTCCGTGTGTTTATCCAATCCTACGTAACGGACAGGTAAAGTGACCTTCCAACGGACACTGCCTCTCTGTTCATTCATCTCTCACCTCGATTTTTTATGCGTTATCAGGCACCTCTAATTTCAAGATACGCGACAAACCCATCAGCTTCGGCCTGTCAAAAGAAATGCCGAGGCGCCATGCCGGCCCGGTCTGATACGACCAAGCGACTTTACCCAAGAGATGCAACGGCTCATAGCCATCCGGCAGATCGAACCACATCTCAAGCGGCGTGCGCGGTCGTATCTCGCGCGCCGATTCGATGCCTGCTCCGCCGCCGCTGATATCCTTGCATATGGCACTGCCTTTTTCTCCGATTTTCAGGTCTTTGAAACGCACCGGCACGCGCTCTAGCGCGAAACGGCAAAAGACCCTGCCATCGTCTTGCGAAGGCGCATCATTTGCTAGGATCTGAAGCTCGGACCTCTTTTTCTTGGGCATACACACCTCCTTTCCATGCTTATTATCTCACAACGGGTTATTGTAATTCCACATTGATTTCAAATTTAAAACGGCCGGGGAATGCCGCGAAAATCTGTCAAAACGAAGCCCCTTGAACGCGCCACATCCGCCAGAGTCGCGGGTATAGCCGCCAATTCTCCGGACATGTCTTCCCCTGTTGCCATCCAACGAAAACCCAATCCTTCGTAAAGAGGAACGGCCAGCGGCACGGGATTGTAAATGAAAAACTGCCTGGAACCGGCCTGTCGCGCCTCATCCAAGGCAGCGGCCAGAAGAACGGATGCCAAACCCCACCTGCGATAGATAAAGACCGCGATATCGGCGGTATCCGGCATAAAGCCCATAAAAGCCGTCTTTTTGTCATGGTTGACCGTGAAACGGCAATACCCCTCCTTAAACTCTTTTTTCGCGTAAGGATTCATCTCGTAGAGGTCGTAAGAGACCTCGACGCGCCGCAGGCTATCAAAGAATTCCCTCCGGCGCATGGCAAAGGCGTAATCATTTTTAGATACGGCCCATTGCAACTGACCCGCCTCAGTCCTCATCTCCAAGATGGGGCTTGAAGAACCGTCAACAGTTTTGATCTTTTCCGCTTCGGCGGAGTAATATTTCGCGGCCTCGCTGTGCCCCAATACCGAGTTCACAGCGGCCAACGCGCGATAGGTATCATATTCGAGCCGGCGCATCTGGAGCGACAAACCGTCCTTGTGGCGCATCTCATTGAGATAGCTCATTACATCGAGATAATAGGTTTTGGCGCGCTGCGGTTCGCTGGCCCTGTAGGCCTCGGCCAGCAGATAAACGGCCGTGGCTTTATTCGAACCAGAGGCCTTTTTGTTCCCCAGGATCTTGCCCAATTCCTTGGCAAAAACGCTCAGGTCAGACGAAGAGGCGATCTCCGACAGCCGTTCGCGGATCTTCTCGTTCTCTTTTTCAACCGACACCGGCGAGGAAGCGGACGGATCGATGTTCAATGCGACCCTTCCGTTCTGCGCCTGCCTGACAAAGCCGTTAGCGATCAAGGCATGTTTTAATTTATCCAGCACGTGGACCTGGAGCGCGGCCAGGCGGTCCTGGCTGATCTGTATCCTTGTGTGCTTATGAAGATACTGACTTGCCTCCTCCAGCTCCATCCCGCCCAAGACAACGCGGGAGACGATGAATTTCTCCATCTCGTCATCAAGCAGAGAGAGGATCTTTTGAATATTGGCGTTGGCCAGCTGATCATCCTCTTTGGCCGCGAGCATTTCCTCCGGATTCGGATCGCGGCTTACCACCATGTCTTTTCTGGTGATGCTGTCTTTGTCCTCTTTGTCCAACGGTTCATCAAGAGAAACAATGCCGGTGGTGTTGAGCAGAACAAGATAGCGCATGGCGGTATCAGCGCGCACTTTCAGGCGCGCGGCGATCTTCTCGATGGACTCCTCGGAAATACGGTGAGTATCAATATGAAGGTCTGCGGCGGCCTTCCTGACCCTGGTGATCACCTGCGCCTCATAAGAAGTATTCATGCTGTTCTGTTCCTTATGCATATAACCGGCGTAGTGCTTCAGGATCTTGTAATAAAGGTGTTTTTTGAAACTCAGGCCGTTCTTATAAATGAACTTGTAGTTGAGCACAGCGTCGTAGAGTGCGGACACGCCCTCGTTGCAGAGGTCTTCAAAATGACGGCCTTGTATGTAATAACTATACCTTCGAGACAGTGTCCGGATAAGCCACTGATAGTTGTTGATCAAAACAGCCATGGCCTTGGCTTCGATCTCCTGGGCGTGGCGGTCAGCCGGATTATTGCGCGCATAGACGATAGCGCCCAAGAGCATCTCTTCATCGTCGTGCGAAAGATCTTTTGCGATGCGCTCTCCATTCTCCTCGAACAAGGCCTCGATCTTCGGCATAGAACGTTCAAAGAAACTCTTGCGGGGCCCGACGACCGAAAGCATATATCTCTCAGGATACGTTGTATTAAAGACCGCGCCCAGGCGCCGTACGCTCAATTCGCCCTCGGCCGTATAAGAATAGGGGGCAAACTCCGCGCTGAATTCTTCAATGATCCTTGAGGAATAACCTTTCGCGAGGATATCGGCGATCATTTTCGGCGGTAAGCCCATGCCAACCAGCACTTGGACCTGACCACATACATTGGAAACCACATCCTGAGCGTAAACACTGAAACCTTGAATGTCCCGGCCCGCAAGCGAAGGCAGCATATCATCTGAAATAAGGCCGTATTCGCGCATGGTTTGCAACCGCAACGCGCGAAGCCCCTTTAAATGCATAAATAAAGAACCGGCGAACTGGCTGACCAGGTCTTCGGACTCTTGCGCTGTCCAGGAGACCGCCCCCGGCGTTTCAAGCAACCCATCGCGCAATTGACCAGTGATCGCGCGGTTGATCCTTTCGCGGGTGATGGCTTCGATCTCCCTTAATTTTGCTCCCAGCGAGGGCCTGTGGTTCTTGACAAAATTATTGTAGGACAACTCAAGGTCGTTCCTTAACGCGTCGATCCGGGAACGAACCTGCCTGATCCCTTCGGCAGCGGGATCTTCAAACCCGGAGATCGCCAAAGACTGGATCCGGTCGAAATATCTCCCCATACGCTCGGAGATCAAGCGGTGATAACCGGCATAGCGCAGGGCGAAATACGCCTCTTGCATGGCCCGCTCTTTTGTATAAAATTCTTCTGCGATGCCGACATCTTCCCTGACTTCCAGAGCGGAGATCTCCGCTTTGAGCTGATTCAATTGCTCTTGGAACGCCCTTGCCTTCTGCGCGAAGCTATCCTTGAGATTGGCGTATTCGGCGAGCAATTCATCCAAGGCCTTTCGCACGCCCTCGATATCCAGCCCCGACTCCAGATGCAGGTGATAAGCCAGATTCACCGGGATATGGAACGCGCGGGCAAAATCCATGACTCGACCGACAGCAGCTTTGTGATCTTTAAAGAAACGTATGATATTGAGCACCATATGCAACGCAAGCCCGGTTTCACGAGACAATACTTCCGCCTCGCGCCTTATGGCCGCGAGATTGTTTAATATCCGGGGACGGTGCATGACCGATTTCAAAAATCCTTTGGGAAGTTTGTATTCACGGGCCAACACCGCGGCTTCCCGGTTGTATCTTTCAAAATAAGGCGCGGGGTTATTGCGGTTGCGCATCAATGTCACGACGATATAACGGGGCAGGTCATGCTCGGCCATCACCTGTTTGAAAGCCGAAAGCGTGTATCCCCTGACCAGGATCGTGTAAGCCTGCTGCGCGGAAAAAGGAGCGACCTCAACGTCGCCGGCGAGCAATTCATCCAACGCATTCTTAACTTTCAAGGCGAATGCCTGAGGACCAAAACGCTTAGCGAACTCCTCGGCACTATACTGATCGCGCTTGGCCAGAGCCGCCGCCTGCTTCTCGCTCAAAAGCCCGTGTTTTAAAAAATTGCCGAGAACGGCGTCCCTGTCGGATTTCCCAAGGCGGCCGCCCCAGATAATGGGCACGATTTTGGAGACGACGGATTGATCCACGCCTGAGTTCAAAAGCGCATCCCTGATCACGCGCTCTTTGGCTTCTTCTTTCTGTTTATTTTTGGCCGCGGCCGCAAAACGGCGTGCGTGACCAGACAAGGACATAATTTTCATCATCCCGCTTTTGGTCAAAGCATGTTCCTGCTGGATGCGGACGAAATTTTTGAAGGCATACCCCTTGGAAAGAACCTCGGCTGTCTGAGCCGTGGTGAATCCCGCCGCGAGGAAACGCTCGGCGTTGACGTGCAACGCGAGCAAGAACTGCCCGACGAGTTCTTCGGATAATATGCCGCTCATCAAAGCGCGAAGATCTGACGCGCTCAGATATCCGTTGCCCTCGAAATTCCTGGATATCTCAGCCCTGGCCTTCTTGGGCACATACAAACCGAACAGCTTGCCCGATACTTCTTCATAGACCGGCTGCGGCAAGCCGGATTCTTTTGCCTTGGCCTCAAAAATATCTTTAACCAGGCCCGACTTCTGCCTGGCAAGCTGCTTCTGTTCTTGCCTGGTCGTTTTACCTTGATTGAGTTGAGCCTTGAGGTCTTTTCGCGGATCGATATCATAATAACTGCCGTCTTCGCGCCGGATGAGACGGCCGTCTTGATCTTCAATGACGCGGACGCCTGCAACCTCACCTTTCTCGATGCGTAATTCGACCAGAGCGCCGGGCCAGCGGGAGAATTCCGCCCAGGTCCTGCCGCCCAGAGTCAATCCGCCGGAGTTATTCAAGCGCTGCATACGAATGACAATATCGTCCAGAGCAGCGAATTTTTCTTTTTTCAACTTATGAAAAGAATCCAGGAGCTTGCCATCTTGACTATAGATCAGGCCCAGGCGGATGATCTCTCCGGACTTCAGGAATTTAACGACTGTAACAATCCCGTCAACAACAGAAACCTCGACGTCTTCATTGGAACGCCCCCAGAAAACGACCCAGACCCTATTGCCCAGGGACAGAGCGCCCCGTTTATCCAGCTTGATGGCCTTGACGATCGCGTTGCGCAGCATGGCGAATTGCCCGGCGCGCATGGCACCCGGATAGTCGATGACCAGGGGCAGTTCGTTTGATGGCCTCTTCTGCTTTAACTGTTTCTGCACAGGGAGCGTCAGGTCGAGCTCTAAGGCCTTTCCTGACAGATCGTATACAGGCGCGCCGTCCCGGTCGCTTAAAAGTCGGGCCTTTGTTATTTTCCCGTCTGCGACAGAGAGTTCGACAAGCGCCTGCGGATAACTCTGTAAAGCAAAATAGACCTTTCCAGCCACAACCAATACGCCTCTTTTGTCCAGCCGCATGCGGATCTTGCCGTTCTTGATCGCATTGGCACGGTGTCGGTCGATCCTGCGGTGGAAGACGTCCTTGACCTTGCCCTGTTCGCTGCAAACGGTCGATAATTCGATACGCAGGCCCTTGTTCACTACCGCGATGGCCGTGGGGATACCGTGTTTGACCGCGACTTCGACTTTTTCAGCCGCGTGCTCGCTTAATTCGACCCAGGTCCTGCCGCCCAGCGAAAAATGCCCGGAATTATCCAAATACAATTCTTTGATGACCGCGTTCCCAAGTTTTTTCAATTTTGCCGGCGTAAGAAAACCGAAGTATGAATCGATGACCCTTACTCCGGCTTCATCGAAAACAAGTTTAAAGACTTCCCGGGTGCCGTCAGAGAACAACACTGCAGTGACAATGCCGTTTTTGATCCTGAGCTCCACTTTTTTGCCGGCGCGATCCCTGAAACGCCCCCACATCCTTCCGCCAAGCTGCAAGCCGCCGGTGTTATCAAGCAAAACCGCTTTGACAATGACGTCGCGATACTCTTTTAATCGGAACGACGGCAAATCCACAAAAGAATCGATCAATGTGTTGCTTGCGGCATCGTAGACAAGGCTTAAATCCAGAGAAGCCGTGATATTCCCTGCTTCATCGGCGACCCGCACACCGACGACGATCCCGGAGCGCACGTCAATCTCGACGCTTGCGTGCGGGTGTTTCTTCATCGTCACCCACTTCCTGCCGCCGATCTGCAGGTTGCCCACATGGTCCAAGCGGAAGTTTTTTATCGTGGCATCTTCCAAGTCCTTTAATTCCTCCGCTTTCAAAGAAGAGAACGTGCGCAGAACAGCCCCGGTCTTGTTATCGAGGATGAACGGCACGTCGATCCATCTCTTTTCAGCCACCAGAAAAACCCGGGAGACAACACCATTCTTGATCAAAAGCTCTGTTTCGGCGCCGGGATGATTGGACAACCTGATCCAGCTGACTCCCCCCAGTTCCAGACGCCCGTCCTTGGTCAAAAAGAGTTTTTTAACTGTTACGTCCGAATAGGCCGACATCCTCTCACGGGTCAATTTGATAAATGAATCGATCAGTCTGTTGGTCTTATTGTCAAAAACAAGGGACAGGACTACGACTTTCCCGTCCTGGGTGAATTTGACGGAGGTGACAATGCCATGTTCGACGGTCACGGCCGCATCGGCCTGGGCGTAGGCGCTGAATTTGCCCCACAGGCGGCCGCCGATCTCAAGTTTCCCGTCGCGACCGATCTTGACGCCGCCAAGCACGGCGTGATCGATCCTGGCGAATTCCTCCCTGGAAATACGAACCGGCGAGCTTGAAAGCTCCATCTCCTCATCTGTTTTGGGCAGGGCGATAACGTTCGACCTCAACTCGCCTTTCCAGGAGATCGCCTCAGGGTCATAACCGCGGCTGTATTCCTGGGCGATCTTCAAATCTTTGGAGTAGATCTTAAGCAGCTTGGCGATCTTGCGGTTTTGGATGTCGACGGAGCGCAAGGAATATCCCAGACGCAGGGCCTCGCGCCTCCTGAAATCAAAGACCGTGGCCCCCACTCCGGGCAGCGTGTTGTCCCGTCCATTGATCGTCCAAAGCACCTGGGTCTCGATCTCACGATGAACTGGGCTGAGACGGCCGACCCAGCGGTTGCCGCGGACAAAATCGTTGTCGAAGCCGATCTCATAGGTAAAATCCTCACCTTTAGCATCCTGCAATCTCAAGGCCACGGAATGCAAGGGCGCCAGCACATTGGGCATCGAAAGACGGTCATCGCCGATCCGGCCGCGGCCGAACCCTCGCGAAAATGTACCGCGATACCAAAGGATATCATGACGAAAATCGTATGCCTGGCGGCCTCCTTCGAGGTCGATAAAACCGTTTTGGGCAGCCAGGCGCAACGCGCGCGCGAGAGAGCCGTCGCGCTCGACCTCGATATAGAATGAAGCGTAACCGTTCTCTTGCAACACCTCGAAGAGGCGAGCCAGAAGAAGTCGGCCGTAGCCGTTCCCCTCCAGGCGCTGATCGACAGCCACAGCAGCGATAACAGCCTCATCTGTCGTGGCCTCGTTGGGATAGCGAAGCGCCAAAGATACAGCCGCGGCAACCACATCCTGGTTTTGCGTCAAAAGAACGAACATGGCCGAAGGGCTCGCAAAGAAATCGTATTGGCGGACATAATCAGGTGACAACCGTCTGGTCCAGAGACGGTTCAGGGCATCCTGATAAGGCAAGGCCTGCGCGGCATTAAGCTTCAAGACCCTCACAGGCGAGCTGGAAGAACCGACGGCAGGCGCCACTTTCTTGCGCAACATATGAATACAGGTATTGCTCTGCATCCCGATATCGGCTCTTTTTTTGATCCAGGCAAGAAGCTTTTTTTGAAATTCTTCGGCAGCAAAACTGGCCATTCCCAAAAATATGCCCTGCGGTGCCAGGGTCCTCATGATATTACGCCAGGCCCTGAGCAAATTTCTTTCCCCATGCTCCTCATCAAAAACCCCGCAACTGAAAATCAGGTCGAATGCCTCTTTCGGCAAACGGATATCTAAAATATCCGCGTATTCCAGCGTGATCGCCTCCTGCTGTTCCGGCCCAAGCTCCAGTAAATGACGCATAATGGAGAAAATGTTCGTGCGGTTGCTCTCGATCACTGTAACGCGGCTTAAAGGAAAGCGGGACAACAAAACCAATGCCTCGGTAAGATCATGACCCGGTCCGACCAAAAGGATATTGCGGATCTCTTTAGCAAGCTGCTCTGAATATGCGAGGATATCTACAACCGTCTCCGTGATGGCCCGGCGAGAACGCTTGAGCTCCTCTTCACCGAGATAGCCCGGCCTGCCCAACCACATACCGGCAACAAGCATGTAGACCAGGTCGTTCAAACCGTCGAACTCCCTTTCCCGATCTCCTGTTTTCCAGCTCTTGGCATTCTCAAGCGGCTGGAAAACCCATTCTTCGGACCGACGCGAAATGCGAAGCGGCACATACTCCTTGACCGTATCTCGCCAAGACGTATTTTCCACCGGCGAAGAGGAACGAACAACCAGATCTGTGGCCCTGACAGCGATGTCAATGATATCTCCGTTCTCTAGGTCAAGCGCGATATTGCGGCCGCCGAAGGCCGCATCAAACGTCCCGTTGATGAAACGGTCAAGCCCGGTCAGGATATCGGCGCCCTTGACCGGGATGCCGAAAGATTCCAACGCTTTCAAGATTTTGAGCCCGAGTTCACGGGAAGACTCATACCAACCGCCGATGAGAACTGTCTCCAGGGCCGGCCCGTAAACAACGTGGTCCTGTGCCAATTTGTCTAATGCCTCTTCCAGCACCTGGCGGGGATCGGACTTGACCGTCAAGTGGAGAAGCGCCCCGGCTTTCTGCAGACGGTCGTAAAGAGTCACGGTGATGCAATCATGAACGCCTGTGGTCAAAAGATAACGCGACCCTGAAGAAGAAAAACTCGCGGTCTTGTAGGCATCACTCATCTTGACGGTGGAACCCTGGGAACGCACTTCCGCAAACGGCCGGGCAGCGGCCCTGACAGAATAATCCGCCAGATTCTCCCTGTAGAAATCCTCCCAATCCGGAAAGTCCAGGCGCCTTTCATCCGCCTTTTCAAGCAGAGCGCGCAACCTCTCGCTCAAAGGAGCTTTGGCCGACACAGGAGACGACGACCCGTCTTCATCGCCATACAGGAAATTCTCGAGATAATAATCTTCAAACGCCCGCAAGGCTTCGTAATCTGAATCCGTGACCTTGTAAAAATCGACGTCAGACGGCGAAATGACCCCAGCGGGGATCAGGGTGTTGACGAACCAATCATGCCACGGCTTCCAATAGGAACTGTTCAAGAGGACGATCGGCATGGGTTCGATCTTTTTCGTCTGGATGAGGCACAAGACTTCAAAAAGGATATCCTTGGTGCCTGCCCCTCCCGGGAAGAAACCAAAACCCATATCGCTGTGACGGACCAGGGCGATCTTCTGCTCGAACAAATTCGCGAAGCCGAGCTTGAGGTCCCCGTGGCACTCCAGGGCCCTGGCGGAATCCCTGATAAAGAGGGCCGCGGCCTTGGCCGGGTTGTTCTTGTTGTACCTTTTTGCGGTCATATGGCCTTCCCAGACTGCCTCTGAGATCCCCAGGCAACCCCGATACAAGGACGAGACTCCCAATGACGTCAACTGAAACGCAAGGCCCGCGGCGCGATGATAATCCGATGTTCCCCTCGGGATGAACTCAGAACCCAGCAGGGCCGCGGCCGGGCCGATCGCATCCAGCCGCGCAAGCGTCTTCTGGAGCTCCTTGATCATGAGCGGAATATCGATATTATTGTGGTTAGGGATCCCGTTAAAATTACGAAGATTGAATTTTTTCAGGTAAGAAAAAATCTCTTCTTTCGTATCCACAATCACAACGAGCTCGTCGAGTTTTTTGCGGAAGAAACCGCGCGACTCCATCTCCCGCAGGCGGCCCATAAGCCCTGAATAGAAATCCCTGCCGAACAGGATGATCGGAAAATGGTTCACATATCCCCTGTCTTTAAGCGCCAGGATCTCGAAGAACTCATCGAGCGTGCCGAACCCCCCGGGCATACAAATGAACGCCTGGCTGAGGTTGATAAAGGTCAGCTTACGCGAGAAGAAATATTTAAAAGCCAAAGGCACTTTAACGAAAGGATTAACATCCTGCTCAAATTCGAGGGCGATCTTTAAACCGATGGACTTGCCGCCGTGGAAGCCGCCCCAATTGGCCGCCTCCATCAATCCCGGGCCGCCGCCTGTGACAATGGCATAACCCTTGATCGCCAGCGCGTAGGCGAGCTCCTGGGTCGTCTCGTAATAAGGATGGCCGGGCTTGATCCTCGCCGAACCAAAGATGCTGACCGCCGGGCCGATATGCTGCAAAAGCTCCCGATGCTGCAGGAGTTCCTCGGCCGCGCGTTCGATGAAGCGCGACACCTTGACCGGCGATGAAACAGGCGGGAACAAAGGAATGGCCGGTTCGTAGATCGTGGCTCTCCCGCGGCCGTTGTGCAGCTCGCCTTCCGCGTAAACCTTGGCATTGAGCAATCCGGGCAACTGCACTCCGGAAGGCCGCATCACACGATTAAACTGAGCGGTCAAATAACCGTCCAAATCGGACAAACGCTCCTGCGCGCGGGCGCGAGTGGACACTTGGGTCTCAACGATCAGATCAATATCGGAATAGGGCCCGACGCGGTTGCCGTAAGAGAGGCTACCCACGAGCCATATCCCGCGGACCCCCGCCCCGGCAAGAGAAGCCGCCACATCCCCGGCTGTCTGCCGCGCTAAATGATAACGCAGCCAATAGTGGGCCGCGTTGTCAAAACCTTGCAAGCGCCGAGCCAGATCCTCTTCTCGAGGCAAAAGCAATTTTTGTGTCGTGCCCTGGACCGCACCGGCCCACAGCAGGCGTGCC
>OBOI01000649.1_pt1 | contig 11384 bp, 6 predicted proteins | sample 1670151 | NCBI WGS metagenome assembly OBOI01 (sample SAMEA104232303, study PRJEB22302) | sediment metagenome | biome: forest; feature: aquifer; material: sediment | place: USA | collected 2011-08-07 | depth 0.01 m | reverse complement strand
AACCGAAGGGATACCCCTGGAACTGAAGTTTGACCGTTTCGCCTTTTGCGGCGGCTTTATACACGCCGAAGTCGGGGAAAAAGAGATCGTACGCCTTATCCTCCGCGGTGAACTTGAGGTCAATCACGTCGCCTTCGTTCACCACAATCGTCGAAGGGGTGAATGCGTTGCCGCTTGCGCTGATATCGAAATGCCGGAACGAACTGGGGCCCGTTTCCACCACGATTGTCGGCACCGCCACGCTTTTCGGAGCTTCCGTACTCCCCTCGCTAGGAGTCGCGATCTTTTCTTCCACCTTTTCGCGCGTACCACCCTCAACGGTGCCAAGCGCTTTGGCATTCTCCGGTCGGAATGCATCCTCCCCTTTCACCACCACGCCGCCCTTCCCCACTCCACCGGGCATTACTCCCGCCGGACCTGCGGACTTTTTGAGCGACACTACGACAAGCGCAATGAGTATAACCACGACCACACCCACCACCGCAAAAATAAGAGGTTTTTTATTTTCCATTGTTATAAGTGTACAACATAGTGCGTTCTGTACCCTGTGGATAACAATCTATCGAAATCCGATTTCAATAATATTGAAATCGGATTTCATTAATTCATTAAATTTGGTACAATCAGAAACATGAGGATAAAACCTTCAACTGGGCAAATCTATCACGTGTATAACCGAGGCGTTGAAAAGAGGGGGGTTTTTTCCGACGATGCAGATCGCTTTCGGTTCGTTCATGACCTTTTTGAATTTAATGACAACAAACCGACTCTTAATCTCACGTACCACTTCAACCGAACGAAGGAGGTCGGAGTTCCTCCCCCGAAGCTTGAACGCCTTCCCCGAAAATTACTTGTGGAACTTATGGCGTTTTGCCTTATGCCCAACCATTTTCATCTTATGCTACGGCAGAAAATGGATGGCGGAATTACGCTTTTCATGCAGAAAGTCGGTATCGGCTATACGAAATACTTTAATCAGAAATACCAGCGCGTGGGACCACTGTTCCAGGGAAAATACAAGGCTGAAGTTATAAAAAACGACGCTCATTTTCTGCATCTCCCCTATTACATCCACGCGAACCCGCTGGACCTCACCATGCCCGCATGGAGAGAACGGGAAATTAGTAACCACAAACAGGCGCTTCAATTTTTAGAGGCGTACCGATGGAGCAGTTTCCCCGACTATATCGGCAAGCGCAACTTCCCTTCGGTAACACACCGAGACTTCCTGCTGGAGTTGGCTGGAGGACAGGAAAAATATAAGACCGGATTCATATCATGGCTTAAAGAAATGGACATTGGTGATATAAGTTCCTTGACCCTTGAGTAAACGAACCTATTGAAATCGGATTTCGATATTAGAACTTTTTTACTTCGTAATCCAAATCAAAGATGCCGATGAATGGCGTGTATTCGGGGTTCGTGCCGGGCGTTACGGTCATACGCCACTTGAGCGCGGTGCCGTGCGGATTTTTGAACCAAAGCCCCTTCCCGCCCGCTTCTATTGATTCCCAAATTCCTCCATTTGAAACCGCGAGTGCAATCAACGCCTCGCCCGCAGGCGCCGTCGGCGAATCCTTTGGCGGCCCAAGGGAAAACTCCCGGAACGCGGCTTTCAGTATGTGCGGCACCTCCGCCTGGTAGTTATTCAGGTTGACCGAGGTTACGGTAACGGGACCAGGGGGCGCTTTGAACCCCTCGTCGCGGATAGACCAAACGGAGAAGATACCACTGCGCTCGCCGTAGCCCACGAGCGAATAGGGAAATACATCAATATTAGGAAGTCGGACTTCCCGGGGGAAGTCCGACTTCCGGGAATCAGCGATTGCAAAATACGAAAATCCCTGCGGGGCGGTGCCCATGAGGTCCGCTTCGCCGACGATGTCCTCCGTACCGTTTTGGAATAATTTTATAAAAATGGGGCGATTGTTGCGTTCTTTGTTCCACAGGTACCACGTGGTATGCACTCCGCTTCCTACCCTCGTAATCCCCGGCGTGATTCCCCCGCGCATAATGCGCACATCGAAAAGCCAGGAAAGATCGGTGACGGAAAAAATCCCTCCCGGCTCCGCCGTACTCCCTTTAGGAAAGGGAGAATTACTTCGGATACGATACCCCTTGCCCTGGTAGGCGCCGTACACCGCAAGGAAATCGTCGGCGGCACCGCCGAACCCCCATACCCCTTTATACTCCGACTCGAACGCTTTTTCTTTCGGAAAAATGGGCGCGAACATTTTGCCGTTATAGCGATATGCATATCCCGCGTACCCGCTCCCCTCCTTCCGCACAATGCCCACAAGCCATTCGTTTCCCACCACGTCCACCGATACATTCTCAATCCCTCCCTCAATCGGGAGCTGTATGACTGCGCCGTCTTTTGTAAGCACGGTACCCTTCGCCGAGAGACACACACTTTGGACACAAGATACGGCACTCTCAACGTTAGGAAGTCCGACTTCCTGCAGGAAGTCGGACTTCCCGGACTCGGCCCACACAAGTTTCGGCGGAAACAAAAAAGCGGTTGCGGCGTCGTCGCGGTACATCGTGGTACCCGCCCCTTCCAGAGCAGCATTGCTTGAGAAAAGGTCGGAGAAGGAGGCGAAGATAAGTTCCTCTGCAGGAAGAGATGCTACCAGCGAAGATGGAGAGCTTCCAATGTGAGGAAGTCCGACTTCCTGCAGGAAGTCGGACTTCCCGGGTACAACCTCCTCCTCACGCCGCGCCGCAACAACAACCGCATCAATCCGCGCTTCGATGGATAAACGGAGAAGTTGTACCACCGTGAGCGCACCGAGAAACACTCCCAACACCAAAAGAAATGAGGTAAGCGCGATGCCGAGACCGGTGAGAACGTGAGTAAAACGGGAACGGGAAGAGGGTCGATGTGGACGGAGCATGATGGGAAAACTTATAACTTAATAACCAATAACTTATAACAAGAGTTACTTCACCACCATCGTCCCTGCTGCGGTGGCACCGAACACGTTATCAGTAAAGCGATACGTGCCCGCGCGCGGGGCGGTAAACGTAATCACGCGCGTTTCATGCGGGGCGACGCCTACCGCAACCGAGGAAAGTGCGGGCGTGTCGAAGACAAAAGTGTGGCTCCGGTTGTCGGCGGAGGTGATACTCACCACCGCGATTTCCCCCGCGCGAACGGTAAATGTTGCGGGGGTAAACCCGCTCCGTTCCACGGAAATCTTAATGGCGGACTTTGGGATTTGCGCTTCCGGAATGGGGACTGACTGCCCGGGCACCTCCGGCGCGCCGGTAACCACCACCGGCGTGCTCGTCACCGCGGGATTCAAATCAGCCTGATTATAAGAAACACCCAGAGGAGCTTGCGAAGGCGCCCCGCCCTGACTGCCAATGCCAAGTTTTTCCGCGAACGGCGTGATGACGACGCCGTTCGAAACCGCGAAGTAGATGAGAATCGCCGCGACGACAATTCCCCCCGCTATCCAACCAACAATATGTTTGTGTTGCATCATGGAATCTAACTCATAACTGATAACCAATAACTTATAACCATAACGACCTATAGTTTCATGCTCTCTTTGAATCCACCGAGTTGGCGGGACACACTCTTCAACTTTGTGAATAAAACAGTAAACTGCTCTTCGGTCATTTCCCCAACTCCCACAAGCCCATCAAGTGCCGACACCGTCTCATTCACAGAACCAATCGAAATATCAAAAAATCGGTTCAGCTCCTTGTCAGTCCCCCTGCCGCTCCCCTCTGCAATATTGAGCATTATCGAAAGTGCCGAGCGGATAATCTGTGAGCCAAGTGTGTAGCGAATATCTGCGGGCAACTTACGCACAATCCTTGTTATTTCGATAAAGATTTCCCGTGCTTCCTTGTACACCTTCCAGTTTAAGAATCGAAAGCAATCAGCCATGAAAGTTAGTTATTGAGTTCTATGCCCGTTATTAGTTATAAGTTATTGGTTATTAGTTTTCGACTTTAGCAAAATACCTTTCTCTTGCTCGTTCGGCACCGCGTTCGGCCATTCCGCGGCATCGTGCCTCGGTGCAGTCAAATGATAGGACACTGCGTAGGTGGTAGGTGGTAGGTGGTAGGTGGTAGAAGGCTCGGCATACACCACAATTTGCTTCGCGGAGGGGCGCAATTCGTACCACGCGCGACCGTCAAACTCGGGCGTCAGGTTCACGATAATGTCCTTCATATTTTTTCCTTCCGCGATGGTTTGCCAGAAGAGCCACAGGTCGGAGCCGCGCCCTGCGCCCGAGAAATCAAGGGCCGCGGTTAATATTTGGGAAGTCGGATTTCCCGCAGGAAATCCGACTTCCTGATTATCGAAATCCGATTTCAATAGATTGAGTTTGCCGGAGACGGAGGTGGTTTGGCCGATGGAGTTCGGGACGTAGGTCGCATACTTCGCGCCGCCGATTTCGTAGAGGGGGTCGATGGTGGTGACATAGAGCTTGTTCACGCCGCTGATGTTGTTCCCGCCCATGTTGAGATTACCCGTCATCGAATCGCCGCCCTTTAATACATAGGAGCCGGTCGAGGTTGTGGTGCCGCCGACCGCGCTCGTGACCACGTCCGTCACGTATTGCTTCGTCGCCGCGTCGGCGCTGTTCACCGGCGTCGCCACGTTCGCAATCCTCTGGCTCCCCGCGTCAATCGAGACACCACCCACACTGCCGCTCATCACGAGTTTCGCGGTGGTGGGGTTCGTCGTCCCGATGCCGACATATCCTTCTTTTGAAATTCGCAATGCGGATACGTTTGAACCAGCATTTACCGTATAGAACTGGAATAATCCACTATTAGTAGCGCCATCAGCCTGTATATCAATACTGCCCATAAAAGTAGAACCGTTATACGCTTTTATACTTCCGGCAACACCGCTAGTCCCCGTACTACTATTCTGCAACATCAATGAAGCACGCACAGATGAACCAGAAACCGTTAATACTTTATCCCCTGACGACGGGAAGTCTGGGTTCGTCGTCCCGATGCCGACGTTGCCGGCGAATACAGACTGACCCGAAGCCACTCTAAGGGCGTAAAGATTCGTTCCCACACTAGGGGCAGCAGTGATTAAAACCGTCTGGGAATTGGTAAGCGCGGCCGCGCCTGCGCCGATAGTCGGGGGTCGAAATTCAGCTGAGGAAAAGTCGGCATGAGTACCGCTTCCCGATTTGTTGAGTGTTCCGGCTATGAACAACAAGGACGCGGCAGTATCTACAGTTGATGTGATGGTTGTATCAATTGAAACTGCTTTAGAAACTGGTGCCGCTGGCGAACCGGTTATATTTATCATTTGACCAGCATTAGTAGCTCCGCCAATCGCGTGAAGACCTGCGCTAGAAACAATGAGAGTGCCATCAACTAATAAATTATTATCGCCAGCATCGCTATCACCTCCGACATGAAGCCCTCCGTTAATAGAAAGTTTTGATAATGGCCCCGTCGTCCCGATGCCGACGTTGCCGGCATTTGCACCTTCCAGAACCATTGCCATGAAGGAGGTCATGCTGTTCGTGCCAGTTCCCGGACCACCCCCATATAACCACCGCGCATAGCTTGAGCCTGCGGAACCGGTTATATCCAAACCCAGCGTTCCGCTCTGACTGTTCTCAAGAATCCACGACGCGGTTACCTGCCCGCTCGTGCCTGAACCCTGAATATGTTCCTTTGCCACAGGAGTGCTTTCACCGATTCCCACCCGTTCATTTGTGGCGTCCACGATGAGCACCGTGTTCGTGTTCCCTGCGGCCTGGAAGGTGTAGTTGCCTTTGGTGCTGTTTGCGCCAAAGACCGCGCCGCCCGAGACGTAGGAAGCGCTTAAGGAACCCGTGAGGGGTCCGCTGAAGGCGCCGGCAGTGATGGTGCCCTGCGACAACATTCCGCCCGCGGTACTGACCGCCGTAGCCTTTACCGTGTACCCGGTGGTAGTTGTCCCGTCCTGAAAACCCCCAATCACCGCAGACGACCCGAGAATATTATTAACCGCGACGTATATGGTCTGGTCTGTTCCAGAAACCGCGCCAGTACCTTCGTCATAAAATTCCAAAAATCCATCGCCATCACCATTAACCACCAACCGTACTTTGGTTTGCGTATAGTCCGTAGATGAAAGCAATGTGAGGTTCCCGACCACCGAGTGCCCCGCAGTTACCTGCCACGTAGAGTTCCACACAACATTAGACCGAGTTCCCGATATATTCACAATGAATGACGCTCCGGTCACGCTCACGGGAACCAAATCGACTATCCTAGACCACGTCAGTCCTTTGACGGTTTGCGCTATGGGCAAAGCGGTGAAGCCGCCGCTTGAACGCACTATTCCCGCAACGTCGAGCTTCGTCCCAGGCCCCGTCGTCCCGATGCCGACGTTGCCGGTCATTAAAACTGTCAACACATCTGTCGTGTTTGCTTGCACACGAAATGCTCCACCCGTAGTAAGCCAACCGGGACGCATGAGAATATCACCAGTAACATTTGACTGGCCATGGAGTGATAAGTTGTAGGTACCCCCCGGCACATCAAGACCTGAAGCAGAAATTGCACTCATATAATAACTATCGGCTCTTGCGTTCCCTACAACCTGTAACTTTTCCCCAGGCGCCGTCGTCCCGATGCCGACGTTGCCGGAAGTAAGAATGTGGATACCACCAACTCCCGAAGCGGGTTTAATCTCATAGCTCGCATCGGTTGCCCACACATTCACGCCGTTGTACCACGTCTGGTTCGCCGAAGCCGCCGTGGTCCCTATAAGCTCCATGTATGCCGCTCGAGACGCGCCGCTTCCGTTTTGAATCCGGAAACCTTTTCCTGAAGTGGTGGAATCCCCTACCTGGAGAGTATTCGTTGGCGCCGCTGTCCCGATGCCGACATTGCCGGCAAAATACGATTGGGCGGCGGCGGTGCTGTAGATAGCGTAGTTAGTTGCGGCGGCAACCGGCCCAAGAATTTGCAGTCCGTAGTTGTTGCTGATGGCGCCCGCCGCAGAAAGCGTGAGAGCGGTATTTGAATTGGCTCCGCTTCCGGTCGCCGATGCATACAATCCCGTGTTATCTCCCGTAGTAGCCAGATGCGCCACGTTTATTCCGCGTGAATTAGCCGTGCTGGTGAGTACCTCCAGCTTATGCCCCGGACTCGCCGTCCCGATGCCGACGCGTTCGTTCGCGGCGTCGACGAAGAGGATAGGGTTCGTGTTTGCGGTGGCTTGGAACGTGTAGCTGCCCTTCGTGCTGAGCGAACCGAAGACGCCCGCCGAGGTGTACGCCGCGCTCAAGGCACCGGTCAGGGGTCCGCTGAAGGCGGTGGCGGTCACGGTGCCGTTCACGTCGAGTTTTGTGGCCGGACTCGCCGTCCCGATGCCGACGTTGCCGCGGGCTGTGCCTCCTGATGTTATACCCAACAAGACATTACCAACTGCGCCAGTACCACTACTGCCTAGCGCACCACCAGTGATATAAATATTTCCGCCGTTTTGAGTGCCGCTTGCGCCGCTTGTTCCTCCCAACAACTCAACAATTCCTCCCGCTCCGCCTGCTGCTCCCGCAGAGTTTGAACCGCCCGCGCCACCACTAATAGTAGTTGTGCCACCCACGCCGCCACGATTCTCGCTTGCCCCGCCTGACGATGTACCGCCAGCACCTCCGGTAAAACTAATTGCCCCGCCAATGCCTCCAGTTTTAATTGCCCCACCTCCAGTAGTAGCTTCACCTCCTGCACCACCCGTTACAGAAATTAGCGCGCCTACTCCGCCAACTCCACTAACCGCAGTTGACTCTCCACCTTTACCGCCAGTTACAGTCAAGACATTAGTCGCGGTTGTTCCCGGCGTAGTGCCAACCGATGCGGGAAGTGACCCGACAACATGCAACAGCCCCGTCGGCCCCGTCGTCCCGATGCCAACGTTGCCGGTGCCTAAAATACGAAACCTGTTTACCCCTCCGCTCTCAAAATCAACTATTTTATCCGTCACATCCGCGGAGGTAAGTTTGACTAATAGACCGGCGTTATGATTTCCTGCGCCTGCGTGCGTATTTGTAAATGCCGCAGTATATCCTTGTAACGCAGTCGTCCAGTTCAACGCATTAACATTCATACCAAGTCCATCAACATTAGCTGGGGTCGTAGCGTTGTTTGACAACTTACCAACCGGCCCCGTCGTCCCGATGCCGACGTTGCCTGTCATTATTGCTAACTTAGGCACACCAGATCCTGGGTTTGCAATATTGCCATCGAAATCTCCTTTAATTATTATTGTTCCGGCGGTTGTATCAGGGTCTATGTACAAATAACTATTATTCGTAACAGACGGAGTTGTAGGGGCAAAATAAACAGAGCCACCAAACCAGTTTGCTGTACTTGCATCTACCCAAGACGCATGTCTTTTTACCCGCAAAGCTCCACCAGAAATTTCCAGCTTCGTCCCAGGACTCGTCGTCCCGATGCCGACGTTGCCGTCTTCTTTGATTAACAACAATGATGTGCCTCCGGTATTCCCTGTTCTATCCTTAGCAACTTCAAATACAGCGTTTGTTTGTGAGTTATCAGAGTCTATGTTGACATGTAAATTCTCTGGTGTGTTAATAAAACCGTTTGTTACTGCATTTGTCCCTAATTGTATTGTACTTTCAACATGCAATTTCGCCCCCGGACTCGGCGTCCCTATCCCCACACTCCCGCTGAAATAGCCGCCGCCGTAGACCGACAAACTTTGCGGCAAGCTCACCGCGGTCGTCGTCGCCACGCCAAAGCTCCCGTTCACGCTGTAGTTCCCTCCGGTCGCGCCATTGAAGACGCCGGGGGTGACGTTCGTCGCGACGACCGTGCCGTTCAAAGCGCCGAGGTATGCCGTCGCGCGGATGGTGCCCACTACATCAAGCGCATACGCGGGAGAGGAGGTGGCAATGCCGACGTTGCCGTTTGTATCAATCGTCATCTTCTTCGCACCAGAAGAACCAGTAGAGAAATACAAGCTATTTCCCGTGTCCCACGTAATACGGGCGGTTTCAGTGCCTGCACTGCTCGAACCCCCTGTGAGTAATTTGACATGCCCCGCCCAGCCACTCGCATTGCCAAATGATTGCCTCACCGACACCAGCCGCCCAATTTCCAAATCCGAGTTATCCGTGCCATCATTGAACATTTTATACACATGAAGGGGCGCCCCCGGTCCCGTCGTCCCGATGCCGACGTTGCCGCCGGTGAAGCCAATAGACGTACCGTCGGTACCAATATTTCCCACCGTAGTACCCGCATAGCGAAACGTGATAAGATTGCCAGTTCCCCCAAACCTTCCGAATTGAGCCGCTTCAGTATTATTCGCCGCAACTTGAAGCTGGCCGGTCGAACCGTTAAATCCAAACCCGACCTGATCCGCAAAGCCGCTCGCCGGATTGACCACCGTATTTGCAAAAAGCACCGTCCCGGAAGCGACATGGAATCTTCCGCTTGGGCTCGGCGCGCCGATGCCGACGCTCCCGCTCACATAAGCATTGCCATAGACGGAGAGGGGTTGGGGAATAGTGATATTTGTCGTCGTCGCAATCGCCAAGCTGCTCGGGAAACTGTAGTTCGCAGCCACAGCGTTGTTGAAGATGCCTGCGGTGATGTTGTTCGAACTCACCGTGCCCGCGTAGTTCCCCGCGAACAAAACTCCGTTTATGTGCGCGGGGCCCCACACGGTAAGCCCACGCTCATAGGTCGAGTTTGGCGGTTGGTAATACGATGTTCCTCCCGAAGGAACTCCGAAGTAGCCGCCTCCCATCACCACCGAGCCGTCGTTGCGGACGGAGAACACCGCAGGGAGAACGGACTGGGGACAGGTGGCCTGGCTCGTATCGCACTTGTTATGCACCACTTTTATCGCGTAACCATTCGGCTCCGTCGAGGTGGCAATAATCACAAACCGCGCGTCACTAAATGGAGTGGACGTTCCCACCGCGAACCGGCCGCCCGTGTAGCTGAAGGCGCCCGTCCCCTGCCCGGGGCCCATAGTGGGACCTTCGAAGGCCGCCGCAGGCGGCGCAGAAAGTAGAAAGTAGAAAGTAGAAAGTAGAAATGCAAAACCGAAGAACAGCGAGTTAATTTTAGGAAGTCGGACTTCTCCAGAGAAGTCCGACTTCCCCACATTGGCGCCAGGGCGCAAAAAACCCAACTGCAAAGTCGTTGCCACAACCGTTCGCTTCAAATTACCCAAAAGAAATTGTGCCACAGAGATACTCTTGAAGTATAACAAGCGACACATTTTGAAGCTGTGGACAAGACCCGTTAGAGGCCCTGCCTGCCGGCAGGCAGGCGCGAGGGTACACAGCGCGCCTTTGCCTCTAAACGGGTCAAGAGTGCCGCGCCGCGAACATCCAATATGCAGAAGTCCGACTTCCCGCAGGAAGTCGGACTTCGCATCCAAAACAAGGTTAAGCCTTTTTGCAGATTCAAGGTTTAACTTTTGGGGAAAATCTTCTATCTACTTCTTCACTTCTGCGGGCGGAGGCGTCTGACTCTGCTGTTGCGGGGCCTGGCCTTGCGGCGGCGCCTGTTGACGGATGGAATCCGGATTCTCTATCGCCTTTGCAACCGAGCTGTCGGAGGCAATCGGCGCCCAGAAGAGAATCTGCTTCGGGTTCAGGAATACGTCGCCGGCGGGCCCCCAGAATACGGAAGAGAACGGCGCGAGTCCCAACTGCGGCTGATTCTGCTGGTCAACGCTCCGCTGGAGAAACCACGCTTTCGTGAGCTTCGGCCACGGAAACCACGAGAGTTTCCCGAAATACACGTCGCCGCTGGTGAGAAAGACCGCCGTATAGCCGGACGCTCCCGCCTGCTTCGAGCCGGCGAGGAACGACCCCGCCCATACGCCGAGAATCACCAGCACCACGACAATCGCTATGATGATAACGGCAAAACGCTTGGACATTGGATTTGATGTATGGCTTGCCTTATAACTTTCTGCCCCGACGCTTCGGTCGGGGTGGAGCTGCTGCTCCAGTTCGACTTTTTGTTCTTGGGGAATTTTATATCTTGGCATGATTATATCAACGATAACAATAACTATGACGATGACGACGGAATCCTGTCATGGTTATAGTCATGGTCATTGTTGGAACCGCTTCGCGGTTACGGCTTCTTCGGCGTAGTGACAATGAGATGCCCCTGGGGGCCTTTTTCCGGACCGCCGCATACGGTGCAGTAGAAAAGGAAATTTCCCTGCCCCGTCGCGCTGAACTCAAGCACTTTTGCCACTCCCTTCGGCAACGCAAGTTTGAACCCGAAGTCCGCCTGGGTGAAATCGAAATCTCCGTCCACTGCGGTCAAGTCAATGTGCACCGTGTCCCACTGATTCACGATAATCGTGACGGGGGCGAACTTGCCCCCCTCAAGCTTAACACCGTATT
>OBOI01000648.1_pt1 | contig 11438 bp, 6 predicted proteins | sample 1670151 | NCBI WGS metagenome assembly OBOI01 (sample SAMEA104232303, study PRJEB22302) | sediment metagenome | biome: forest; feature: aquifer; material: sediment | place: USA | collected 2011-08-07 | depth 0.01 m | reverse complement strand
GGGTTGATGATCGCGGCCGATGGCCGGCGCTATGATGGCGATTACAAGAACAAGCTCTTTCATGGCCGTGGCCTGCTGACCGAGGCGGATGGCACGACGTACGAGGGGCAATTCAAGGAGGGTAAATTCGAAGGCGTGGGCAAGCAGACCTTTGCCGATGGGACTCTTTTCAACGGCCAATTCAAGGAGGGCAAGTACCAGGGGGTCGGTATCCTGGTCCAGGGTGATGGTACCCGCTTCGAGGGCGAGTTCCGGGAGGGCGAGTTTTTTGGTCAAGGGGTCATGACCTGGCGGGACGGCCACTCCTATAAGGGCCAGTTCGAGAAGGGGCTCTTCAAGGGACAGGGGGTGTTGACCTCCGTCGATGGCACTGAATACCGGGGTATGTTCAAGGATAACAAGTTCAATGGTCGCGGGGTGATGGTCAGCAAGACGGGTGAGAGATTGGAAGGGGATTTTGTGGATGATGCCTTTCTGGAAAATGATGACCATAAGTCCCCCATCCTGGAGGTCCTGATCACCCTTGATCCCAGCCTGGGGCCAACTCCGGCACCGGCCAAAAAAGGGGGTAAACCCTTGCCCTCACCAGCGGCATCCCCAGGCGCTGCCATCCCCGCGCCCGCCCTCAACCGCAAGGGGGAGGAACCCTTGGATACCCCATCCCCACCTGCGGCCACTGTAAGCGAAAGGCCCACGGGTACAGGTAAGGCTAAGACCGAGGCCAAGACCGAGGCTAAGACCGAGGCTAAGGCAGGGGCCAAGACCGAGGTCAAGGCAGGGGCCAAGGCAGGGGCCAAGGCAGGGGCCAAGGCAGAGGCCAAGACCGAGGCCAAGACTCAGTCTCAGGGGAAGAGATGATGGGCGCGCACACCACTGTTCATCATCGTTGGCCCGCCCTGGCCATGGCGCGCGCTCTCTTGCTGGCGGGGGTGGTGGTTTTCGGTCTGCCATCCTTGCTGGCGGCGGCAGACCCGGGTGCGGTGGTGACCACCTTGCTCTCCCTGCCGCGGACCGGTCAAATATCGACCTATGACCAGTCCGGTAAGCCCATTCCCTTTAAGGGGTCAGGGCAAGATGGCGAGTTCCAACGCGGTGAGCTCTGGCCCGACCCCCGTTTTATCAACAACGGCGACAACACCATCTCCGATGCCTTGACCGGCCTGATGTGGTTCAATGTCGGCAATTGCTTTGGTCCGTGGCCATGGCCCGCGGCCCTGCAGACGGTGGAGGAGTTTAATCAGGGGACCATTACTTGCCTTGACCATAAAAGCAAGCACCATGATTGGTTCCTGCCCGGGGTCGATCAGTTGCACTCCTTGCTTGATGCCGAGGCCGGGGTGGTGAGCGAGGAGCTTCGGCTGGCAGGCTTTGCCCAGATAGAGAATAGCCTCTATTGGTCGGCAACCCCCTATCAGGGGCGACTGAAGGCCTGGGGGGTGGATTTCGCCAATGGCCAAGTCCTGCCTGTCAATAAGTTGGAAGGCCATTTGTTGCTCATGGCCAGGGTGGAAAGGGCGGCCAAGGGCGCCCCTGCCAAGGCCGAGGGGACCCCTCCCTCTTCCGCGCCGCAGGGCAAGGGTCCGGGAGCGGCAACCCCGCCGCCGCAACGGTTTGTCGACCATGGCGATGGCACGGTCACCGATACCGCTACCGGTCTGATGTGGTTGCGGGATGGCTCCTGTCTTTCGGGGCTCGATTGGCAACAGGCGCTGGTGGTCGGCAGGAGGTTGCTGGGCGGGGAGAAGGGCACACTCTGCCCGGCGTTGCGTAGTGAGCATGGCGATTGGTCCTTGCCGAACAGCAATGAACTGCGGAGTCTTATTGACTATGGGCATGACTACCCGGCCTTGCACCCAAACCACCCCTTCACGCAGATGGCCGCCGGTTATTGGACGGCGACAACCGTGGCCGCTACCCCGGCGCAGGGCTTTATCGTTGATGTGGATACCGGGGCCTTGATGGCCGTGCCCAAGAGCGCAAGGCATCGCGCCCTGCTCGTCAGACAGATGGCCCCTGGCCCTGAACGGCCACGGATGGAGGCCGGCAAGGGAGGCAACCTGGGGGTGCGGACAGAGTACGTGTTGACGATGGATCCGGCGATGGTCAGCGAAATCCATTGGCCGCCCCCCCCCAGGTTCATGGATAACGGCGATGGCACCAGCATGGATGCCCTTACCGGGATCAATTGGCTGACCGATGCCAACTGCTTTGGGAAGCAGAGTTGGACAGACATTGCCGCGGTCCTCGAGCGCTTTAACGCCGTGAAGGCAAAGGCCGGCAAGACCGATGTTACCTGTAAGGGGTATGAGAATAGTGCCGATGACTGGGAGATGCCAACCCTGCGGGAGTTGCAGGAGTTGGTCAATCCGGAGGTGAAGGACGGTGCCCTCTGGCTCAATCAACAGGGGGTGAATAATGTCCAAGGGGGGGGCGACTATTGGAGTGCCACCCAGACTCCCCTGAATCTCTATTTTGCCGATGCCGTCAATCTGAAGAGTGGCAAGGCAAGCAATTATCCTAAAACGTTAAAATTTTTCATCTGGCCCAAACGCCGGGCTGCCGAAGAGAAGGAGTTCGATGAGCCGTTGGTCAACCTAACCGCCAATGCCATTGGCGGGCTCGTAACCCTCTCCCCCAAGGACCCCATCTCCTTTGTTGGCTCCCTCTACACCTTTGGCCTACGGCTGCCCGCCGATTTTTGGTTCTGGTATGATACCCCGGACGAGAAACGGTTGTGGCTCACGCCCATTCGCACCTGGACCGATGTGGCCACCCCGCTTTATCAAGGACCTCTGTTCAATCTGAACAACTACGAAATCTACCGGACCGTGGCCAATGGGCTGGTCCCCGGGGTCTACGAGTTCCATTTCGCGGTGGACACGATCGCCAACGGCACCATGGATGAGCCGGTGTACGAGGGCGCCATCTCGGTGGTCATCCCCGGCGGTCCGGAGTGAGAGGGTGCGTATCCCCGCCTATCCGTCCATCAATAATAATAACTCCCCTCCTTCAGCCACGTCGCCAGATTGACGGCTAATTGCTGATTGCCGCCGTCCAGAAAACGGTTTTGGAAGATGGCGTCATCCCCAAAGACGATGAAGTGGCCGTGGCCCAGCTGGCCGGTCACCACCACGCTGAAGGCCTGACTGGCATCCCCCTGACCAAGCTCTTTGTCGTTGTTGAGGTCCACCCAGGCCGTGGGGCTGGTCTTGGCGATGACGTTGGCGGCGAGCTCGGTGTTCAAGGCCCAGGCCCCGTACAGGTTGATGCGGGTAAGCCCGCGGGTGATGGGGTGCGCGGCCAGGTCGGTGACGAAAAAGTCGGTGGCGGAGTCCACTGGCAGCAGATTGGTCCGCTCCCTGATGACGCCGTTGGATATATCCACGCCCAGGTCATGGAGCAGCGCCGCGAACGGCGAGCCGATGTGGAGCATGACGCAGAGTTGGCCCCCCTGGTCGATGAACCGCTTGATGACTCCGATCTCCTGGTCATTGATTGGCTTAAAGGCGCCGGAGATAATCAGGGTCGAGACCCCGGCCAAGGCATCATCGCTAAAGGGCTGCTCCGCCGCCGTTGTCTTCAGCTGAAACCCTTGGCCGCTGAAGGTCTCCCCCAGTTTGGAGAGATCCAGCTCGCCTTGATTCCCCACCAGAAAATGTTGGCCGTGCCCCTGATCGAAGAGGACGACCGGCGGCGGCAGCGGGGCCCGCTTGCATGCGGCCATGGGGCAGAGTATGGCGAGCAGGCAGAGAAGGAAGAGGCTGCTCATGGGGCGCGAAACCAGGTGAGCAAGCGTTGCCGGACCGCCAGTGTTGGTCCGGGATGGCGTTTTGGGTGCAGTGGTTGAAACAGGTTGATTCATTATCCCTCCGTTGGTGAGAGCAGCGATGGTTGCATATCCCCGCGCGCGGCCTCGGCAGACCGAAACCACGGGCCAAGGTTCACGGTTCAAGGTGCAAACACTCTTCTGCTGGTAGTATTGGAAAACTTAAGGTAAAGGTGGTGCCATGGATCGAGGTCTCGCTGACCTCGATCTTGCCGTGGTGGCGTTTCATGATGCCGTAGCTGACCGACAGACCGAGGCCGGTCCCTTCCACGGCCGGTTTGGTGGAGAAGAACGGCTCAAAGATGTAGACCATGTCGGACTCATTGATCCCCTTGCCGGTATCCCGAATGTGGAGAAAAACGGTGCTCTCCGTATACTCGGTGGTCAGGTAGATGGAGCCGCCATGGGCGGGGATGGCCTCCTGGGCGTTGTTTAGGCAATTCAAAATCACCTGTTTGATCTGGTCGTGGACCGCATGGATCATGGGGAGGTGAGGGGCGAATTTCTTCCTGACCACGATCCGTTTCTCCTTGCACCCTTTCTTGCAGAACAGGAGCAGATCATTGATCGCCTGGTGGAGATCCATGGGGGCCATGGCCCCGCTGGTGGGACGGTTGAAGTTCTGCAGGTTGCTGATCAAGTCCTTGACCCGTTGGCACTCGGTGATCGCCAGCTGCAACATCTCGGCGTCGTCCTGATCAAAGGCCGTGGTCATCTGGATTCCTTTCAAAAAGTTACGGATACCGATGATCGGGTTACCGAACTCATGGGCGATGGAGGCGGCCAGCTTGCCCACCGCGCTCAGCTTTTCGGCGTGCAGCAGCTGCTCATAGGTCTTCTTGAGTTGCAGGGTCCTCTCTTCCACCTTGTTCTCCAGGATGGTCTGGTAGCTTAGGATCTCCTGCTCCATGGTCTTACGGCGGGTGATGTCCTGCAGGGTCTCCACCGCGCCGATCAGCGCGCCGGTCCTACTTTTGATGGGGGCGGCCGTAAACAGCAGCCAAATGCTCTTGCCCTGCAAATCAAAAAAGTCTTCCACCTCGTAGGAATCTTCCAACAGCTTTGAGCGGATATACTTGTCCGTATAGAATTGCCGTATCTTCCCTTCCTGGGCCTGATCGAGGATCAGGTCGGCCATGGTGGGGCGTTCGTGGGAGTAGAAAGCCTTCCATTGGTTGGAGGTGCCTACCGTCTCGGCGCTGGAGATGCCGGTCAACCGTTCAAGGGCCTTGTTCCAGTGGGTAATGCGGTGATGCTGGTCAATGACAAAGGTCGGGATCGAGTTGCCATGGATGATCTGGGTCAAACGGTCCTTGCTCTCCTGGAGATTCTCCTCCGCCTGTTTGCGTTCGGCAATCTCCTTGGCCAGCAGGTCATTGGTTTGCTGGTGTTCCGCGTCCGCTAGCGGCGGTTGCGTGAGCGCATGAATGGCCAGGGAGGGGCCTTGCTCCCTGCCGGGATCGCCCTGGGGCTCGTCGTGGATCAACAGAGACCACCCGGCGGGGGAGTGCTGATCGTTGATCGGGGCGAAGTCGAGGGCGAAGAGGCGTTCTTCCCCTTGGGAGAGGGCAGCGATTCGTTGGCGTAGCCGGCAGGGTTGACGGCTCTTCAAGGTCTGCTGTGTCAAACCCTGCCAGAGTGCGGTTACTGTCGGGGGGAGTTGGTCAAAGAAGTTGCTGCGGGCGGCAAAGGGGGTGCCCAGGATTTCAGCGCAAAAGCGGGACCAGGCCGCGTTGGCCAGCAAGACAGTGCCCTCCTTGGTGCAGCAGATGAATGGCTCGGGCCGGGAGTGAAAGAGGGTATCGATGGCGATGGTTGTCATGGGGAGCGGCGATAGGGCATATAAAAAAAGGGGTTATCAGTCGCGACTGATAACCCCTTTTTTACACTTAGGTGAGAATTTTTACTACTACTTTTTCGGAACCGTGGTCAAGAATCCTTTTCGACCTTCCGCGGTCAGCGATCCTTCCTTATCATCCTTCATGCGGCCCTTAATTTTATGGGCGATGTCATGACAGCCGCCGCACTTGCCGCCGAATTGAGCAACCATGGCCTCGCCGTGGGGGTTAGCATGACACTTCTGACAGGTCGGAATCTGACCATGTTTCGGATGGCAGAAGGAGCAGGTCTGATTGGTGTGTCTGGTCTTGCTCTCCATGAGTGTTTTGTAGACCTCGGTATGACAGCCGCCGCAGATCTCTTTCGGCTCGGTAATGCTGAAGGAGATGTTCAGCGGATCGTGGGGGTTGGTGTGACAGCGCAGACAATCCGCATCCTTCAGATTGGCGCGGTGCCCTTCCTGGTCGTGGCAGTTGAAGCAGGAGGGGATCTTACCGTGTTCGTCATGGCAGCCGGCGCAGGTGTTATCGGTAAAGTGTTTGGAGTTGGCCGCCTTCAAGATCTTGTAGACCTCGGCATGGCTTTCGTTCTTATGGCAGGTGCCGCAATACTCCTTAGGCGTATCGCTGGAGTATTTGATGACCATCGGGTTGTGAGGGCCAGCGTGACAGGTCATGCACACCTTGGGCTCAACTCCGACCAGATGGAAGGGCTTGCCACCGGCCTCACTGTGGCAGTCAAGGCAGCTCGGGATATAACCATGTCTGGTGTGACAGTCGGTGCAGGCGAGGGCGGTGTGCTTGCTGGGGAAGTCCTTCAACTTTTGGGGCGGGCTGGTGTGGCAGTTGATGCAGAGGCCCGCTTTCACGCTGGGCAGATCAAGCGGGGCATGGGCGTTGGAGTGGCAGTTGTGGCAGGTCTGGGTCTCCTCCTTGGCGCCGTGGGGGAAACCGTGACAGTCGGCGCACTTGGGCAGGGCGTCGGCATACTCAACCTTGCCGGGGGCATAGGTGTGGTAAACCTCATGGCAGAAGGTGCACTCTTTCTGGTGACGATGACCCGAGGTCTTCAACTTGTTGAACACGGCAAGATGGCACTGGGCGCATTGCTGCATGGCCAAGGGCTGGACCGTTTGGTCAAAGAGGGCCGGACGCGGCGGCACTTGCTTGATCTTGTCGGTGAGGTCAACCTTGCCGGTCCTGGCGTGCCCAGTGGCGCCCAAGACGAGTATGGCCCCGGCAAGCAGGCAACATATCCTCAGGCAGTGACGTAATGCGTGTGCTCTCTTTCTCATTTTTTCTCCCCTCGTTGTATTGTTGGTGACTGGACAGTATAGGTTTCGGACCAAAAGCAATGGCCAACTCACGAGCTCAGCTGGCCATTGCTTCGGCTCCAAAGGTGAACCGGTATCGCTAATTTTTAGTTAAAACACCAGATCATGCGGGTTTTTGTGACACTTCAGGCATTCGCTGTTGAACTGATTCAACATGGTGTTGTCATGGGGCTGTTTGTGGCAATCGCTGCAATTCGGCACGGTCGGGTGCTTGCTCTTGTGACAGAAGGCGCAGGTGAAGGTCCCGTGTTTGGCCTTGCTCTTGGAGAGCACCTCAAAGATTTCCGTGTGGCAGGCCCCGCAGTATTTGGTTGGGGTGTCATCGGCATACTGGATGTTAAGCGGGCTGTGGGGCTTATGGCAGCGGAGACAATCCTCGAAGACCATAAAGTCGGCATGGGGGGTATGACACTCCAGACACTTCTTGATCCGCTTATGTTTGGTGGGATGGCAGAAGGTGCAGTTTTTGGTGGTGTGTTTGCTCGGGAAGTTCTTGAACTCCTCGCCCTTTTCCGGATGGCAGGTCTTGCAACCCACGCTCACCGGAGGCACGTCATCAACGGTGACGTCAAGCGGGGTGTGCGGATTACGGTGGCATCCCAGGCAATTGGGGAGTTTGAAGTGGTCACGGCTGTTGGGGTCGTGACACATGGAACACTGGGGGATGGTCTTGGTGCCCAAGGGGAGGTGCTCAAGGTGACAATCCTGGCAGGTGATCTCGGTCTTATGCTTGCCCCCGTTCCGTTTGATATCGGCAGGTTGACTGTCGTGGCATTTGATGCAGTCGGTCGGTTGCAGTTCGGTTTGGGACTGGGACTCGAGCAAGGCCTGCTCTTCGGGGGTCGGCGCCTTTTTGTCGGCTGCTGGCGCGGCCTGTTCGGTTTGGGCGATCTGGGTGGCAGGGGTCGGCTGTTGTTGAACGCATCCCCAGAAGGCAAAGGACAGGCTGGTGATGACTAAGAGCTTGCTAATCGTTGCGTGGCAAATGCTTTTCCCTGACATTACTCTCTCCTAAGGCTTTCGACGGTGAATGTAGAACAATCCATGGCGACCATGATGGAATAAAAAATGAACGTCTCTTCAATTTTAAAAAAATTGATTTTGTCTAACACACCTTCACGTCTATCGCAAGCTAAAAAGCGGGGCCTGGCGGCTATGTCGGCCCCTAGGTCAAAAAGTGTTGATTGTCGATGGCGATGGGTGATGCTTCAGCAAGATACAAGCTCAATCGGCGGGACGCTCAAGGGGTCACCGAACCAATGAGCCGGAAGATGGTCTGGGTCAGGACATCGAAGTCGATGGGTTTTGGCAGGAAGTTTAGGCCTTCCGCTTTGATCATCTCGTTGGAGATGATGTGGCCGGTGTGGCCGCTGATAAAGAGGACCGGGGCGGTGGGGGTGTTCTTGTGGATGATGTCGTACACCTCCTTGCCATTCCTGTGGGGCATGATGACATCCAGGATGGTTAAATCAATGGTGGACTGCTGGTCGAGAAAAAGACTGATGGCCTTCTTGCCGTTATCGGCCAACAGGACTCGATAGCCCAGATGTTCCAGATGGATTTGCAAGGCCTTGCGGATCAGTTCATCGTCATCGGCCAGCAGGATGGTCTTGCAACGGGTACTCTCCGCGGGCGGCGCTATCTCCGGCAGTGGGGCAGGTTCCCTGGTGGGCGCTTCGGGCGCGAGGAGCGGGGCGGCATCACTTGTCGGTAGCCGCGATGTGCTGTCAAAGATAAAGGGGATGCCACTATTAATGATATAGATGGAGAAGGTCGTCCCCTGGTTTTCGACGCTCTCCACATCCATGAAGGCCTTGTGCTGCTTGACGATATTGAAGATGATCGACAGGCCCAGTCCGGTACCCTTGGACGAACTCTTGGTGGTAAAGAAGGGTTGGCAGATCTTTTTGATGTGTTCCGGTTTGATGCCATGGCCCGTGTCGCTGACCGAAAGGACCATGTAGCGGTCAGCGGGGATGGTCTCCAGGGTGCCGGCGTGATCATGGTCCAAGGTCACGCTTTTGCTGGTGATGGTGATGGTGCCGCCACCATTCATGGCATCGCGGGCGTTGGTGCAGAGATTGATCAGGATCTGTTCCAGTTGGTGCGGGTCGGCGGCGATCTCGTAGTCCTCCGCCGAGAGGTCGAAGACATAGCGAAAGCTTTCGTCCACCAGACTCTTCAGGATATCGGAGATATTGGCGACGATCTTTTTCAGGCTGGTCTTTTGGGGCTCGACGATCTGATTCTTGCCAAAGGAGAGGAGGTTGGAGGTGAGATTCTTGCCGAGCTTGGTGGCGATCTTGATATATTTGATGTAATCCGCGGCCGTTTTGTTGCTCTCCCTGATCTCTTCGTTCAACAGGTGGGCAAAGGTGTTGATGGAGCCCAGGACGTTATTGAAATCATGGGCAATGCCGCCGGCGAATTGGCCCAGGCACTCCAGCTGTTTCGAGTGGGCCAGCTGTTCTTCAAGGATCTTCTGCTCGGTGACATCGATACTGCTGCCTCGGCGGCCCAGATACTCACCATCCACGAAGATGGGGGTGACCGTATGGGTAAACCAGCGGAGTTGTCCGTCTTTTTTGATGATGCGTAACGGGGTGGTGGACAACTCATGGCCGTTATCGCTATTCATCTGGGTGAGGTAGGCTGCCCGGTCATCAGCGTGAATCATGGTCTCCAGCAGTCTTGGGGCATTGATGAACTCTTCCCGACTATAGCCGGTCAGCGCTTGGCAGGAGGGAGAGATGAAGACGAGGTCGTTGTCCTTGCCTAGCCAATACTCGAAGTTGTAGGCAAATTCGGAGACGATGCGGAACTTTTTCTCACTCTCGATGATGGTGGTACGGTAGCGCTTGAAGGCGTTGGAGAACTTGACAATGGCCAGGCAGCCCAAGAGCCAGAGGAGCAAGTGGGTGATGATGGTGGTCCTTTGGGTCTGCACCGCTGTTTCATAGTAGGGGGTCATGGGCACGGCCACGCTCATCCCACCCCGGACATTGCCGATGGTGAAGTCATGGCCATGGCACTTGATGCAGCCGCGGTCGATAATGTAGGGGGTCAGCAGACGGAGGTAGGGGGCGTTGTTGATGGTGGTGACGGTACTGGTCTCGTCGGTACCACCCCCCTCCAAGGCGCGGAGGCTTCCGGCCTCCCACTCGTCGGGCTGGTCATAGGGGTCGGCGGTGTTCTGGTAGTCGAGGCTGACGGTACGGCTGATGGCCGCCAGGTTTGGCGACTGATTATGGAGGACCTCATAGGCCTGTTTGGTCACCTGGGCCGGGTCGATGATGGCAAAGGCAACCTCTTTCTCTTGGCCGTCGAGATTGTAGATGTAATGCGGGTTGTCCTTGTTTTTCTCGGTGATCTTGGTATATATCCCGCCATGCATGGTACTCCATTTGCGGTAGGCGATGTTGTGGCGGAAGATGGTACGGGCCTCAATCTTGGCCTTGGCGATGGTGTCTTGTTGGTTCTGGTAGAGATTGGAGGCGACCGAGGCACTGATGAGGGTGCTCCACAGGATCAGCAGACTGATCAGATAGTTGCTGGCCAGGAATTGGCGGAGAGCGGTGGTGATATGCATAAGAGAGAATATTGCGGCTGACTTGCCGGACAGATGACTCGGGCTTATGTTCTATTGCCTTGTTTGGTTTAGGCTCTGTCCATTGTCAGCACGGGGAAGATGGCTGAATGATTTAGCAAATCGATACAATGGATGCCAGGGCTTGTCAAGGGTTATCAAAATGGCGGCCACGGGCGGATCATGGTGAATAATAGATTAAGTTCAATACGATACTGGAGGATGACGGGGATGCTGCGACGGTTGAAGGGATGGAAAAACGGAGTCTGTCTGGCGCTGATGATGGCAATCATGCTCACGGCGACAAGTGTCTGGGCCGAAGATGAGGCCATCCGCGGGGTGGTGACGGAGACCATGAATAGTGGTGGCTATACCTATCTGCAGTTGGATCACCAAGGGACCAAGGAGTGGTTTGCGGTGCCGGAATCCTTGGTCCGGGTCGGGGATGAGGTGCAGGTGCAGCCTGGGATGCAGATGGGCGCCTACACCAGCAAGACCTTGAACCGTACCTTTGACAAGATCGTATTTTCACCAGGCATCAGCGGGATGTTGAAGCGGGTGGTCAAGACCGCCGATGATCAGGACGTGGCGCAGGCCGCGGTAAAGATCGCCAAGGCCAAAGGCCCGAACGCCTATACCGTGGCCGAGATCTTTGCCCAAAAAGATGCCTTAAACGGCAAGCCGGTAGTGGTCCGCGGTAAAGTGGTCAAGTCATCGCAATATGAGGGGTTGCAGTGGTTGCGGCTGATTGATGGCAGCGGCAGCAGCAAACGCGGCGATCATAAGCTGGTGGTGACGACCTCCCAGCAGGCGGACAAGGATGATGTCGTCGTTGCCAGCGGGACCGTGAAGAC
>OBOI01000645.1_pt1 | contig 11454 bp, 8 predicted proteins | sample 1670151 | NCBI WGS metagenome assembly OBOI01 (sample SAMEA104232303, study PRJEB22302) | sediment metagenome | biome: forest; feature: aquifer; material: sediment | place: USA | collected 2011-08-07 | depth 0.01 m | reverse complement strand
CTTGAGTTCAATCGCGATGGCACCATCACCATCAATGATACCGCGCTGAACACGGCCATTAGCGATCATAACGCCGGGGTCCAGGCCTTTTTTCTGGGCGACACGGAAAACAGTATCGAGGGGCTGGCGGATAAAATCAATAACCGGCTCAGGACCTTGACCTCCACCGGGGGCATCGTTGAAGGGGAAAAGACCACGACCCAGAGCCGCATCGATGATCTGAACCAAAAAATCGAGGAGAGCACCGCCCGTCTCGACAAGAAATACGAGCTGCTGAACCAACAGTTTGTGGCCCTGGACAGCTTTATGAACAAGATGACCTCCATGTCCAACTTCCTGACCGGGCAATTTAACAGTTTGAGTGACGGCTGGCTCAACAGCTCCAGCAACAGCAACTGATGAGGTTTTTGCGAAACCATCACCATAGTTACAATTTTATTCCGAGGGCGCGGTGGGCGTGAAGTTTGGCGGCCCCGGCCAATTCAACAACAGGAGAGACTCATGAACAGCGCAAAAGCCCGCAGTGCTTATCAACGAAGTGAAGCACAAGCCCAGATCCACCCCGTCAAGCTCATTCACCTCCTCTATGAGCGGGTCCTGGTTCATCTGGAGTTGGCGGAGCAAGGCATTGCCCATGCGGATGCCAAGGCCCGGGGCGAAAATCTGAGCAAGGCCATTGCCATCATCTCCGAGTTGAATGCCTCGATTAAAGATGCGGATGACTCAGAGGCCGCGGGCTTTCTGCGCGGGCTCTACTCCTCCATCCTGCTGGAACTGCCCAAGGTGGGCATCTCTCTTGATGTTGCAATCGTCAGGCAGGCCCATCGCTATCTCACCAGGTTACGGGAGATCTGGGAGTCCACCGCCATGAAGGAGGCGGGGCTGATTGGGGCACCCCTTGACGAAGAGGCCGAGCAGGAGATCTCCCCACGCAACAGGGAGACTGCGGTCTCTCCTGTTTGCGGCGAGTATGGGACCAATGGCCCCAGAAAATTCAAGGCCATGGATGCCGCCGCCTGCTATTTACACGAGGTTTCGGTATCTATTTGACAGGGAGGGGCAACTATGGCATGTAACGGTGAAGTGAAAAATTTGATCCTCGCGACGGTCGAACACTGTCTTGCCATGCAAGCCGAGCATTTGAACGGCTTGAAGGCTGGTTGCCTGGCCAAAATCAACCAATGGCAGGAGGAGCGGCAAGCCATGGTTGCCCGTCTGCAACATGCCATGGCGCACATCCAGCCCTCCGAAGTCGATGCCGATTTGCGGGAACTGCTGCTTAGCAAAATTGGCTGCGTGCTGGACAGGGAACAGGCCATCTTCGCCATCGCGGAGCAGAAACGCGACGGTCTGCGAGATCAATTAACCGCCATCCGTCGCGGGAAAAGGGCCTTGACCGGTTATGGGCCGGGCACCAATCGCCGCCCGCCACAATTTGTCAGTGATCAAGGATAAGGGCGCGTCCCATGCCGCAAACGGATACTCGGCGTGCCCCGAGCACGGCTACCATGCTTTGTAGCCCTTGCCGCGAGGTTCAACTCCACTAGAGCCAGGATGGCCATGGTGGAAATTTTTTCCATTACGGTAGTTGGTACAATTAATCAGGTAGGAGGTACGTCATGGATGTCAATCTGAATACCGAAATCAAGGTGTATGGCGCCCCCACGGTCCCGGTCGTGGAGCAAGAGGACAAGGTGAAACCGCAGGTCCAGCCGGTGCAGGCCGACACGGAAGCGGCCAAGGCCAGCTTGAACGACCAGGCCCTGCACGACAAGAAAGGCAAGCAAGGTAGCGGTGCCGCTCTGTCCAAGAGTGAAGTGGAAAAGCTCATGGCCCAGGTCCAGAGCCGCCTTGACACCATTGGCGGCAACCTGAAACTTAGCCTGAACGAGTACCGACCGACCAAAGACATCGTGGTCCAGGTCAAGGACCGGCGTAACGACAAGCTGATCCGGCAATTCCCATCGGAAGAGCTGCTGAAGCTGAAGGCCCGATTGGAAGATCTGGCCGGCATCTTGTTTAACGAAAGCGCCTAACCAATCCCCCATCGCCCGCGCTCTCCCCTCTTCGCCTTGACGGCAGTACCTCGCTGCCGCCAGCACCACATCTCTGCGCCCATCCTCCTCCCCGCCAGTGTTTCCGGTTCAACCGCCGGATCCTCCGCCAAATCCGTCCTCCGGGCCGGATTTTTTTTTTTTTGCTTGACAATTATCCCCCACGTTTTTATGGTCACTTACTTTCAAAAGGACGGAGAGAAAGGTTACTTTTTTTCTTAGATATCGTTATTCACAAAATCCAACGAGGAGACCAAAAATGTCCAAATTAGTAGCACCACACGGTGGAAAAGGGTTAGTCTGTTGCCTGCTGCATGGCAATGAGTTGAATGCCGAGCAGGAGAAGGCCAAGGGCCTGAAGAAGATTCAAATCAGCGCCCGCGCCAAGGGCGACCTGATCATGATGGGTATCGGCGGCTTCAGCCCGCTCTCCGGCTTCATGACCAAGGCCGACTGGCAGGGTGTTTGCGAGAAATTCCAGATGGCCGATGGCACCTTCTGGCCGGTACCGGTTACCCTGGATTGCGACAAGGCCGATGCCGACGCCATCAAGGTTGGCGACGAGATCGCCCTGGAGAATGACGGCGTCATCTACGCCACCATGAAGGTCTCCGAGAAGTACGAGTTGACCGATGCCGACAAGAAGTGGGAGTGTGAGAAGGTCTTCAAGGGCGAAGGCGAAGAGTCTGCCGACGACAAGTTCTGGAAGATCGCCATGGAAGATCACCCTGGTGTCAAGATGGTTATGGCCCAGAAGGCCTTTAACTTGGCCGGTACCGTTAAGGTCCTCTCCGAAGGCGAGTACCCCGAGAAGTACAAGGGTGTCTACCTGACCCCGGCTGAAGTCCGCGCCATGTTCGACGAGCGTGGTTGGGCCAATGTTGCCGCCCTCCAGCTTCGTAACCCCATGCACCGCTCCCACGAGTTCCTGGCCAAGATCGCCATCGAAGTGTGTGACGGCGTCCTGATCCACTCCCTGATCGGCAACCTGAAGAAGGGTGACATCCCCGCCGAAGTCCGGGTCAAGGCCATTGACTGTCTGGTCGAGCACTACTTTGTTAAAGACAACGTCATCCAGGCCGGTTACCCCCTGGATATGCGTTATGCCGGTCCTCGCGAGGCCCTGCTGCACGCTACCTTCCGCCAGAACTACGGCGTCAACAAGATGATCATCGGCCGCGACCACGCCGGTGTTGGTGACTTCTACGGCCTATTCGAAGCCCAGACCATCTTCGACAAGATCCCCACCGACCTGCCGGACGGCAAGGCCCTGAAGTGCATGCCGCTGAAGATCGACTGGACCTTCTACTGCCACAAGTGTGACGGCATGGCCTCTCTGCGTACCTGCCCGCACTCCAAGGAAGACCGCGTAATCCTCTCCGGCACCAAGCTGCGCAAGGCCCTTTCCGAAGGCGCCGAGATCGTGCCGCACTTTGGCCGTGACGAAGTCCTGGTCATCCTGAAGGAGTACTACCAGGGTCTGACCGAGAAGGTTGAGGTCAAGATGCAGGGTGCCGCTTCCGGCGCTGCCATGTAATTTGTTGTTATAGTATTTCTTCGTAGCAAACACAAAAGGGGATGCCTGTCATGGGCATCCCCTTTTTTTGTCCCATTCACCGGCGCTGGTGACTGATGGTCGCGCGCCAAGCAGAGAGAGGTAAGCACAATGAAACGAGTACGGGTAGGCCTGGGGGAGAGATCGTATCCGATCCTGATTGACAATGGTCTGTTGGCGGGCATCGGCCCGGACCTGAAAAACCGGGCCGTGGCCAAGCGCTTTGTGGTGGTGGCCGACAGCACGGTGGCCGCAATCTATGGCGAGGCCGTGCTCGCATCTCTCAGGCAGGCGGAACTCTGCCCCGAACTGGTGACCTTCCCCGCCGGCGAGGCCAGCAAGACCTTGGCCACGGTGGCCGATCTGGCCAGCCGCCTCGCCCGCTTAGGCCTAGACCGCAAGGATGGGCTGATCGCCTTGGGCGGCGGGGTCACCGGCGACATCACCGGATTTCTGGCCGCCACCTACATGCGCGGCATCGCCTTTGTCCAGATCCCAACCAGCCTGCTGGCCCAGGTGGACAGTTCGGTGGGCGGCAAGACCGGAGTCGACATCCCGGAGGGGAAGAATCTGGTCGGTGCCTTTTATCAGCCCCGCGCCGTCTATATCGACTCCCTATGCCTGATCTCCCTGCCCGCCGCCGAGCTATTGAACGGCATTGCCGAGGTCATCAAGTACGGCGTCATCCATGACCAGGAGTTTTTCTCCTTCCTGGAGCAAAAGCGAGCCGCCATCCTGGCCCTGGAGCTACCGGTGATGGAGCAGGTGATCGAGACCTGTTGCACCATCAAGGCGGAGGTGGTGGCCAAGGACGAACGCGAGGCAGATCTGCGGCGCATCCTGAATTTCGGCCACACCATCGGCCATGCCGTGGAGGCCGACTCGGGCTACCAGCTGGCCCATGGCTCGGCAGTGGCCATCGGCATGGTGGCGGCGAGCCGTCTGGCCGTGGCCAAGGGGCTCTTCGCCAGCCAGGATGCCGCCCGCCTTGAGGCCTTGATCACGGGCTTCGGCCTGCCCACCGCCATCCCCCCCACTGCCGATCGCGACCGTTTAAAGGGGTATCTGCTCACCGACAAAAAGACCGTGGCCGGCCGCCCCTTTTTCGTCCTGCCCAGGGGCATTGGCCAGGTGGAGATCACCGCGGATGTCGGCGAGGAGTTGATCGATCAGGTCCTCGCCTGACCTAACCGGAGACCGCCAAGCGGAAGCCGATGATGTTCGACCAGCTCTCCGCCTCCAGCTTGCGGTGGCAGGCGCTGATCACCTCGTTTGAGTTCCAACACCCCCCTTTGAGGATAAAGAGGCCAGCCCCTTTTCCCTGCTCCAGGGGCATGGTCCACTCGTAGACATTGCCCAAGAGATCGTGGATGGCGAAGGGACTCGTGCCCAGGCCCTGAAATCGATTCACCGGAGTGGTGTCCCCGAGACAGGAGAGACTGAAGTTGCCCCGCCCCGCATCCCACTCCTGACCCCAGGGGAAACGTCGGCCATCCCCCCCTCGGGCTGCCGCCTCCCACTCCGCCTCGGAGGGGAGCCGTTTCCCGGCCCAGGCGGCAAAGGCTTGGGCGTCGCGCCGACTCACCTGCACCACCGGGTGGTTATGTTTATGATCCAGAAAACTCCCCGGACCAAAGGGATGGCGCCAGTTGGCCCCGGGGATGGAGCGGCCGCCCGAGGCCAGCCGGCTGCAAATGGTAAAGGTGGCCAAGCCCGTGGTTTGATCCTTGCCGGATCGCCACCGGCTCTCAAAGACCAAACCGTACCCCTCCCGCTCGGCATCGGTCTCGTACCCGGTCTCCCGGACAAAGAGTTCAAAGAGGTCATTGGTCACCGGGTATTGCCCCACGTAGAACGCACGGACCATGATCGCTTGCTCGGGGTGCTCGTGGGCCAACGGGTTGGGACAACCAAAGGGGTAGCGGCCGGCCGGCACCTTGACAAATTTGGGGGTAAACCGTTCCAGCAACTGCAGGACCACCCCCTCCTCCGATTCAGCAAGCGTCCCCGCCTCCCCCTGCCGCGCCTCTTCACTGTCCAGGTATTTGGACAACACCTCCAACAACTTGCCTTGCGGGTCGCTACCGAGGCTGTCGTCGGCAACCTCCTCAATCTCCTGCTCTTCCACCTCCTCGACCTCTTCGCACTCATCCAGCAGCCCCTTCTCCTCGATGAGCTCACGATCATCCCCTGCTCCGGTGTCCGCACCGAGTTCGTCCCCTGCCCCCTCGCCATCCTGGGCAGCAGCGCCCTCTTCGACCTCGACCTCCTCGAACTCATCCAGCAGTTCAGTCTCATCCATGGACTCAAGGTCATCAGCAACACCCGCGCCCTGTCCTTCCCCGGCGACAGCCCCTTCCTCGACCTCTACCTCTACGAACTCTTCCTGGAGCTCCGTCTCGTCTATCGCCTCCAGACCATCCGCGACACCCGCGCCAGAGCCCAGCTCTTCCCCACCACCTGTGCCATCCAGGGGGGCATCACCCTCTTCGACCTCGACCTCCTCGAACTCATCCAGGAGTTCAGTCGCCTCCATGGGTTCCACGCCATTTTCAACAGCCGTGCCGGAACCGAGCTCTTCCCCAGAGACAGCCCCATCCTCGACCTCAACCTCAGCGAACTCTTCCCGCAGCTCCGTCTCATCTATCGCCTCAAGGCCATCCGCCCCCCCTGCCTCCAAGATCGGTTCTTCCCCTGCGGTCGCGCTATCCAGGGGGGCATCTTCCGCTTCGACCTCGATCTCCTCGAACTCATCCAGGAGTGCACTCTCCTCCATGGGCCCCACGCCATCCCCGGCAGCCGCGTCGGAACCGAGCTCTTCCCCAGAGACAGCCCCATCCGCAACCTCAACCCCCGCGAACTCTTCGATCTCCTCCACCAGCTCACTCTCGTCCATCGCGGCAAGCCCATCCGCATCACCCCCGCCCTCACCCTCATCACCCTCATCACCCTCATCACCCTCGGCAAGCCCTCCGCCCGTCTCCTCGCCAGCCTGGGGGGCTCCGCCCTCCTCGATCTCGACTACCTCAAACTCATCCCCCACCTCCTCCACTCTCTCCAGGTGGGGGCACTCCTCTCCCCCCTCTTTCGCCCCCTTGCCAGCCTGTTCAGCGACAGTGCGACCGATGGTCTCCTCAAGGGTTGCGATCTGGTCATCCTTGTCCCGTAGCCTCCCTTGCAACGCATCGATGAGCCCCTTGGCCTGTTCCAGGGCCTCGAACAGTTCCGTCAAGCCATCCGCCCCATGCTCGGTGGCTATCTCCGGGAAGACCTTCTTGAAGGTGGCAAACATCTCGGCCAGACGGGAGTTGGGCTGCCCGCCACCAACCCCCAACTGTGCCAACAGGGCGCTCTTCTGCTCATCCGAGATCTCAAAGACATTGGCCCGGCCGATCACGATCCCTTCCGGATTCAAGCCCTGACTGGAAAGGTCCTTGAGCCCCTTGTTGATCGCCGATTTCAGGCTGCTGAAACTTTTGCGTCTGGCCTTTACGTCCGTTAACTCCCCCTCCTTACCCCAAACCTCGTCGATCAACTCCTCAACGGCGATCTCCTGTAAGCTCGGTGCGCCGTCCGGGCCGACAATCCGACCACGGATGGCAGCAAGGACTTTCGCCTTCAGGGTCTCCTGATTAAAGGCGAGATGGGCAATGGCTTCATCAATCCCGGCAAGGGTAATAAGGGGCGGCATGGGTGGCGGGTGAAGGGGGGTTAAAGGAGGAACAGGGAGATGGCTCACGGCGAAAGGCGGAAGGGAAAGGGGCGAAAGGATACGCCTCCCTTTCCCTGTAGCCCTCAAGCTGATCGCCTTTTACCGGTGGGCCATTCTTTTGTTCTTTATTTTATCTCATTAATTATACTATATTTATGCAACATGAGGTCAAGGGATAATCCAAACGGCAAGAGGTGCGCATGGCGGAACGACTGATCGTGGTTGAGGCAACGGCCAAGGCTGAATTTCTGAAGGGACAGTATGGTGAAGATACCGAGTGTGTCGTCTGCGGCTGGCCGCTGTTCCGCACCAGCCATCACCCCCTTGCCAACGACTTGCCTGGCCTCGGCTTTCACTTCGCAGGCATGGCTGGCGGGGAGGAGTGTATCGCTGCCATAAATGCCCACCAAGGCCATGAGATCCTGGTGGTCTTGGATGACAACGAAAGGGCCGACTACCTCGGTTGGCAGATCAGTGGCTATCTCGACCAAATCGGCGGCCGCCCCGGCACGGTCAAGTTGGTGTCGCCCATCTCGTTCGACCAGGAAGGGCTCGACACCGCCATCCGTGCCGCGCGCTCGGTGGATCCCCGGCAAGGGGTTGCCTACTATGGCCACCTGCTGTTCGATGAGTGCCTGGCCCGTCATCTCGTCCGGCTGATCGGCACTGATCGCGGCCCTGGCAACCTCCCCCTGCGTCAACCCAGCCTGACCACTCTCTTCCTGCTGGCCGAGCGGGAGAGGGAGTTGGTGATGTTCCAGCCGGTGCCGAAATGGCAGGTCCAGGCCGAGTTGTCAGCCCATGGCCAGAGCTTCACCGCCTCCCTGGCCAAGGGGCTGGACCTCCCCGCCGACGGCTTGGTCCGCGACGAGGGCAAGGCCCGCATCATCAAAGACCAAGTCACCTACCTCCCTTTCGTGGTGGATGCCATCCAGCGCTCGCCGTTGACCATCGCCCCACCCCAACCCTATCTCCTGGCGGAACTGGTCCATGACGCCAAGGTCCTGCTCGGCCTCAACCCGGCCGCCACCATGACCATGGTCAAGAAACTCTACCACGGTGCCCCCAGGGGCGAGGGGCAGATGGGACTGATCTCCTCCTACTCGCCGAAAATGGGTGAACTGACGGAGGCGATAATCGCGGCCCTGCGCCGCCAGGTCGCCGCCCTGTATGGCCAGGCTGCGCCGTCCGCGGAGGCAGCGCTGCTTCAAGCCGGGATGCTTGTCCCCCTCCACCCCGAACTCGCCAACGCCGAAATCACGGCGCGCCTGGGTGAGAAGGAGGCCGCGCTCTACGAGTTGATCCGGCGTCGGGCCATCGCCAGCCAGATGCGGCCGGCCGTGGGGGAGACCATCACCGTTGAGCTGAAGGCCGGCAAAAAAAATATCTTTCAGGCCCACTTCCACGAACTGCCCGAGCCCGGCTTTCTGCAAGGGGACCCGGAAGCCTTGGCCCGCTTGCACGCCCCGTGTCCGCTGCCGGAGCTAGAGCAGGGCCAGGAATTTCGCCCCCTTGCGGTCCACTGTCAGCAGATCAAAGGTTCAAGCCTGATTGCCGAGCCCTTTACCGTCGACACCCTGTTTGCCGCCTTGGCCGATTTCGCCATCGCTGCCGATCCGGCCACCATGACCATGCTGGAGGCCATGATGAAGGCCGGGTATGTCACCCTCTCCCCCCAGGGCACCCTCCACGGGGCGGAGAGTACCATTCAGGTCGTCACCCTGCTCAACCGGGCCTTTCCTCGCATGCAGGGGGTCAACCTCTCCGCCTATATCGAACAGACCGTGGCCGAGGTAATCAGCGGCCGCAAGGAGTTGGCCTTCGCCCTCAAACAGTTCGATCAGACCCTGATGCTGCACGGTAAGATTCTGGTCAAGGCCAAAATCGCCACAGCCAAGATCCAACCCCGGGCCAGGACCTCCAGCACCATCATCAAGCAGACGCTCCCCCCCCGCGACCTGGCTGGTTCCGCCGATCAGGAGACGGAGTCCTCGGCTGCACCCACAGCCGCGCTCCCGCCAACAGAGCAGGCTAACGAGGGGCAAGAGCTTGCCGCCGTGCCCGAGCAGCTGGCGCCGGAACCGGCTCTTGAGCCCGTGGCTCCCGAACCGGTGGCAACGGACTCGGCGCCGTCCGCCCTGGCTGCGAACGAGGGCTTCATCCACCAACAGGGGCCGGATGAGGCCGCGGCAACGGGGGATATCCAGTCAGCCGGCGAAGCTGAAGAGGGTGGGGATGAACCGTGGCCCGACGACCTCAAGCAGGTCTTTGCCGAGGCCCTCTCCACGGCGCCCCCAACGGCAGATGAGCCGCTACCGATAATTGTCCCCCCGGTCACGGACACGGGGGCCGTGCCCCTGGTGCCGGCCCAGCCGGAGCAAGCACGCCCCTGCCCGACCTGCGGCAGGCCCATGCTCCTGAAGGAGGACCCGTTCGGCCCCTTCTGGGGGTGTTCCGGTTTCCCCGGCTGCCGTTACTCCGAGGCCATCACTCGGGCCGACCAGGGCCTGGCCTGTCCCCTCTGCGGCCAGGGGCTCAGCCGCAAACAGACCCCCACCGGCAAGAGCTTTTATGTCTGCGCCCAGAGCGACTGCCAGTTCATGTCCTGGTCCATCCCCCATTATCTCCCTTGCGGCCTGTGCGACTCCCCCTATCTGGTGGAAAAGACGGTTCGCGGGGTCAGCCGCCTGCACTGCCCACGGGCCGGCTGCCCCTATGAGCAGCCCATGCCCGGAGGCGATCCGGGGGGCGCCACCACCCCTGCCGGCGAACCGGCCAAGAAGAAGATCCTGGTCCGCCGCGCGACCTCCGGCTCTGCCCCGGGCAGCGGCACCACCAAAAAGGTGCGGATCGTGCGCCGCAAGCAATAGGGAATAGATCCAGTGCGGCTACCCCAAACCAAGGAGACCCCAGACCATGCCACTCTATGAATTCTACTGTGGCCAGTGCCACACCCTGTTCAATTTCTTCTCCAGTCGGGTCAACACCAGTACCGTCCCCCCCTGCCCCCACTGCGGCAGGGCACTGGAGCGCCAGCTCTCCCAATTCAGCACCATCGGCCGGGCCAAGGAGGATGAAGGGGGCATGCCTGCCCTTGACGAGGCCCGCATGGAACGGGTCATGAACGATCTGGCCCACCAGGCGGGAGAGATCAATGACGAGGACCCGCAACAGATGGCCAGACTCATGCGCCGCTTCAGCGAGCAGTGCGGCATGAACCTGGGCACAGGCATGGAAGAGGCCCTCAGCCGGATGGAGGCGGGAGAAGATCCGGAGAGCATCGAGCAGGAGATGGGCGATATCCTCGAAAACGAGGACCCCTTCACCCTGCAAGCCGGCAAGGGCGGGAAGGGCGGCCGACAAGCAGTGAACCGCGACGAGAGGTGGTATGAGCTGGAGGAGGAGAGGTAAGCGGATCGAGGCTGGTGGCGAGGTGGAGTGCCACCCCCGCACCCGGCAGGCCTTCATCCTACCGCACCCCCTCCATGTATTGCATGAGTTCGCTGGCCAAGACCTGATTGTCCACCAGCAGCGAGACCTCGTGGTTGGCGGAGAGGGCCGAGCCGGTAAAATTATGGCTGCCGATCAGGGAGTAATGGCGGTCCACCACCACGACCTTGGCGTGGGTGGTAATTCTGGGGGAGTCAAAGCGCACGCTGACTCCCCCTTTTTTGAGACGAGCGCCGACCCTCTCGTTCTCCCGGTTCAGTTGGCGGTCATAGCCTGACTTTTCCAGGAGGACGGTGACCGCGACCCCCCGTTGGCGGGCCTGGATCAACTCCTGAACCAGGGCGGCGGCCCGATTTTTGGGCGAATTGGTGGTCTTGAACAGGAACATGACCAGATGGATGCTGGAAGTGGCCTGGGCGATCAAGCCCTGCAGGGTGGGGTAGTACTCTTGATCGGTCAACAGCCGGATTTCGCCGGGTCGAGTGACGATGCTGGGGATGACCTTGAGCAGGCTCACCTCCGGCTTGGCCAAGGCTGCGGAGGCCCCGGAGAGCGCCAGGTAGGGGCGGATGGCCTGAAAGGTGCTGGCGCCGATCTCCGGGATCTCACGCACCTCTTCCACGCTCAGGAAGCGCCCCTTGGCCTTACGAAAACGGATAATGGCCCGAGCCCGGGCCTCGCCG
>OBOI01000644.1_pt1 | contig 11459 bp, 12 predicted proteins | sample 1670151 | NCBI WGS metagenome assembly OBOI01 (sample SAMEA104232303, study PRJEB22302) | sediment metagenome | biome: forest; feature: aquifer; material: sediment | place: USA | collected 2011-08-07 | depth 0.01 m | reverse complement strand
ACAAGATCAACAAGTTACTGCGTGTGTCGGCGTCGGTTGAGCGGTTTTTGCGAAACCGACAAACTTATTACTGACGACAGACCAAGGAGAATATCATGAGCGATGACAAGGTAATCCATCTTAAGGACGACACTTTTGAAGCCGATGTGTTGCAGAGCGATATGCCCTGCCTGGTGGACTTTTGGGCACCATGGTGCGGACCGTGCAAGGCCATTGGCCCGATGATTTCCGACCTTGCCGCCCAGTATGAGGGGAAGGTCAAGATCGCCAAGATGAATGTCGATGAGAGTCCTGCCACCCCGGGGAAATACGGCATCCGGGCCATCCCGACCCTGATCCTGTTCAAGGGGGGCAAGGTGCTTGAGCAGGTCACCGGCGCGGTTGGCAAGACCCAACTGGTGGCCATGTTGGATAAGGCCCTGTGATCCGCAACGGTCGCGCTGTCGATGACAAGTGACCCTGTTCATCAACTCATCATCGTAGGCGCCGGACCTGGCGGCCTAACCGCTGGATTGTACGCCAGCCGGGCCAGAGTCGACACCCTGTTGCTGGAGAAGGGGGCTGCCGGTGGCCAGATTCTGGTTACCGATTGGATCGATAACTACCCCGGCTTCCCCCAGGGGGTGAGCGGCTTTGATCTGGCCGAGTTGATGACCACCCAGGCCCAGCGTTTTGGTCTGAATATCGCCAACAAGAGCGTCATCGCCATGGATCTGCTGCCGGAGGTGAAGCAGATCCACTGTGAGGATGGGGAGATTCTGCGCGGCCGCACGGTTATTCTTGCCACCGGGGCTCGTCCCAATCGCTTGCAGGTACCGGGCGAGGCTGCGTTGACGGGCAAAGGGGTCTCCTATTGCGCCACCTGTGACGGACCTTTTTTCCGCGATCTCGATATTGCCGTGGTCGGCGGCGGAGACACCGCCCTGCAAGAGGCGGTCTACCTCACCAAATTTGCCAAGACCGTTACCGTGATTCACCGCCGGCACCAATTTCGCTCTTCACCCCTCATCCAAGAGGTGGCCATGGCCCATGAGCAGGTACGGTTCATCTGCGATGCCAAGGTCATTGGCATTCAAGGCGAGCAAGGGGTTGAGGCCCTGCGGATCAGGAAGGGGGACGGCACGGAAGAGACTCACCCCTTTCAAGGGGTCTTTGTCCTGATTGGTATTACCCCGAACAATGAGATGTTGCCCCTGGATCAGCTTGAACACGATCAGGGGTTTATTATCACCGATTGCATGATGCGCACCAACATCCCCGGGGTGATGGCCATCGGCGATATTCGCCACAATTCGGTAAGGCAGGTGGTTTCGGCAGCCGGAGACGGCGCCGTGGCAGTCAAGGCGGTGGAGCGCTATCTGGATAGTTTCCGCCATGAACAAAAGGGCGCGGTGTTACCGCGTAAATGTGTGGGAGCAAAGTGATCATGGCGGTACGAAGTGCATGCGGATGGCAACGGTTTGGGAGCGGCACGGCTGTTTTGGTATTGCTGGTCAGTTTGTTGATCTTGCCCGGGTGCGCGGCCATGGACGGGGTATTTACCTTTTTTGGCGTGGGCGGTGCCAGCTCGAAGGCCGATACGCCGGACAGCATGGCCATGACGGCCATGGACGATTATAATCGTGGTGAGTATAGCGATGCCCTGAAGACCTTCGAGGAGATCAAGGAACGGTTCCCCTTCAGTCCCCATAGCCTGTTGGCGGAACTGAAGGCGGCGGACTGCAACTACTTTCTCAAGCACTACCCCGAGGCCGTGGCCCTCTACCAAGGGTTTGAGGGCAATCACCCCACCAACGAAGCGATGCCCTACGTCCTCTTTCAGATCGGTATGTCCTATTACCAACAGATTGACACCATTGATCGCGACCCGGGCGCTGCCCTTGATGCCATTGCCGCTTTTGAAAAGCAGGTAAAGGCCTTCCCCAACTCACCCTACCGGACCGAGGCCGATGGCCGCAGATTGGCTGCCCTGAACTTCCTGGCCAACCATGAGTACGCCATCGCCATGTTTTACATCCGCACCGATGAGCTGGCCCAGGCTAAGCCCCGTCTGCGCTATCTCTTGGACAACTATCCGGATACCTCGGTGGCCAAGGAGGCCAAGACGCTGTTGGCCGCCATTGAGGCCGGCAATCCCCCCCAGAGGACATGGCGAGATTGGGTGCCGGACCTCTCCCTGCCCGACTGGCGCACATTTACCACTCTATCACCGGTTGGTGTCTCAAATACCTCAGGGGAGTAAAGTTAGCTGAAACGGTATCCGCGGGGTTGGCGGGGCACAAAAAAAGGGGGTAGCAACCGCAAGCGGTTGCCACCCCCTTTTTTACGTTCATGGCACTTGTAGGGGCGAGCAGCCCAGGGTAAGCCGCCCTGAGAACTCAGACCTCCTCTTCGCCCTCAGGCTCCTCTTCAAGGTCCTCATCTTCCTCCATCGCCTCGTCCCCCTCGTCAGCGCCGAGGTCATCTCCTTCTCCCTCCTCCTCCTCTGTCACCTCCTCGTCCGAGCTGCCGGCATCCTCGATGTCGTCCGCTAGTTCATCGTGGTCGTCGCTTGGAGCGTTGCGGATCGTCTGTTTGAGTTTGTCTTGCGGCAGGACCAGAGTGATGATCTTGGTGATGTCCTTTTTTGCTTCCGGGTCCATCATACAGACCGGGCAATCGGCGACATGGGTTTCCATGAAATCCACCATTCTGGCTGGCGCAAGTAACTCGTTCTGTACTTGGATGTACCATGATTTGAGGAGTTTCTTGAATCGTTCGCATTCCATGGGGGCAGGACTCCAGACAAAAATTGATAAATAACTGTTGTGCAGTCGAAGATAAAAAATTAGTATCAAGCACGCTGAGTGGCTGCGTGACTAGGCCGTTAGGCTAGGGGGTAACGGTTCACATAGTCCTGCACGACATTGAAAAATGCCGTAATTTGTATCCTCACGCTCACCTGTCGAAAAAAAAAACGTCGGGTGGCAAGTACGCTGAGTACGGAAGTGGAAAGGGCGCTGGTGGCTCTCCCGGACTTCAAATCCGGTGCACTGGGTTAATAGCCTGGTGGGTGGGTTCGATTCCCATGCACTTCCGCCAACCCATCCTCCTGCCAACACGGTGTCGTGTGTTGCGCTCCCCTTGCCCGTTGATCAGGCGTTGATCCCTATATTTTCAAATAACCCAAAAATATGCAATAGTGTTTTGAGGCTGGCGGGTAATTATTATTGAGGGGTTGCCGCAGTCTCTTTTTACACCGGCTTTAGCAACAGGGGATAGCCCATGGCCTCGCGTTGGGCGGTGTATTTGGCGGCGACTTGGCGGGCGATGTTGCGGATCCTGCCGATATAGCGGGTTCGTTCGGCAACGCTGATCGCCTTGCGTGCATCCAGCAGGTTGAAGGTGTGAGAACACTTCAGGCAGTAATCGTAGGCAGGAAGGATAAGCTCCTTAGCCAGCAGTTTGTGGGCTTCAGCCTCGAAGGTGTTAAAAAAACGGACCATCTCTTCCACATTGGCCTCTTCAAAATTAAAGGCTGAGAACTCCCGCTCGGCCTGCTGGAAGATCGCGCCATAGCTCACCTGGTCATTCCACATGATGTCGTAGACGCTGTTCACCCCTTGCAGGTACATGGCGATCCGTTCCAGGCCATAGGTGATTTCGGAGGTGATCGGCGAGAGTTCCAGGGAGCCCGCCTGCTGAAAGTAGGTGAACTGGGTGACCTCCATGCCGTCCAACCAGATCTCCCACCCCAGACCGGAGGCGCCCAGGGTTGGGGACTCCCAGTCATCTTCCACGAAACGGATATCATGCTCCAAGGGGTCGATGTTGAAGCGGCGCAGGCTGTTCAAGTAGAGCTCCTGCACATCCTTGGGCGATGGTTTCAGCACCACCTGAAATTGATAATAGTGCTGGAGACGGTTGGGATTCTCACCATAGCGGCCATCGGTGGGCCGCCTGGAGGGTTGCACATAGGCGGCGCGCCAAGGCTCCGGCCCCAAGGCCCGTAGCAGGGTGGCCGGATGAAAGGTGCCGGCCCCCACCTCCATGTCATAGGGCTGCTGGATAACGCAGCCTTGATCCGCCCAGTAACGGCTCAATTCGAGGATGATATCTTGAAAGTACATGATGAGGGCACCGGGTGCATTGGGAATGGGGAAGCGGTCCATGGGGGAGACAGCCTACTGATATTTGGCCACAACCTACCATAGGGACTGGGGCTGGCAAGGATTTTTTGTTGCAAGGAGTGTTTTTTGGGCCAAGAAGTTAGGGACCATGATCCGCCATGGCAACCTGACACGGGCCTTTTGTCGCCGCGCGTACGCTCGCGGCGGAGGGAGGAACGTTGCTCATCACAGGGCGGAACTCCAGGGCAATACCCCGCCATGCCTCGCCAGGAAGCAATTTTTTTTGTTTTGACAGGGGGGGAGAAATGCGGTATGTGAATCGATGGATAAGGAAAAAATTAAATGCTTTTTTTTTTGGGGAAGCCCCGGACAGCATCGGGAATGGGTAGTTTTCGGTTGGATAATTACACAATTGGGAGGGAAAAACATGGTTAAGAAGTTTTCGACACTGGCACTGGTGGCCTTGCTCGCCTTGCCGGCAGTGACCAGCGCAGCTGCAAGCCCCGCTGAACTTGAGGCCCAGATCGAGCGGTTGACCAAGGAGTTGGGTACTCTGAAACAGCAGATGACCGATCTCAAGGAGAGCACCGACAGCACGGTGGAGTCCATCAACGAAAAGGCCGAGAAGTGGGACGAATCCTCCAGGGTTCAGTTGTCCGGGGATTTCCGGACCCGATTGGATTATGTATCGGCGGACACGGCTAGTGCCTATACCGCCATGGATGTCGCCCGGGGGGTGACCGACTTTATCGATTTGGGGGGAACGAACGGGATCCTTAAACCGAATGCTGCCTTTGGCAATACTCCGTTGGCGAACTTCGGCTTAACCAGCGCCTCGCTGATTGGTAATCCGGCCGCTCCTGCCCCCGGCACGTTGCTCGGAAACTTGGGCCCAGCCTTGGCTCTCGGAGAAGCGGGATTCGTAACAGCTGCCACGGGTGCCGGTCTGACCGCACAGCAGGCTACAGATATGTTCGCCCTGTTCTCAAATCCCGAAGCGGGCGCCTTGGTCGGTGGCATGGGGGCACAGGGTGCCACGGTCGGCGATTTGCTGGGCGGACTCAGTAGTGCAAAAAATCTCACCGGGATCATGAAACAACTGTCACCGGAGGCCAGGAAATCGATTTTTGGCAATATGTCTAATGGGAATTTGTATCAGCCTGCCAAAGCCACCGACTACGATAACGACACCCTGTGGACTAATCGCCTGCGCGTCAACCTGCGGGCCAAGGCCACCGAGGATGTGGAGTTTAAGGCCCGGCTGGCCATGTACAAATCCTGGGGCATGGAGAACAATCCGGTGGACTATACTGCCAACGCGGGAATGGGAGGCGGGGCCTTCATGCTGAACTCCCTCTCCTTTGACGGCAGTTCCACGCGGCAGCCGGAGGACAATATCCTGCGCGTTGATCGCGCCTTCATGAATTGGAACAGTATCGGCGGGACCCCGGTCTGGTTCTCAGTCGGTCGGCGGCCTACCTCCGACGGGCCTCCATCGCAGTTCCGCATGGGCGTCCAGGATCGGCTGGCCACTCCGGTCGCCTTCATGGATTTCCCGTTTGACGGTTTGACCTTGGGGTATGGCTACAAGAGCTTTTTTGGGGTGGAGGATTTTCCCGGCAAGGTTCGCTTCTGCTACGGTCGCGGCTTCGAGTCCGGACCCACGGATAATGGCGATGGCCTGAACGATGTCGACTTTGCCGGGATCAGCTGGGATGTGTACGACAAGGACAATCGCTTCTTCAGTGTCCAGTCCTTTGGCGCCTACAACATGTTCAATGTCCCGGATAATGTCAATTTTGTCAATCCGCTGGAATTTGCCTTTTGGCAGCAGGATCCCGCCTTTTTCAACCCGATTGATAAAAACCGCAACCTTACCCTGGATCGGGCCAATCTCGGCAATATCTATCACACCGACGCGGTCTACACCAGTAAGGTCCAGAACCTCAACTACTTCCTGACCGGCGGTTGGTCTCGCACCAAGGCCGAAGGCTTCGATGAGTTGGGCACCAGCCTGCTGGGCTCCTGGTGGGATGATCCGAGCGACAAGGATGGCTACTCCGTCTATGCCGGGGTGCGTTACGACATCCCGGAAAGCCCCTTCAAGGTCGGCCTGGAGTACAACTACGGCACCAAGAACTGGATCTCCTTTACCCCGGGTAACGACGACCTCTACGCCGCTAAGCTTGCCACCCGCGGCCATGTCGTTGAGGCCTACGGTCTGTGGGACATCCCGGCCGGCGAGGCCATCTCCCGCTTTGGCAAGGCCTTTATGCGTCTTGGCTACCAGCACTACAACTATAACTATACCGGCAGCGGTTTCTGGCTCGGCGAGCCCTTGGATATCGATGAACTGGCCAACGATCCCCTGTCTGCCCAGTTCTACACCCCGGTGCAGGATATGGATCAGGTCTACGTCACCATCGAGGCCTGGTTCTAAACGGTTGTCACTTTCGTAAAAATTGCTCAACCGACGCCGGCACACCCTGTAACTGCTTGATGTTGTGTGGGCGGATGGCAACTTTCTGGACTTTTTGCGTGACCATCAAAGTTTGATTGCCTAACACGCAAGAGGGTTGTATGACAAGGGCGGGCCAGGATATCCTGGCCCGCCCTTTTTTTATCCGTGAGGAACCGCCGTGCTCTCTGCCCAGGGTGCTATCCCGATCGATTACTGGAAGGGCCTGACCGGGGCCTTTATCTCCCGGCATGGCGGGGTGAGCCCACCCCCCTTTGCCTCCTTGAACGTAAGTTTTGGGGTCGGAGACATCGCCGACCGGGTTGAGGCGAATCGCTTGCTGGTGAAGGAGTCCCTGGGGCTGAACCGCCTGATTTCAGCCCGCCAGGTGCATGGTGACGGTATCCTCGCCATCGGTGCCCCCCCTGTAAAGGATCAGGAGTATGATGGCTATGACGCCCTGATCACCAATCAGCCGGGAGTGGGGCTCATGATCCAACAGGCCGACTGCCAAGCCGTGGTCCTCTATGACCCCGTGGCCCACGTGGTGGCCAATGTCCATGCCGGTTGGCGGGGCAGTGCGGCCAATATTGTTGCCCGGACCATAGAGCGGATGCGCGCAGATTTCGGTACCGATTCCAGCCGTGTCATGGCAGCCATTAGTCCATCCTTGGGACCATGCTGTGCCCAGTTTGTCAACTATCCGGCCGAACTGCCGCCAGAGTTTCACCCCTTTCAGGTTAGACCCGGCTATTTCGATTTCTGGGCCATCACCCGCTGGCAGCTGCAAGATGCCGGGGTGCGGTCAACCAATATCCGGACCACCGGTATCTGCACCCGGTGTGACCCCAACTACTTCTCCTATCGCCGCGAGGGCCAGACTGGCCGCGTGGCCACCGTTGTTGCCCTCACCTTACCTGACCATGTCTAAATCCTCACGATATCTTGCCATCGATATCCTCTGCCAATGGCAGCAAGCCGGCCACCCTCTCGATCTGTTGATGGAACCCCGTCTGCAACAGGTGGCAGACCCCCGTGACCGCAACCTGTTAAAGGCCATGGTCTTTGGCGCCTTGCGCGAACTGGGCACCTTGGACTGGGTCCTCGGCCGCCTCTCCTCCACCCCGCTGGCCCGCTTGAAACCCACCATCCTCCAGGCCCTGCGGATTGGGGCCTACCAACTGCTGTGCTTGGAGAGGGTGCCAGCGTCGGCTGCCATTCACGCCACGGTGGAGGCGGTGAAGGACATGGGCGAGCCCCGGTGGCTCGCCGGCTTTGTCAACGGGGTCTTGCGCAATGTCGGGCGCCAGCGCCAGGACCTTTTGGATCTGCTGCAAACGGGTCAGGCCCCGGAGGAGGCGGTGTTCAATCATCCCGCCTGGCTTGTGCAGCGCTGGCGCAACCGGTACGGTGCCCAAGGCATGGCCGCCATCTGCCGCAGCAATAACGAGCCTGCCAGGCTCTGTCTGCGGGTCAATACCCTCAAAATCGCGGTGCCTGATTTTATCAACGCCTTGGCGGCGCGGCAACTCCATGGTGAGCCAGGCCGCTATCTCCCGGAGGCGGTTTGGCTGGACCAGGTTGGGGCCATTGCCGACCTGCCGGGCTATGGTGAAGGGTGGTTCTTGATCCAGGATGAGGTGGCCCAGCTGATCGCCAGCCTGCTGCTCCCCTTTCCGGCGGGCGACTGTTTGGACGGCTGCGCCGGGCTCGGGGGCAAGACCGCAACCCTGTCCACCCTGGTGCCGGAGGGGGTCACGGTGGTCGCCGTTGAGCCCGAGGCCCGGCGACAGCGCTTATTTCAGGAGAATATGGCCCGCTTGGGTCTGACCGCTATCACCTTGTTTGCCGGCACCATTGCTGACTATGCCGCCAAAAGGAGGGATCCCTTGGCCGCCGTCCTGATCGACGCCCCCTGTTCCGGTCTGGGGGTAACCGGCCGTCACCCGGATATCCGTTGGCAGCGGACGGAGGCGGATTTGCGTTCATTCCAGGAGAAGCAGTTGGCGATTCTACTTGCGGCCGCTCCCTTGCTTGCCCCTGACGGCGTCTTGGTCTATGCCACGTGCAGCAGCGAACCCGAGGAGAACGAGGCGGTGGTAGCGAGGTTTCAGGAGGTCTGCCCCTCGTTTGTCATCGAATCAGCCGCCTTAAGCCTGCCGCAGTCGGCAAGGCAGTTGGTGGATGGGGACGGTTTTTTGCGCACAACTCCTGGCCCTGATGGCAGCGACGGATTTTTTGCTGCCCGCCTTAGGCGTAAGCCATAACTCACCAACCAACCATGGACGAACTCCTTTGTGATAGCCTATGGCGGGAGATTCAGCGGACCGGCCGTCTGGGTGAGCGCCAGATTCGCTATTATCAGGCGGTGGAGTCAACCAACACCTTGGCCCTGATCCTGGGCAGGGAGGGGGCCGCCACCGGCACCGTGCTGGTGGCCGAGACCCAGAGCGGGGGCCGGGGAAGGCTGGGTAAGTCATGGAGTTCGCCGCCTGGGAGTGGTCTTTATTGTACCGTGCTGCTGCGGCCGGCCATCCCCCTGCCGCAACTCTCCCGCCTGACCATGGCCGCGGGCCTGGCTGCCGCCCGGGCGATCGATGAGGTGAGCGGGCTGGTCAGCACCATCAAGTGGCCCAATGACGTGTTGATCCAGGGCCGCAAGGTGGCCGGTATCTTGGCGGAGTGTGATTTGGCCCACGGGGAAAGGCCGATGGTGGCCCTGGGCATTGGCATCAACCTTGGCACTGAAGTTGGGCAATTCCCGCAAGAGATCCAGGCCAGGGCGACGTCGCTTTGGCTGGCCAGCGGTAAGGTTATTGGCAAGGGGGTGATGCTGACCACGCTGCTACTATGGATCGAGAGGTTGGTCTTCAGGTTGGAACAGGGTGATTTCGTAGGGATATTAGACGAATGGCGAGCCAAGGATGCCACTGTTGGAAAATGGCTTACCTGGCTCGCCATCTCTGGACAATCCGTCCATGGGGTGTCACTGGGACCTGACCACGAGGGACAACTGGTGATCAGAGACAGTGCAGGAGAGCGCCATCAGGTATTGTCAGGGGATATTGCGCTTGACCCTAACACACTAAATGGCTATTTTCCCTGAGTTGATCGACGTGCTCAGCCGAGCGTTTTTTGTGGTCGCTCAGGAAGTAGATGATGCAAGCGATCAGGGGACCAAGGGTAATAAAGAGAAGAAAATCCCACCACATACTGATACCTCCCGCGTTGCGGTGCGCATCTGATGACTGACATGTAGCGAGAACCGGCACCAGAGTGTGCACCGGATAAGGTGTCTTCTTAAAATTACTATAGCAATGGCCATCGGCATAAGCAAATTTTATTACGCGCCATACACCATATTGCATTGCTTCTTCGGCCATGGTGGCACCTGTTGTGCCCTGGGGCGTTGACTTCCAGAGAGAGAGGGACAAAAAATGAAAAAAATAACCATCGTGCTGGCCACCAGAAATCAAGGCAAGGCCATGGAATTTCAGGAGATGCTGAAGGATTATCCGGTCGATATCCGTTGTCTGGCTGATTTTGGTCCGATTCCCGAGGTGGAGGAGGATGGCGAGACCTTTGATGACAATGCCTATAAAAAGGCCCTGTTCACTGCCAAGGTCTTGGGCCTGCCGGCCATTGCCGATGATTCCGGCTTGGTGGTGGAGGCGTTGAATGGGGCGCCAGGGGTCCATTCCGCTCGCTATGCCGGGCCTGGGGCCAGCGACCGGGAGAATACGCAAAAGCTCCTGACTGCATTGCAGGGCGTGAAAACCCGCAATGCCGCCTTCCACTGCGTGGTGTCAATCGCGGTGCCCAGCGGTCCGGCCTTGACCTATGAGGGGAGCTGTCCAGGGGTGATTACTGAAGAGGCGGCAGGGGAGGGGGGCTTTGGCTACGACCCGGTCTTTTTTTGTCCCAAGTTGGGCAAGACCTTTGCCCAGGCCTCAATGGCGGAAAAAAACCTGGTGAGTCATCGCGGCAAGGCCTTGGCCGAGGTGTGCGCCGAGTTCGATAAAATTATGGTCTGGCTGAACGCCAGGCTGAAGGAGGCAAAGCCGGAAAAACCAGATCACCGGCAATTCGAGCACAACGACTGGTCCCAGGAGAGAATGGTCTAAAGGTCCGCTCAGCACTTGGTGAAGATCTGTGAGCGGTAGTACTGCAACTCCATGATTGAGGCCCTGATATCCGGCATGGCACTGTGCTTGCCGGTTTCGCTCTTGACGTAACGGGCGTCGGGATACCAGCGGTTGACTAACTCCTTGATGGTGGACACATCGACGTTGCGATAGCTGGTATACTGCTCGAAGGTGGGCATGTAGGCCTGTAAAAAGGCCCGGTCCTGGCCAATTGAATTGCCGGCCAGCGGGCAGGCAGTAGCGCGTGTCCCAGAGGGTGGAGGGCAGTGTTGCTTTACAAACTCCAGGGCCTGCATTTCGGCCATCGCTAAATTGACCGAGGAGTTGCGGACCCGCGCCAGCAGGCCGCTTTTGCCGTGGGTCTCACAGCACCACTCATCCATGGTTGCCAGGGCCTCGGCCGGTTGGTGGATCGCCAGACCATCCTCCTCACCGGGCCATCTTCCCAGTTCATTGAGGTCCTTGTCGGTAATGACCAAGGCGATCTCGATGATGGTGCATGAGGCGACAGCGAGCCCGGTCATCTCCAGATCGATCCAAATCAGATTGTTGGGATCCTGGGTCATATGCGTATTCCTCCTTGCGAGCGATGTCTCAACGCCCTTGGGCGCACCTGCGGGCCACGATTTGCATGCCCATCCAAATTATGACGACATATTCTCAACGCGTATTACCTGCCCGGAGTTAGCAAGGGGCATCTTCCACTTGACTATAGTCTCTTTGCCGTTGCAAGTCAAAAGAGGCGGG
>OBOI01000643.1_pt1 | contig 11464 bp, 10 predicted proteins | sample 1670151 | NCBI WGS metagenome assembly OBOI01 (sample SAMEA104232303, study PRJEB22302) | sediment metagenome | biome: forest; feature: aquifer; material: sediment | place: USA | collected 2011-08-07 | depth 0.01 m | reverse complement strand
GACACGGGGTCGAGTGAAGTGCAAATTGCTATTTTGAGTGAAGAAATTCGTGAACTCACGGACCACCTCAAGCAGCACAAAAAGGATTTTTCTTCCCGACGAGGGTTACTCAAAAAAGTCATGATGCGCCGCAAGTTGTTACGGTACCTCGAAAGCGAAAGTGCGGAGCGATTTGAATCGTTGGTTAAGCGCTTGAAGCTCAAGATTTCGCGCAGCCCACAACAAGATGCGGCAGCCGCGGTAGCAGAAGAGGTCGTCGCTGCCGATCCTGACGCCGAACCGGCTGGGCCGCATGCTCCAGAACCCGTCGCTGCTGCGGTATAAATTATATTAGGGTATGTTCAAACATCCGGAGCAACGCGTGGGGGTCTTTGTCGATGTGGGCAACATGTATCACTCGGCAAAGAACCTTTATAATGCCAAGGTGAATTTTAAGGAAGTCCTCAAGTCCGGTGTTGCGGATCGTAAACTCGTGCGCGCCGTCGCGTACGTTATTAATTCCAAAAGCCCAGAAGAACAGAAGTTTTTTGGCGCATTGGACAACCAAGGGTTTGAGGTGCGGATGAAAGATTTGCAAGTGTTTTTGGGGGGCAATAAAAAAGGGGATTGGGATGCCGGGATGGTGGTGGATGTTATTAAGCTTGCCCCCAAACTCGACGTGGTCGTATTGGTCACGGGTGATGGCGACTTTGCTCCGTTGGTGGAATACCTTCAAGCGCATGGAACACTCGTCGAGGTGATTGGATTTCGCGAAACCACATCAGCGCGGCTGATTGAAACCGTCGACGATTATACCGATCTTTCCGATGCGGCCACCGGCGGACGACGACGATTTTTGTTGCGATAGTGAGATAGACCCTCCTTCGCTCCTTGAGCTTCGGAGGGCAGGGATAGAGATTTGCGAACCCACCTGCCGATTTGGCAGATGGGTTTTTGAATTAAAAAATTACTTTAGTGATAGATGAATATTCCGTCATCCTGAACTTTCCTGCCCCGCTCAGCGGTGGATTCAGGATCTTTAAGATTCCGGGTCAAGCCCGGAGTGACGATAAACAAAAGCACCTTAGCAAAAAGAATTGCGCGCCGGTTACTATTTTGGCTCAGAGTCAAAAAATAGGGGGAATTTTCGGCGGTTTCCGGAGACCCCTTGACAGAACGGCTCGAATATGATACTATTTTGGGTTAAATTTTGTGAACTATTTTGGGCTTTTTTATGTCCGCACGCATGACCATCGCCATGATTGGATCCAAGGGGATCCCCAGCAAATCCGGTGGAGTCGAACGCCACGTGGATGAACTCTCTCGGCGGCTGGTTCGCCGTGGGATGGATGTTGTTGTCTACACGCGAGGGTGGTATGTGGGGCGAAAGCAAAAAACCTATCACGGCGTGCGGCTCGTGCAACTCCCATCCATCCACACCAAGCATTGGGATGCGATCTCGCATTCGATCATTGCGGCGTTGCATGCGATGATCATCGAACGAGTAGATGTGGTGCATCTGCATGGGATTGGTCCCGCATTGATTACGCCCCTATTGCGGATGATCCCGGGCGTGCGCGTGGTGGTCACCTATCATTCTCCAGATTATTATCATCAAAAGTGGGGCCGATTGGCCCGCACCATGTTACGGGCCGGGGAGTGGATGGCATGCCGATATGCCCATGAGTTGATTGTGGTTTCGGAGGAATTGGATCGCCATGTGTGGAGTGTGTATCGTCGGCAAGCGGTGATGATCCCCAATGGCGCCGTCGTGCCAAGCCCGAAGTCCATCGCGTCCACGCGTCAACTCTTGCGACGCATGAGGATTCCAACGCCCGGATACATTCTGTATGTGGGGCGATTGATCCCGCACAAGGGAGTGCATACACTCATTAACGCCTATGCACTGCTCAAGAACAATGTCCCACTGGTTGTGGTAGGAGAAGGGTATCATACCGATCGATATGTCCAGTCCTTAAAAATTCTTGCAAAAAATTCGAAGAATGTATTATTTGTGGGGGAGCGTCATGGCCGCGACCTCGATGCCTTGTTCCGCGGCGCAGCCGTTGTCGTCCAGCCATCGCAATCGGAAGGGCTTTCCTTAAGCTTGTTAGAAGCAATGAGCTATCGCAAACCGGTGGTCGTGAGCGACATTGTGGAGAACCGTGATGTCGTCCCAAACTCTGACTTTTGGTTCCATACCAATGATGTGAATGACCTTGTTCGTGTGTTACGGTTTGTGCTCTTGCGCGGTGATCTTGCTCAAATCCAGGCGCGTGTGAATCAAACAATTGTGCGTGATCGATACAATTGGGATCGGATTGCGGATCGCACGGCACGTCTGTATCAAAACTTTGCCCGCCGACCGATGCTGGTTGCCGGAGAGCTGGTACACACGAATTCGTAGATTATAGAAGCGGATATACGCAGATCAATACGCGGATAGGCACAGAATAAAGTATCCCCAGGCGATTTGCCTGGGGATTTTGTATACTCAACAGTACCAATCATCGGAGGGAATGAAAGGACGAACAATGAACCTTCACAATTCGGTCCGTTTTTTGATCGCAGTCTTCATCACGGTAACGCCGGCGTGGTCCCAGACCACGAGTGTCATCGACGTGCATCGCGGGATCAACATCGTGGGCTTGGATCGAGAATACCCCACGCTCGCGACCATCGAGGATCTGTGCGTACGCACCGATTCCCCGTTTGCTGCGATCGCCCAAGGCAACCGTTGGCAGACGATTTTTCGTGACTCCACCCAAGCGCGACAAACGCGACTCGAGGGAAATCACGCCTACGTACTCCGTTGCTCGCAACCTCGCAGCATACCCCTCACCGGCAGTGCGTGGTCAACCGATGCCTTACGTATCCGCCCACAAGCAGGTCTCACGCTGTTTGTGCATCAGCGGCCTGACGCGACGTCGGCTTCTGACCTTATCAATCAGTTCCGCGTTTCGGCCTTGCTGACGGTCTCTCACAATGAGGGTGGCATACACTGGCGCATGATCGCATTTCCGGGCTTGGTTGTAGGTTCGGCGCCCTTGGAGCGCGGCGTTGTCTACGGCCTCATGAGCCCGACCACAATGCCGCTCATGGTTCTACCCAACAGCAATCAGCTGCCGGTCGCCATCATTGATGGAGTTCCGGTGGAATCCACCGTGGGGACCACGCTCACCTTCGTGAGCCGATCCTCGGACCCGGATGATAGGTTGGAGAACTTGCGGGAGCATTGGAACGTGCGTGGAGATGGAAAGCTGGTCGCGCAATCGACTGATCGGTCGCTGACCATCACCGCTTGCAACGCCCAGCGCATGACCGTGGAGTACGTCGTGAATGATGGGCTGTCGCAATCCGTGGCAACTCAATCGATCACGCTGATTGCACCGACCACCACATTGCAGCAGATCCAAACTCCCTTGGGGCCATTCGGCCTCAACGTGTTTGGGATTCTGGGGCAGCTCCCGCGTGTGAGTCTCACGGGAGGCCCTGGTTTTCCGATCCAGCCGACGGGCTACCAGATTACCCAAGAAGAGCGTGGCATCGATATGATCGGTGGAGCCCGAGCGATCGGTCCCACCCGCATCATTGGATATGGCAATGTTGCCAATTACATCCAACGGGATGAACAAGGCAATATTGTGAACGTTCCACTGACCTTGTCCGTCAAAGCCGGGGAAAGTGCGACTGCTGACTTGCTCATCGAAGCAACCGTCATCGACGGTGAGGGCAACCGCATCGTGTTTCCGTACTACGCCTTTACCGAGTCAACACCGGCTTCATCAGTTATGGGTAAAGGTGTTGTCCAGTGGTGGCGCGATTGGACATCGTGGTTGGGTGAGACGGCGCGGCGGTTTACACCCGTGAGTCTTGTTAACCTCGCCAGCGATCGCGTGGGGTATGGGTTCACGCAAGTGCATCCGGAAAAACCGCTTGCTCGACGAACCCCGGTATTCCAACTCCATGGATTTGATGTGCGTAGTGAGTTTGCGCCCTTTGGTCAGACTCTCCGAGAGGTACAGCACCACTGGGATCCGTTCTTTGGCACTGCGTCGGATAGCCCGGTTGAAATTGCACCGAACATTCCTGTTCTTGAGAAGGATTTTTGTTTCTTCCTTCTCACGTATCCCACAACGCGTTCGATCACTGAAGTGTCGGCGCGACTGGCCGAGCTCTACGCGCAGACAATCCCCGAAGACGCCGAGAAGGGGATCGTGCTCGCGTACAGCGAAGGTGGAGTGGTTGATGTGGCGTGGGAGAATCAGATGGTCCGCGGCAAACGCATTGGCGACCGCATCAAGTACCGCGTCGGCATCGCTGTGCCGTACCACGGATCATCAGTAGCCACGGCGTTGACCAATCGATACTTTGACGCGCGGTTTTTTACACGGCAAGTGATGCCGCGGGCGGCGTGGCCGTTGCTCCAATACGGTGTGGTGCCACCGTCGGACGGATTGCGGGATCTGCGCTACGACGCGAGTTGGAAAACAGCCGATGGCCGGATCGCGTACCCGACGCTTAACCCCACGCTGAGCGACCTCCACAGTCGTGATGCGTTTGCAAAGGCCACCAACGTCGTGATGCTCGCGGGCGCTACCGAGGATGACCTTCCATTCCCAGACCCGGAAATGGAATTGGCACGCACGGCATTCTCAACGGGCACGGAGCGTGAGTACTCAGACGCCGTGGCATGGACCGAGAGCACGATCCCGCGGGATAAGTTCGGTGACTCGAAAGGGGACACCGACGAGTTCTTTGGGTGGAGAGTGGATGGAACATTCGATCGCGTCGGATTGTTCTGGGGACTCGATCACCTCCAGATGTTCACGCATCCCGACGTGATCTGCGCGCTTCATCAACTTCTCGCACAAGTGAGAGATCGGTCCAACCATCCACCGGTGGATGAGACTCCGTCGGTGATCACACTCGATGTCGGTCAGCGGTCTGTAGCGCTCTCGCCACTGGCCACTGCGACAGATCCGGATGGCGATGCGTTCACCAATGCCTGGACATTCTGGCGGACGTGGCCGGATGAGGGAAGGGCACAGTGGGATGCAGCAAGTGCGACCCTCCAAATCACAGGCCCGTGTAGCGTCGTGATGAGCCACGTGGTACGGGATGGGAAAGGATCGATCACGCACAAATTTGTGATCGTGTATCGCCCCATGCCGCCGGTGGATCCGTTGAGTCCCTGGGTTCCGAAGTTAGGATTCTTCTTGAATCCTACTCCGGATCGCAAAGTGCGATGGGCCGCATTGCCCTCGGGGTCGGTGAGTCAGAATTGGTCAAGCTACGATCTGTGGATAGATCCGAGATACGACAAGACCAAGATCCCTCACAGTGACTCCCGCGTTTACGGTGCTTACCGCTGGTGGAGTGGCCGGAAGGTATACGGCGCCTACCAGGGCAAGGGCATCAACAACGGGCCGATTCTGTTCTCCAACATCGGTGTCGGAGAGGCAGTAACAGTCCATTTATTGGATAGGTGAAAAAGTTTTTCCCTTATCGTACGGTTCTTGTTCGGATATTGTTTCAGACTCCTCGTGCGCATCTTCATGGGGAGTCTGATTTTTTATTATTTGCATGGCTGATGATTTAACCATGTGTATAAGTATCATTGATCAAATCGTTTTTTTGTGCTATAATAATAAAGCAATGAGTACCTTGATTAGGCAACAGGCGAGCGATCGAGTGGAGTTATTAACTAACTAACCCCTTTCGATTGCTCTGCTGTTCGAGGCCGACCAACCGGCCCATAAATAAAACAAAAACACAATTGGCTACTATCCGCTGCTCAGGCCTCACCGCCAGCGCGCGATTGGTAACCACCAGAACGGCAGACTACATTCCTTCGCTGTTGTTGGTAAGCGAGGGCGAACTTCCCTGCTTCAGGATCATACCGCCTCCCAGATAATGGGGGATGGAATGCGGAAGTAGAGAAGATGGCGCGGGACCCCGAATCATTTTCCTTGATCACATCAAGGCGCGGGGTTTAACCCCGCGCCTTTTCATTTACCCAAATATTGTTGTATAGTAGAGAAATGATATTGTAAAAGTTTAGGCAGGTATGGACACACAAACTCTTCAAAATCTCCAACAACAATTTCGTAGCGATCTTGAGGCAGTAGTTTCGGCTGATCAATTGCGCGAATTGGAGATTCGATATTTGGGTCGCAAGCAGGGAGCAGTGACCAATCTTTTGCATGGACTCAAAAATCTTTCGATTGAGCAGCGGAAAAATATTGGACCGCAGGTCCAGCAACTCAAGGTCGAGGTAGAGAAAGCGATCGCTGCCAAAATTACAAATTACAAATTACAAATTACCAATGCGCTGGACGTTACCCTTCCGGGGGAACGGCCAGCCATGGGGCATTATTCGCCGCTGACCACCACGCGTCGAAAAACCGAAGAAGTATTCCAGTCCATGGGATTCATGGTAGTGGATGGTCCAGAGCTGGAGAGCGAATACTATAATTTTGATGCGCTCAATATTCCAGCGTGGCATCCGGCGCGGGAAATGTGGGATACGTTTTATGTTCGCGAAGCGAACAGAGATAAAGAGGTAAAGAGACAAGGAGATAAAGAATCAAACCGTTTATTGTTGCGGACCCATACGAGTTCCATGCAAGTGCGGATTATGAAGCAATTCCCGCAGTTGCCAATTCGGGCTATCGTGCCGGGAACAGTGTACCGCAACGAAGCCACCGACGCGCGACATGAAAAAGCCTTCTTAAATGTAGAGGGTCTTATGGTGGGGGAGGGGATTTCGCTCCAAAATTTGATCTCCATCAGCCGATTGTTTTTGAAAAAAGTACTGGCCGAAGATGTTGAAGTCCGTTTCCGTCCGGGATTCTTTCCATTCACAGAGCCCAGCCTTGAACTTGATATCAGCTGTCTCATCTGTAAACAAAAAGGCTGTGCGGTCTGTAAAAAAACCGGTTGGCTGGAATTTATGGGCGCAGGTATGGTTCACCCCAATGTACTCAAAGCCGGGGGCATTGACTCTAAAAAGTATACGGGTTTTGCGTTTGGCTTTGGTCTGGATCGATTAGTCATGCTCAAATACGGCATCGACGACGTGCGGTTGTTCCGCAGCCAGGATTTGCGATTTCTGAACCAGTTTTAATATGTATCTTTCCGATCACGATCTCAAACAATTTGCCCCGCACAATCTCCCGCCAGAAAAGTTGGCTCGGCTTTTGACCGAAAAAGTTGTGGAGGTTGAGGGCCTCCATCGTTGGGATCTTGAGAATATTGTTGTGGGGGAGGCCAAAGAAATTAAACCGCATCCCAATGCGGATCGTTTACGTCTGATTGAAATTTCGATAGGGACAAAGAACCTCACCATTGTTTGTGGGGGCAAAAATTTGTACGTTGGGCAGCGCGTGCCTGTGGCATTGGTGGGAGCCATGTTTCAACCTCATGGAAAGGGCGACAAGTTAAAATTGGAATCCGCAACGATTCGAGGAATCAAAAGTGAAGGCATGATTTGCGCGGCGTCGGAACTCGATCTCCCCATAAACGATCGTCATCCTGGCCCAGACCAGGATCCGACGGATTCTGGTCAAGCCAGAATGACGACTGACGAAAACGAGGGTCCGTTCATCCTCGACCTCACGCGGTTCATTCCCAACGCAAAAGCCGGAACCCCACTTGCTAAAGCATTAGGCTTTGATGACGTGCGCTACGAGATCGATAACAAATCATTGGCGCGACGTGCCGATCTCTGGGGATATTGGGGGATGAGCCGAGAAGTGGCAGCGATCACCGGTACAAAGCAGAAACCACTTTCATTGGTTGCCTTGCCATGGTCGGCCAAACGTCGGCGGATCACCATTCAAGACAAAAAAGGATGTCTTCAATCTGCTGCTGTTGAAATAGAGAATATCGTGGTGGGGGAATCCCCCTGGGAAGTAAAGCGGCGGTTGATGGCTGCAGGGATGAATTCAGTTAATATTATTGTAGATTTGACCAACATTGTCATGCTCGAAACCGGTCAACCCATGCATGCCTTTGACCGTAACCGTGTTCCTAAGATTGTAATTCGTAAAGCCACCAACGGCGAGTCCATACGCGTTCTCAATGGGCGGGAATATACGTTAACCCCACTAGATTGCGTTATCACCGATGGTAAAGATCCCGTCGATATTGCAGGAATTATTGGAGGCGACAACACGGGTGTTAGCCCGGGTACAACAGCAATTGCGCTTACCCTTTGTTCGTTTGAGCCCGTGATGATTCGTAAAACCAGCCAACGGCTTCAATTGCGTACCGAAGCGTCCGCACGATTTGAAAAGGGGCAGGCTGTAGAGATGGTCGATATTGCCGCACGCCGGTTCTTTTGGTATCTCAAAAAATACCAACCTCATGCGCGCCTGGTCATCTGTGAGCGGCAAGGCCAAACAACAACGCCGAAACGGAGTGTGCGCCTTGATTGGCAACGATTGGACGCTCTCATCGGTACGGGCGTTGTTTCTCTGAGAGCCGCTAAGAAGATTTTGAGTCAGCTTGGTTGTACGATCAAGGGGTCTGGTAAAATTCTGACGGTCACTGTTCCTTTTTGGCGCAATGATCTAGAGACGATGGCCGATATTGCCGAAGAAGTTGCGCGACTCCATGGGTTCAATCAAATCCCAGTCCATTTGCCTAAACTTGAGATCGTACCGCCGTATCGGGATGCCGGCCGTGAGCTCACTGAATGGATCCGATCATTTTTGGTGGAACGCGCGGGGCTGGATGAAACCGAGAGTTATCCATTTGAGACACCCTTAGGGCTTAAGGATGAATGTGCTCGGATTGAAGTTGTGAGCCCTATTGCCCAGGATAGTAAATGGTTGCGCACTGACCTTGGGTACAATGTTCTGACGGCGGTTGCCAGCAACCTTCGATATTACAATAGCGTCCGACTTTTTGAAATTGGCAAAGTGTTTCTTTCGGGGACATCATCGCAGTATCCGCGCGGTGGAAAAGGGAAGGATATGTTGCCGTCGCAACCGACCCATTGTGTTGCGGCGATCGCCGGAGAAGAAAAAGGATTCTTGGCGATGAAGGGGATTGTGGAATCATTGATGCAATCCGCAGGATGGCACCCGACCATGCGGCCAGGTTCGCAAAGAAATTTGTTAGATTCAGAACAATCCATCGATATTGTAGTTGATGACCAAGTTGTCGGATCGATGGGGTTGGTGAGCAAGCCCATATTGTCGCGATGGGATATTAAAAAGCTCGTTGTGTTGTTGGATTTGTCGGTCGACAAACTTTTTTTACCCCCACGTTCTGCTGTGGCCTATCGGACTGTTAGTCCATATCCTGGTGTCTATCGGGATATTGCGATCCTTGTGGATGCGCAGCAGCCCTATGCGGCCGTGGCAGCGGTGTTGGGCTCTGCGACAGAACATCTCAAATCATTCGAGCTCTTTGATCAATACTCTGGCAAGGGCTTGCCCGACGGTAAAAAATCACTTGCGTTCCACCTCATCTTCTCCGACCCGGCTCGAACACTTACGAACCAAGAAGTAGATGCATCGATGGAAAAACTCATGAAAATTTTGGAACGCGGAGTGCACGCGACCATTAGAAAGTAACAATCAACAATCATTCTCTTGGCACCGGCATTGCTATGATCATCATTATTAATGGTTCGCGCAATGCCGGGAAGACAACAACAGCGATTCTTCTGAGTAAAAAATTAGCCTCGACCGTCTACATCCCGATTGATACGTTGCGGGAGTTTATTCGGTGTGTAGATTTGGAAAAGAGTATACCAATTAACTTAGAAAATTCGGTGTTATTGGCCAAAAGTTACACAAAACGAACATACAACGTCATTCTTGATTATTGCTTACGAAAAGTCGATCACGCCTACCTTATCAAAAATTTAAAACCACTCGGAGTGGACATCTTCACAGTGACTCTCCTTCCGAGCAGGTCTTTGGCATTATCTCAGCGGGGGCGAGCACTATCATCAGATGACCGAAAGCGCATTCGAGAGCAGTATAACCCCCTGAGCAAACATTTTATTCCGCATTTGGGTCTCGTTATCACTATTACTCCTAAAATGTCTTCTCAGGGCATCGTACAACAAATACTTAGTTTTCTAGTAGATCGTAAGAAGAACTTGACAATATATCATAAATGATATATACTTATGATGGGTGAGTATAGTGTAGTCTATTATCGGGACACTCGTGGTAGACTTCCAGTAAAAGAATACATCTATTCACTTGAGCGCGAAGTTGCCGAAAAAGTCTATAAATATATTGAATACCTTCGGCAGCATGATGGGTATCTCGATGAACCCTACAGTAAACATATCCATGGCAGTATTCGGGAACTCCGAGTTGATTTTGGTAAGATCCGTAACCGAATATTCTACTTTACGTTCATCGGTAAAACAATCATTCTCTTGCATGCATTTTCAAAGAAAACGACCAAGACACCACCTCGAGAGATTGAAGTCGCCATAAAGCACTACCAAGATATTCACAATAACCCGGGTCCATATGAACAAACTTACTAAAAAAATGAAGCAAGAAATGAGTTTCGACTACGACCTGAAGCGTCGCTTGAAGAACAAGGAATTTAAACGGCTCTACGATGAATACGGCAAGCAGTTAGACATTGCCTACCAAATTTTGCAATTGCGGAAAAAAGCCAAAATGAGCCAAGGTGTATTTGCCAAACGTATTGGTACCACGCAAAGCAATGTCGCGCGGATGGAGCAGGGAAACCAGAATTTTACCATCCAGCTTCTAACCAAAGTGGCCACGGCGTTAAATCGAGATTTAGTGGTGACACTTAAGTAAAAGTGGAAAAAATACTCAAAATGTGTCACAATGATTTAGGAGCGGCGATCCGCGAGTAAATTAAGCAAGACAAGCAAGATAAGTAAATTAAGCTACGGCGATCGAGTTGCTTTTCTTGCTTACTTTACTTATCTCGCTTATTTTACTTATCTCGCTTAATTTACTTGATTTACTCAATGGTATGTTTCAAAATTATCAGGATTTATTTTTCGTCGTCGCCTCGATCGCCATTGTGTGGGTCAGCGTGTTCCTTTGCTGGGCGCTCTACCGGTTGGCGATTTTTTTACGTTCCATCAATGATGTGACCCTGGACGTCCAGCAGCACATTGAAGGGTTAGAAGAATGGTTCGATGATATCCGTTCGCGATTTGCCCGTACGGTGGGAATGATTACAGCAGTCCAAAAAGCCGTAAATGTTGGCCTTTCGATCCTGGAACGACGGGATAAAAAGAGTGAATCCAAAAAGGCGAAAAAAGAAAGTTGACAACCAGAGCGCTTTCCTTTATCCTATGAACATATAGAACGCTCGAAATAGAGCGTTTTCATTCGCGAAATTTTTCTCTTTATTCAATATTCGTCTCAAGCCTTGGGCGTGAGGCGTTAACAATTCTCTTTTTAGAGAGAAAATACTATGGCAGGAAAATTTGAGCGAACAAAGCCCCACCTGAATATTGGCA
>OBOI01000642.1_pt1 | contig 11471 bp, 10 predicted proteins | sample 1670151 | NCBI WGS metagenome assembly OBOI01 (sample SAMEA104232303, study PRJEB22302) | sediment metagenome | biome: forest; feature: aquifer; material: sediment | place: USA | collected 2011-08-07 | depth 0.01 m | reverse complement strand
GGCTCGAAGAGCTCCCGCCAGTCCAAAAGGGCCAGCTGGCGCAGGCTGGTGAAGGCGTTGCCGCAGGAGATCTGCTCGCTGGTCTGCCGGTTCTGCTCCCGCAGGGTGAGGTCGTGCATGGGGGTTTGGTGGCTGCGCTCAAGCCAGCTCTGCACCGCCGACAAGGCGGCCGCCTCGTCGTAGAGCAGGCCCACCAACTGCGCCCCGAAGTACGGGCTGGGGTTCGGTTCCTGGGCCGCAAGCTCGGCCAGCAGGGCAAAAAGCTGGTTGCTGTCGCGGCGGTTGGCTGCGATCAGGCGGGCGGCCCAGAAGTCGGCCAACTGCCGCTCGCGCAGGTCGGCCAGGGCGGCGACGGCCAGGCGCTGGATGCTCTCGATGAGGGCGATGCGCAGCATCTGCGGGATGGCCCACAGTTCGCCGATGGTTAGGGGGCGCACGGATTGGTGGGCCTCGATAAAGGCTACGATGTTCTCCCGGTCCAGGCGCAGTTCGTTATGGGTGACCAGATCTTTGGCCAGCCCGTAGATGCAGGGCAGGCCCGGGTATGGCTCCGAGGCCAGGGTGGGCAGCTGCTGGTAGAAGCGGCGGGGGAGGTTGAGCAGGACATCGCGGCTGTTGCCCTCCAAGATGTACTCGTTGTCCAGGATCCAATCGGCAGCCGGCGTGGCCTTCTGCTCCAGGCGGCTGGCAGCGGTGAGATCGGCGCACACCTGGCGGACCCACTGCCGGGAGTGCTTGAGGCGCTGCAAGAGTTCGAGGGTCGGCCGCGGCTTGGGGTCTAGCTGTTGCTCTCTGGCGTGGCGCTGGGCATGCTCCAGGACCTGGACCGGGGAGAGCTTGACCGCCATGGTCCGGACCTCGTGCCGGCGCTCACGCTTGGGATGCAAGACGAACAGGGCCGGTGGCGGATCCGAGCTCGCCCTGAGCAGGGTCATGGGGTGCTGCAGCATCTCCACCGGGGCCTGGAGGATCAGGGCGGACTCCCCGGGCACCAGCCAGCGGCCATGGTCGTGCAGGCACGAGCGCTCCACGCCCAGGCGGGAGCGCTTGAGCCAGGGCAGCGCGGCAAGGCCGGCGCTGGCGGCTCCAGTCACCATGAGCAGCAGGGAGAGGGCGAGGCTCAGGTCTGCCCAGGGGAAAAGCCGCAGGGCCACGGCGGTAAGACCTGCGCCCAGCAGGGCGGCCACGGTTAGCCCGAGGGCGCGCCGGTAACGGCAGGGGTCGGTGGTATGGAGGTCACCGGCCAGGTCGCGGTGGATCAGGGCGGCGCGGTGGAAGCGGTGGCGGCCCAGGCGCGCGAGGGCCAGGCGAGCGTCTGTTTGTTGCGCGAAATAACCGATAAGAGTGCCAAAACCTGCCATGGCTTGCCTTTACTGCACTGAGATGGGCGAGCATCCGGCCGTGGCGAGGAATTTCACCGGACAGGGGGTACTCGGAGGGGGAACGATGGGGATGGTCCCTGGGGTGTGACTGGAGGAGATGGGAAATGACCCTAAGAGAGCGGGGGTTCGAAATGGGTGCGGGAGATGATTTCGGGCGGTAGGTCAGGATGTTGAATATACGCGATTATCGGGTTTATAGCTATGGATATTGTGGGAGGGGGCAAGGTCCCGTCAAAGTCGAGGGGCACAATGAGCATCGTTCCCACGCTCCTGCGTGGGAACGATGCCGAGATGATGAGATCTTGCGCTTCCTCGGCACGATGCTATGACTTTGAAGGAACCCTGTGGGCAGGGGACAGGCGGCCATGCAGGCCTCTGGGCGCATTCAATACCCATCACGCCGCGGCGCAATGCTGCCTGATGTCGGAACGGGGACTAAAGCGGGAGACCCGAGCCAGTTCGCTAAAGAGCTTCTCCTCTTCAGGGCTCATCTGGGCAGGGATGCATATCTCCAACTCCACGATAATGTCCCCGCCAATGCCATTCTGCTTGGGGATGCCCTTGCCGCGCAGGCGCAGCTTGCCGCCGTTTTGCGAGCCCTTGGGAATGGCGAGGGTAACGGCGCCGTCAACCGTGCGCACCGGGATCTTCGCACCCAGGGCTGCCTCCCATGGCGACACGGCCACCACGGTATAGAGGTCATGGCCCTCCACCCGGAAGCGGTCGTCCGGGGCAATGGTGATCCGCAGCAGCAGATCGCCGGCCCGCCCTTGACCGGATCCTGTCTCCCCCTGACCGGCCAGCCGGATCACGGAGCCGTTGGTCACCCCCTTGGGGATCTTCACCTGCAGGGTCTTGGTGACCGGCCGCAATTGGCCGTTATCCTCCATGGCAAAGGTCTGCAAGGAGATCTCTTTCGTGGCCCCGTGAAAGACATCCTGTAAGCTGACGGTGATCTCCGCCTCATGGGATCGGCCCGGCATGGCGAAATTCTGGGCCTCTCCTTGACTGCCGCTAACACCACCCCCGAAGAGGGTGTTGAAGAAATCGCTGTAGTCGGTCTGCTCCGCAAAAGTACCACCACCGCCAAAGCGGAAGGTACGCGAGGAAGCATCCGCCCGTGGGCCATGGGTAAAGCGTGGATCATCCCATGGCGGTGGCGGTTGTTCTCTCCCTGTTTGCCAACTCTGGCCATAGAGGTCATAGCGTTTCCTCTTTTCAGGATCCTTTAAGACCTCGTTGGCCTCGTTGATCTCTTTGAATTTCTCCTCGGCATTCTTGTTCTTGTTGACGTCCGGGTGGAGTTTACGCGCAAGTTTCCTGTAGGCCCGTTGGATCTCCTCCTGGGACGCATCCTTGTCTACATTGAGAATTTTGTAATAGTCCTGAAACTCCATGGCCATGCCCCTGTGTTCATCGTGCCGGGTCTATTTGCCGCAGATGAGTAATCCGTCAATATTCGCTCCCTTAGGTGCCTTGGCCCTTCTCATCGGCACAGAACTCTTCGATGGACCGGCCTTTGCTGATCATGGCCTGCAACGCCAGCATATTGGCGGCGCAGAGCCGAATCACCTCCGCCACCAAGGTGTAGGCCTGATCCTCTGTGCCCAAGAGTTGGCCGGCCATCCGCAGGATGGCTTCCCCTTGCTCCATAAAGGAACTCATCTCCCCGTGGATCAGTTTGCGGTTGGCGTGTTTTTTCTGTTCGTCATTCATCACCGGTAACAGCCGTTGGATGGAGATCTCAACCAGCAGGTCACGGGGGATATGTTGTTGCCTGGCCACGTGGTCCAGCACATCCAACGAGCGTCGGCTCAAGACAAAGGTCTTCTGGCGCCGTTTGTCAGTGCCCCAAACCATGCCCTGGGCGCTACCCGCCACCTTGTCCAACACCTCCTGATCATCGACCAACTGGTCAAACAGGGATTTCTGTTTCAACCCCAGCTGGGCGGCCACGACTCCCAGCAAGCGGATGATGTGATCCGGGAGCCTGAAGGTCGCCCGCACGGACTGTTTCCCGCGTAATCCCTTGGCGGTGATGAAGAGTCCCGCATCCAGGGTGGTGGTGTGCGCCGTCTTCTCATTAGGCATGATCTCCCTCCTTCATACCTATATCAATAATCCCTGTTATTACTTTGTCAATGTATAGACTAAAAGTAATAATCGCTAAAAAGCATAAAATGCAATTGGCGAGATATTGACAATAAAATTATCGGTAATTAATTTTTGGCCATGAACAATTGGGCCTGCCAATAAAACGTGGCAAGGGAACATAACTGAACAAAATTAAGGAGGTATACTATGTGGACACGATGGCATGAGATTGATCGAATGTTTAACGCGATGGATCTGCTGCGGCAGGGAATGAACAGGGTGCCCGCGGATTACGGCAGATTCGTGACCTTGCCGGCGGCTTGGGAAGCGGTGCAGGTGACGCCCAGGACTAATCTCTACGATGCCGGGGACCATCTGGAGATGCGGATAGAGGTGCCGGGGATGGTGAAGGAGGATCTCGACGTCAAATTGCAGGGGAACTATCTTGAGATCAGCGGCGCGCGGAAGTCAGACGCACCGGAAGGGTATACGGCGCACCGGGTTGAACGGGGTTCATCCGCCTTTACCCGGAGCTTTACCCTGCCTGCCGACGTGGATGCGAGCAAGGTCGAGGCGCGGTTGGCCAATGGCCTCCTCACCCTGACCCTGCCGAAACTGGAGGCAGCCATGCCGAAGCAGATCACCATTAACTGAACTGAAACCGATCACCATAGTGAAGAGGAGGAGATCATGAGCGAGAAAGCGGAAGTTGTCACCAGGGAAGAGGCCATGCCGGAACGGAGCCGCGAGATCCCGGGAGTTACCCCTTTGGTCGATATCTATGAAAACAGGGATGAGATCTTGTTGCAGGTGGAGATGCCGGGAGTTGGCAAGGATGAGATTACGGTCAATATCGACAACGGCAAGCTCTACCTGAGTGGGGTTAGGAAGTTGGAGGGTGGCGGTGCCGCCCAATGGGAGGAGTTTGGCAATGTGGAGTTCCAGAGGACCTTTTCGGTGCCCCAGACCATTGACCCTAACCAGGTCAATGCTGATCTGAAGGATGGGGTGCTGCACCTCCACCTGCCGAAATCCGAGGCGGCCAAGCCGCGACGAATTGAGATCAAGGCTGGATAAGGAGACGGAAGAGGAGGTGTTGTTGCGCAGCAACGATTCGTTGATCAACAAGGAGCGGGAGGCATGGCAGCGGGAAACCACCCCAAAGGTGGTTTCCCGTTTTTGCTGGCGCCAGGCAACAGGAGCAGGGGTCAGTGCGCGTTCAGGATGGCAACGGGCGGCGGGGGGATCGTTGCCGGCAGTTGGTAGGCATGGGCCTGGAAGAGTGCGTAGGCCGTCTGGAAATAGGCGGTGCCAAGATCGCTTAGAGCCGGATCCGTGGCGATGGGGGTCAGGTGGTCATTGCCATCGACCTGGTAGCAGGTGATCTCCTGTTGCAGGCCGAACACCGCCAAGCGGTCACCCATGAGCAGGCCGACGTCGTGGTCGTGGTTTAAGAGGATGGGGCGGGGTTGATCGGCAGGGATATGGAGGACGTCCTGGCCGTAGAATGGTGCCTGGTAGGCCAGACCCAGCAGGCCCATCACCGTGGGCGCGATGTCGATTTGGCTGGTGGCCGTCTCCACCCTGGCGGGCGCGATGGCCCCGGGGGCTAGGAGCAAAAGCGGGATGCGGTAGTGGCGCAAGGGGATCTGCTCCTTGCCGTAGACCCGGGCATCGTGGTCAGCCACCACCACGAAGATGGTGTCACGGTACCAGGGGTGGCCCTCGGCCTTGTTGAGAAATTCGCCCAGGGCAAAGTCGGCGTAACGGATGCCGGCGCGGCGATTGCCATCACGGGGGCGCACCTTGGGGATGCCTGCCGGAAAGGTGTAGGGGCTGTGGTTGGAGGTGGTCATGATCACCGAGAAGAACGGTTTTTTGGCGGCGGTCTCGTTGTCGAAATAGCCCAAGGCGTGGTTGAACAGGTCCTGGTCGCAGACCCCCCAGATATTGCTGAAGGTGACCTGATCAATGTTGTTGCGGTCGATGAGGGCGAAACCGTTGCCGCCGAAAAAGGGGTTCATGTTGTCGAAGAGGCCATAGCCCCCATAGAGGAAGCTGGTGTGGTAGCCGTGACGTTGCAGGAGCTCGCCCCAATTGGCCATGGGCCAGCTGCCGGGGCGCTTGATGATCCCTTCGCTGGGGATGGGGGGCATGGAGGTGACGATGGCCTCCAGGCCGCGCACCGTGCGTGTGCCGCTGGCATAGGCGTTGGCAAAGAGCATCCCCTGGCCGGCCAGCCGGTCGAAATTCGGGGTAAGGCCGCGGTCGTCGCCGTACGCCCCGACAAATTGCGCGCCAAAGGACTCTTCCACAATCACCACCACATTGCGGGCACCCATGCCCGCGCTCTCCGCAAAGCGGCGGGAGATATCGCGCTGTCCGGGGCTGGCCAAGGTGCCGCCACGACGGCCCAGTTCATCGCGGATCAGGCTGAAGGCCCGATCCTCTTGCAGGGTCGGATAATAGGCCGTGTAGTCCAATTCGTTGGTATGCAGGGCGCGGAAGAGGCTGCTGATGCCGTTGGCGATGATCTCATTGGTGACCCGATTGCTGCTCAGGCCCAGGGTGCCGGTGGACATGCCGACCAGGGCCAGCAGCATGGTGGCCAGGTGGACGACCGGGAAGAGCCAGCGTCCTCTCCCCTGGCCCATGGTCAGCGGCCGGTGCTGGAACAGAGAGTTGCGCAGCAGGAAGACGATGATGGCCGTGGCCAATCCGCAGACCGTGAGATAGCGGAGGACGTGATAGGACTCCCAGATGTTGACAAAGACCTCGTGGGGATAAATCAGATAGTCCACCGCCACCAGGTTGAAGCGGGCATTGAACTCGTCAAAGAAAAAGTACTCCACGCACCCCAGGTACAAGGTGCCGAAGACCAGGGCGCCGGCACTGACCGGCGTCAGCCAGCGCCAAAAGCGGCTGTTGCAGAGGCGCTCGGGAATCACGGCCAAGATGAGGGTCAAGGGCAAGAGCAGGGAGAGCAGGGCCACCAGGTCGTTGGCCAGGCCCAGGGGCAGGGCCATGGCCAGGCCCGGCACACCCGTGCCGGCAGCCCTGCCGAATACCCACCACAGCACGCATCTGAGCCCCATGCCGGCCGTCAGGTAGATCAGGGCCGTGGCCAGCAAAGGGCGAAACCGTTCCGGGAACAGAGGTGAGTTTTTCATGGCAGGTCGAGACTCCTTGGGTTGGCGAAAGAGAGTGTTGTTGCTGGACAGCCTTTATCTGGTAATCACTCTAACCGACCACCATGAAGAAACCGTGAAGAGCAGGGGCTGTGTGCTGGTGGACCAATGCGAAAAGTTAGCAAGGGGGGCGTTAAACGAAGAAAAGGAGTTAAGCATGGATGCTTAACTCCTTAGAGTGTATTGGCGTCCCCAACGAGATTCGAACTCGTGTCGCCGGCGTGAAAGGCCGGTGTCCTGGACCTGGCTAGACGATGGGGACTTCTGACGCTGCTGAAAAGTGGTGGGTCGTGCGCGACTTGAACGCGCGACTCTCTGCTTAAAAGGCAGATACTCTACCGACTGAGTTAACGACCCCGCCTCGTAAGTTGCACATAAATACAGGATATGGGGGCCGGTGTCAAGGGGTGTTGTTGAAGAAATTCATTTTTCAGCTTAGTGGCCCGGGGGGCTCGCCCGCCGCGGGGGTTGGCTGTCCGGCCCGGCTGCCGCCATAATAACACTTGTCGGCGTTGCCAAGGTTTGCTATATCTCAGGGGCGTCTCTCCAACCCTTGGCTGGGGACTCTCTTTCTCAAGTGCGCTGGGCGTGTTGTGCCAACATCACCTCCAGTACCTCGCCCCTTTCGGGAGCGGCGAATCCATCAACTTCAATCAGTGAAAACCCCATGGGCATGTTATCAAGTTCAGGCACCTTTGTCCGCTTTGCCGTTGAAGGCGAGATGCCGGAAAATTTTTGGGAGTTCGCGGCCGAGCGCATCGCCGCCAATTCGTTTAAGGATATCGACGACAACTTCGAGGAGTCCTCCATCGGCTGGGTGTCGGTGATGAACATGTTCGACTCCGAGTTTGCCTTTGCCTCCCATGCCGTGGGCGATTACATCGTGCTCTCCATGCGCAAGGACGAGCGCAAGGTCTCCGGGGCGGTGCTCAAGAAGTACTGCATGAAGGAGGAGGAGCGGGTGCGCAAGGAGAAGCAGGTGCCCAAGTTGAGCCGCGGCCACCGCCTGGAGATCAAGGAGAACATCAAGCTCAAGCTGATCAGGAAGGCGGACCCGATCCCGGCGGTCTATGACCTGTGCTGGAACCTGGCCAACAACACGGTGCTCTTCTTCTCCACCAGCGCCACGGTCCATCTCGCCTTGGAGGAGCTGTTCAAGGAGACCTTTGGCCTCCACTTGGTGTTGCAGGTCCCCTATCTGGTGGCCGCCCATCTGCTGGGCCCGGACCAGGAACAGGCCTTGGCGGCCATGGAATCGTCCATTCTGTTGTAAGAGGGGGAGGCCTTCCCCCTTTACCCATTAACCCTTCACCTGTTACCTCCCTCCCATGGATTTAGTCGATATTATAGCGGAAAAACGATTTCTCGGTCAGGAGTTCCTCACCTGGTTGTGGTACAAGAGCGAAGAGCGCGGCGGCACGGTGGATCTCCCCGGCATCGGCGACATCGGCGTGGTCTTCGAGAAGCATATGCTCCTTGAATATGGCGAGGGTGAGTCCCATGAGAAGATCATCTGTCAGGGTCTGCAGACCGAGTTGAACGAGGCCCGCACCGGCTTGCGCATGGGCAAGAAGCTGGAGCAGGCCCGCATCGTCCTGGCCCGGGGCGACTACGAGTGGACGCTGACGGTGAAGGCCAGTCTCTTCGATTTCAAGAGCGTCAAGGCGCCGAAGACCATGGCCGCCGGCGAGGAGTCAAACGACCCGGCGGCGGTGGAGGGGCGCATCCTGGAGAAGATCGGCCTCTACGAGCAGGTCCTGCAACTGGTGGATGAACTCTTTAGGCTCTACCTGGGCATCAGGCTCTCCCCGGCCTGGGGGGCGGAGTTGGGACGCTTGCAGGCCTGGATCCGGGTTAAGGAGTAAGGCGGGCATCACCCCCTAAGCGGACCGCTGACCGCGCATAATTGCAAAGAGAGGAACCCCATGGAATTTGAAACGGTGATCGGGCTTGAGGTCCATGCCCAACTGAAGACCAAGACCAAGATATTCTGCGGCTGCACCACCGCCTTTGGCGCGCCGCCCAACAGCAACACCTGCCCTATCTGCCTGGGCATGCCCGGGGTGCTGCCGGTGCTGAACCGCACCGTGGTGGAGTACGCCATGAAGATGGCCCTGGCCACCAACTGCCGGGTCAATCCGGAGAACCAGTTCGCCCGCAAGAACTACTTCTACCCCGACCTGCCCAAGGGCTACCAAGTCTCCCAGTTCGATCTGCCCATTGCCGAGCACGGCTATGTGGATGTCGAGGTGGGAGGCAAGACCCGGCGCATCGGTCTCACCCGCATCCACATGGAAGAGGACGCCGGTAAGCTGATCCACGACGAGCGCGGCGGCAACAGTTACGTCGATCTCAACCGGGCCGCGGTGCCCTTGATCGAGATCGTCAGCGAGCCGGACATCCGCTCCCCCGAGGAGGCGGCGGCCTACCTGCGTAAGCTCCACGCCATCCTCCGCTACCTCGATATCTGCGACGGCAACATGCAGGAGGGGAGCTTCCGCTGCGACGCCAACATCTCGCTTCGGCCGGTGGGCGAGGCCAAGCTCGGCACCCGCACCGAACTCAAGAACATGAACTCCTTCCGTAATGTCCAGCGGGCCTTGGAGTTCGAGGTCCGTCGCCAGCGCGACCTGCTCCTGGATGGCGAGAAAATTGTCCAGGAAACCCTGCTCTGGGACCCGGACCGGAACGTCACCAACTCCATGCGCGGCAAGGAGGAGGCCCACGACTACCGCTACTTCCCCGACCCCGACCTGATCCCCATCGTCATCGACCAGGCGTGGCTGGAGAGCATGCGCCAGACCCTGCCCGAGTTGCCGGATCAGCGCAAACTGCGCTTTATCGAGGCCTTGGGGCTCTCCGAGTATGACGCCGAGGTGCTCACCGCCTCCAAGGAGCTGGCCGACTACTTCGAGGCCGCAAGCCAGGGGTACGCCAATGTCAAGAAGCTTGCCAACTGGATCATGACCGAGCTGCTGCGCGAGTTCAAGGGCGAGATCGCCGACGACATCGCCGCCTGTCGGGTGCGGCCCGAGGGTTTGGCCGCCCTGCTCACCCTGATCGACCAGGGGAGCATCAGCGGCAAGATCGCCAAGAGCGTCTTTGCCGAGATGCTCGCAAGCGGCAAGGCCCCCGAGGCCATTGTCCAGGAGCAGGGGCTGGCGCAGATGAGCGACCAGGGGGACCTGGTGCGGGTGGTGCGCGAGATCCTGGCCGCCAACCCGGGGCAGGTCGCCCAGTTCAAAGAGGGCAAGACCAAGGTCATGGGCTTCTTCGTCGGCCAACTGATGAAGCAGACCCAAGGCCGCGCCAACCCGCAGATGGCCAATGATTTGTTCATCAAGGAGTTGGGGTAGGGCCTATCTCCCATGGACCAGGCGGAGTGGCAGCAGAAGGGGGCCGGGCACCGGCAGCGGCTGCGGGACAAGTTCCTGGAGCGCGGCATCGAGGCCTTTACCGATGCCGAGGTTCTGGAGTTGCTGTTGACCATGGGCACCCCGCGCAAGGACTGCAAGGAGGAGGCGAGGGGGCTGCTCGCCACCTTCGGTACCCTGGCCGGGGTGCTGGAGAGGGTACCTGCCCAGTTGCAGCAGGTGACCGGGGTGGGTCCCAAGAACGCCTTTGCCATCCACTTCATCCAGGGGGTGGCCCGCCGTTACCTGCGTCAGCGCTTGGCGGAAAAGGAGTATGTCCGCTCCTCCAGCGAGGTCGCTGACTATCTGATCCACGCCATGCGCGACCTGAAGCGCGAGGTGCTGATGGTCATCTACCTGGATGCCAGCCATGCCATCATCGATAGCGAGATCGTGGCCGAGGGCACCCTGGCCAGCAACACCGTCTATCCCCGGGAACTGATCAAGCCGGCCCTGGCCCACCATGCCGCGGCCCTGGTCATCGCCCACAATCACCCCTCCGGCAACCGCCAGCCCTCCAGCGAGGACCGGCGCTTGACCCGCAATCTCTACCTTGCCCTCTCCTTTGTCAATATCCGGCTGTTGGATCACCTGATCGTGGCCGGCTCCGAGCCCCCCTACAGCTTTGCCGACAACGGCTTGATGACCACCATCGCCGACGAGTGCGCCGGGCTCCTGCGCTGATGGCCGCGCTTGGCCTCTACATCCATATCCCCTTCTGCCGGAGTAAGTGCGGCTACTGCGCCTTCAACTCCCAAGCCTGCGCGGGCGCGGCCCCTGACGCCTATCTTGAAGCCCTGGCCCTGGAGCTTACGCGGGTGGCAACGGGGTGGGGACAAGGCCGGCTCTTTACCTCGATCTTCATCGGCGGCGGCACCCCCACCATCTATCCCGGCGCGCTCTTGGCCCGCTTCTTGGACCGCTGCCGCCAGCTGCTCCACTTTGCCGAGGAGGTGGAGATCACCGTGGAGACCAACCCCAACACGGTCACCGCCGAGACCCTGGCCGCCCTGGCCGCGCATGGGGTGAATCGTCTGAGCATCGGCGTCCAGTCCTTGAGCGACCCGCTGCTCGTTGCCATTGGCCGCACCCACAGCGCGGTCCAGGCAATGGCTGCCGTGACCCTGGCCCGGGAGGCGGGGTTTACCAATATCAATCTCGACCTGATCTACGGCCTGCCCAACCAGACTCTTGGCGATTGGCGCGAGACCCTGGAGAGCGCCTTGGGGCTTGGCCCCGAGCACCTGGCCCTCTACGAGTTGAGCGTCGAAGCGGGCACCCCCTTTGCCGAGCGGGAGGCCCGAGGCCAACTCCCCCGGCCGGACGATGATCGGATGGCCGAGATGGAGATCCTGGCCCAAGAGTTGCTCGCGGCCCACGGCTACCAGCGCTAC
>OBOI01000641.1_pt1 | contig 11495 bp, 13 predicted proteins | sample 1670151 | NCBI WGS metagenome assembly OBOI01 (sample SAMEA104232303, study PRJEB22302) | sediment metagenome | biome: forest; feature: aquifer; material: sediment | place: USA | collected 2011-08-07 | depth 0.01 m | reverse complement strand
ACCGTTCGGCGACTGGAACGCAATATCCACACTATCAGATTCGTTGCTTCCGACAAGGATTTTTTCAATATACATCTCCTTTCTTCCGGATATATCGGGGTTGCTCGTAAGAATACGCAGGTCACGAACGCCTACCGGAAATTCAGCCTCGGCATCCCATACGCCTATTCCCTGCTGCGTATTCTTATCCGCAAAGAATAGCGCCTCTCCAGTCGCTTTATTTAGAATGTTCCCCTTTGTAAATCGCACTCCGTATACCCGAGCGAGGTCGTATTCGATATGCCGTGCAGACAGGGACGTTTCCTGCGCTTTTTTTAACATATCGACCAGGCGCAGCGTACCTGCCGAAAGCGAATCATCAAACTGTATTTTGCGGAATGTCTGAAGCGATGCGAAGGAGAGAACAGAAAGAATAGCGATTGAAATGAGGATTTCAATCAACGTAAACCCGCGATTCTTAAATCTTATTGATTCTCGCATATTGGCTTAACAAGAAAACCGTATGAGTTTCCGTCGTATTTGATGTTCTGGAGGCGAAAAAAATCGCAGTTGTATCCGTAGATACAATGAGAATTTTTTTTGGCGAAGAGCGAGAAGACGACCAAAATCATAGGCTTTTCGTTAATGTTAATATGCGAGAGTCAATACATCCTGAATCCTAAATCTATTGAACCTACCACGTAAAATATCGAGTGACATACAGCATAATTGGCTCATTAAAAAGCAGGACGACAGCGGTAGATAGCGTTAGAAAGGGCCCGAGAGGGATCATGCTTGTGAGGGATTTCTTCTGCATGCGGATAAGAACAAGGCTCACAATTGATCCAAGACAATATGCCCCAAAAAGCGCGACTAACACGTCCGGCCAGCCGAGCATAAAACCCATCAGTATCCCGAGCTTGATATCTCCGCCGCCGATCCACGCCCCTTTTGAGATGACGTACTGAAGCGCAAAGAATCCGCCGCATACCCCTCCCGCAAGCAGCAGCTCGGGTATTGTGGAAGGAGCGAGAAACCCGTTCACAATCAATGCAAACAAACTGCCGGGAATCGTCACCGCATCAGGCAAAAGATACCAGCGCAAGTCGCACACGAAGAGATACAGAAGAATCGCCAGGAAGAATAACACTTTTACCAATTCGATAATGCCGACAGCGTCCAAGAGAAAAAGTCCGCCCGGATGCGATTGAAAAAAAATGACAGCGAACAATAGAAAAAGGAGCGCGCATGCCGCTTCAACCAGCGGATATTGCAGCGATATTGAAGAATGGCAATCGCGACAACGGCCTCGAAGAATCAAAAAACTCACTAAGGGTATGAGATCGTGCCATCGAATCGTCGCGGAACACACAACGCATTGGGATCGCCCTCCCATGGATTTTTCTTTTGGGATGCGCCACAAGGCAGCGTTCAAAAAGCTGCCGATAATGAGCCCGAGAATAATGATACTGCCGTATTCGAATACAAGCATAGTGTCTATCAAAAAACGCTTACACTAGTACTCTCTTAACTTAATTTGGACACTGGAAAATTCCAGAATTTTGAGCGAGACGAACTGACAAAATATGAGGAATAGTTGGCTCTATTCAGAATATTTTTCAGAAAGTCGCAGCCGAAATTATGGGATTTTATGTGTTCGGAATTGAGTTAGGAGAGTACCCGTAGCACGTGCAAGCGTTTTATGAGATATTTTTTTCTGACACCTATTGCGGAGGCTGCGGCTTAATTCCGGCCGGTGTCGCGGCATACGCAGTGTTTCGCGTAAGTCCCGCCATATCAGTTTCAAGCTTGAAGCTAATCGTATAAGTCGATGGACGGCCATTGTTCTGGGCGTCGGGATTAGCCGTATACATGTAATCCTGTCCCCCCGTGATCGGATTTGCGGGCACGCGCGTCATAAATATCGTCCCGGGACAGTTTTGCGGTGTCGGCTCGGTCTGGAAGCCCTTTCCATTCGCGGAAATGCATAGCGAGCTTCCCACTCCTGTTCCAAGGGTCACATCTTGCACATTCGGGTAGCCGTTTGTCTGATTAAAGTAGAATTCAAGCGCCGTCTGAAGCTGCTTCATGTCGGCAAGGCGCTTTGAGTCTCGCGCCAATTGACGGACATTACCGACGGAAACGACCGTAATGCTCGCAAGCACTCCGATAATGGAGATAGTCACCAGGAGTTCGACTAGAGTAAAACCTTTAGCTTTGTGCATAGTCAATACATGTTAAGGATACAATACTACCCTCCGCAAGCGGCATCTCCTATGTCGCCAACCCTCAATACTCCGTCAGGAGACGCCTGTAAACACCCTGCCTGAAGAGAACCCGTCTCTGTTTCAAGCTCAAAGTTCATCTTGTAACTTCTGCAGAGGGTTTGGTTATTGTTGCATCCGGGCGGAGTCGGGGCATATAAGAAAGGTTTTCTTGCCGGAGCGGCACTTTCGTTCACCTTTGCCATATACGTTGGGGCAACACAGGTGCTGGCGTCGTTGTCGGCCAAACCGGCATTATCCTCGAAACCGGCCCGGCTATTACAGAGCGCGCTGTACGGCTTTGATCCAAGTCCGCCCTTGGCCTCCGTTATTTCTTCGAAGGGGTAGTAGCCGTTGGTTACGTAATAGGCCTCCAAGCCCTTCTGCACTTCTTTGATGTCTGCAAGCCGCTTTGAATCGCGCGCTTTCGCCCTGATGCTATTCACATTGACAAGCGAAACGCTTGCAAGCAGGCCGATAATTCCAACAGCAATCATGAGCTCAACTAGGGTAAAGCCGTGGGCAGGTGGTAGGTGGTAGGTGGTAGGTTGAGTAGCTTGTAGCATCTAAAGGGTATTACGTACAGTGAGCTGATTTATTCAATACCATTCGGCGTGGCCGTGCGAACACCCGCAGCCAACGTTCCGGAACCGCCCTCCAGCTTAAACTTAAGCTCATAGCTCTCGCAAGGACCGGGTGCCGCACAATTTGCAGCTGCGGCCGTTTTCGCCTGATACGAATACTCATGCCCTTGCGCTCCGTTCAGAGGATCTCGGTTGACCTTTTGCATAAACACCGGCTGGGTACATGCTGCCGCATCGCCAACAAAACCGGCGGCATCTGCGCATAACGCGTCATGAGTGGCGTCTCCGATAATCGCAGTCGCTCCCTGAGGATATGAACCGTTGTTGCTCATATATGCCTCAAAGGCGTTCTGCATCTGCTTGACCTCCGAGATACGCTTGGCATCCCGAGCCTTTTGTCTGACGCTATTAATCGACACGATGGATACGCTCGCAAGAACTCCGATGATGCCGACGGCAACGAGGAGCTCAACAAGCGTGAAACCCTTATTTGCTTGTGACATAATTTAATTCGTTTATACGTGATTAAATAACCTTCTCGATGCCGTTTGGCGTTGCCTTGTAGGCACCGGGCTGGTTGAAGCTGCCTGTTCCTCCCTCGAGACTGAAGAAGATCTCATAGGTTGCGCATGGAGAAACGCTTGCGGCTGGATCTCCTGCCTGTGCACATGTCCCTGCCTGGTATTCGTACTTGCCGTCTTTTATTGGATCCTTGTTGATCTTTTTCATGTAGCTTGCGCTGCGGCACTTCCCGTCATTTGCAGCAGCCGCTGGAATCGTGGCGGCAGTTGGTACTGTGTCAGTTGCCGCGAAGCCGTATCCGCCATATGGACTTGCAGCTGTGGCAGCCGCTTCCGCAATCAGACTGTTATTCGTATTACACATGGTAATATAGTTTCCCTCGCCAAGCGTGATCTTTGCGGCACCCGCATTTCCTAACGGATATGATCCGTTGCTGCTATAAAACGTCTCGAGCCCTTTCTGCAACTCCTGCACTTCCGAAATGCGTTTGGCATCGCGCGCCTTGGATCGAACACTGTTGATCGACACGAGCGAGACGCTTGCAAGAACTCCGATGATGCCCACGGCAACGAGGAGCTCAACAAGCGTAAAACCCTTTTGTTTGGTCATAGCTTTTGCTTATGAACTATTAGAAATAATAAAATGTTATCCACAGACCTGACAGTATCAGTATAGCACGGAAACAGAAACTCTACACTTGCGCGGTGATGGTGTACATCGGCAACAGAATTCCCGAAACGATAATCGCAACACCGACACCCAAGAGGACCATAATCGCAGGCTCGATAAGAGAAATCACCGTCTCGATCGTTGCGTTTACTTCGCGCACGTAGAATTGAGTTATTTTTTCCAGCACATCATCAAGCCGCCCCGTCTGTTCGCCGACAGCCATCATTTGCGCCACCATTTTTGGCATGTCCTTGCTCTTCATAAACGTCGCGGAAACGGGATTTCCGTCCTCAACCTCACGAATTGTCTGCGCGAGGAGATCTTCAAATACGGCGTTTCCCACCACATCCCGAACGATGCGTAGTCCGGCAGGCACGGTTACGCCGCCTACCAGAATTGTGGAAAAGCTCCTCGTAAAGCGAATGACCGCTATGTAGCGGAGCAGCATGCCGATAATCGGTATTCTCATCTTCATGTAATCGAGCATTTTCCGCCCCTTTGCCGTTTTTGCGTATATTCGAAGACCGACAGCACCCCCGACAACAGCCGCAACCACGACATACCAGAACTTCGAGACAAAACCGGTGACATTTATAAGGATTTGGGTTGTCATCGGCAGTTTCACGTCCGGACCGAGTTCGGTGAACATCGTCAGCATCTTTGGCAGAACAAAGACCATCATAACAAACCCTGCGAGGAACATGACGCAAATGATAAATATCGGGTATGACAACGCCCCGATGAGTTTTGATTGAAGCTCATAATCGCGCTCCTGCTGGTCGGCAAGATAGTTGAGAATTTCATCCAGCTTACCGGATGTCTCGCCTGACCTCACCATGTTGACGAAAAAATTTGAAAAAATGGTCGGAAAGCGTGCAAATGCCACTGACAGCTTCGTTCCTCCTTCGACCTCTTGAACGATATCCAACAACGCCTCTCGCAAGACAGACTTGTTTGCCTGCTCCGCGAGAATCCGCAATGCCTGCACCAGCGGAATGGCGGCAGAGATCAATATCGCAAGTTGCCGCAAAAAGATGGCGAGATCCTTCTTTGAGACCTTGTTGAATAAAGACTTTAAAAAAAATAACCCGGCCGCGGCCTTAATCTCCTCGAGTGACGTGACAATAAGCTCACGCTCTAACAAAAGATCGGCAGCTCCGGATTGGGAGTCGGCATCAATAATTCCCTCAATGGGATCATTTTTTTTATTTCGGGCTTTGTATTGAAAACGAGGCATGGAGTTCTAAATTCGACAGGTAGATGATTACAGTATACACCTAAAACCTCCAACCAAAAACCTCCGGCTTGTTTCAAAATTGTTCAAGAAACCGGAGATCGTTCGAATACAGCAAGCGAAGATCGCCGATGTTGAGATTACTTTTCATGAAGTAGCACCGTTCGACGCCAAACCCAAAAGCAAATCCGGTGAACTCGTCGGGGTCATAGCCGCCGGCGCGCAGAACCGCAGGGTGCACCATGCCGGCGCCCCCAAGCTCTACCCAGCCCTGTTTGCATGTGCTGCAACCCTTGCCGCCGCACATTCCGCATGAAATATCCACTTCGAAACTCGGCTCGGTGAAACGGAAGTGCCACGGGCGCAGCCGTACGGTCCTCTCCGCGGAAAAAAAGTTTTTGACAAAATAATCGAGCGTTCCGACCAGTTGGGTCAGCGTTACATCGCGATCGACAACAAGGCCCTCGAATTGATGAAACATCGGCAGGTGGGAAATATCAATCTGTCGGCGGTATGTTTTCGCAATATTTAACATGCGAACCGGCAGGCCCTCTTTGCAATACTTCTGCATTTCGCGCACTTGGCCCGATGACGTGTGCGGCGTCAAGATAATTTTTCCCAATGGGCCGACCTCTTTGTCGGTAATAAAAAACGTCTCCCACTCATCGCGCGCGGGATGATCCTTCGGCGTGTTCAGCGATTCAAACGCGTAATAGTCCCATTCAACCTCCGGATACCGGACCCGCTTGAATCCCAACTGTGTAAAAATCGTATCGATCTCCTCAATCGCGCGCGTCACGGGGTGAAGATGCCCGACCTTGGGCCCAACCCCCGGCAGCGTAACATCAATGTGCGGCGCCTCATCGGATGCCGTGCTTCCGAGCTCTTGTTTTCGCGTTTCAAATGCTTGCGTAAGCTCCTGTTTGACAGAATTGATAAGCTGCCCGGCTTTCGGACGCTCGTCTTGCGAGATGTCCTTCAGCTTTTTTGACAGCTCCGCAAACTCCCCTTTTCTGCCGAGAATATCAAACTCATACGCAACGAGCTCCTTGGCGCTCGAGACGGATTTGAGATGGTCAAAGACTCTGTTTTTTAGTTCGCGTATTTCGTTGAAAAACATAGATTATGGGGTCTACTCCCGATATTTTTTCTTTCGTGAAATCACAAAAAATTCAGCGATCGTCAGTCCGAGGATGAGAAAAGCCGCGTTGTACCATGTCAAAAGACCCACCCGCTGCAGCAGAAGCATCCCGATGATAAGTAAACTCAGGAAAATCCCCTGCCGAAAGGAGATAAGCACCTTTTGGAACGTCAGCTCATCCTTAACCAGAAAAGATCGTATCACGAATCCTATCAGGGCAAAGGTACCTGTCAATGAAATGCACAGACTGGCGTAAAACAAAAGAAACCCAATCATGTCGGCTTCCAGAGGATTGATGACCGAAATCACCATAAACCAGGTCGCCCATGAGAGCGCTGTTGCAAACAACATTAACGCAATGTAACGAAGAAGCGTCATAAATCATTGAATTATACCGTCCGGGCCGATTGAGTGCTCGCCTTTTGGCACGCCCGCGATCCCCGTTTCAAGCAGAAAGTAAATTCTATACGATTTTTGGTCGGGAGACGATTCGTAGAGGAATAGATCGCCTACTTTTCGAGATGCCCAGCCAAGCGCGGGATACGGCGTTTTCCGGCACTCGTCGCTTGTCCAGCGAGAAAATCCCCGCTCGTTCAAACAGAGATCGCCAAGCGGGATTTTTCGTGATACGAGAGGATACGCCCCGTGCCGAGTCGCGAAGAGATGCAGCGCGTTTTGGGCGGCTGCAAGCTTTTGGAGGCGAAGCGCATCCGTTGATTTCGCAGACTCCCACTGAAAAAGAAGAACAAAAAGCACCGCTGAAAGAATAACTCCACTAGCAGCAATAATGCGGAATGTAAGCGTTGATGTGAGGGGCATATATGAAAACACTGTATCACAGAAATAAACTAAGGGTTATAGGGTCTAGGGTTGACCCTCTAACCCTTTAACCCTTGTAAGGGTATTATGTGACGACGAGGATCCGATCTATCATCGGTCGAGGAAATGATTTATTCACATATTCCAAAAGCTCCTCCTCCATAAGACTCACGCTTGAGGCCGCCGCGGAATTCAGACAGGCGATAGTTAATACGCGATATCTGACATACACGGGGTTGATGTCTTTTAAAAACTCTTCCGAAAGAGCTATCGCGAGATACTCCCTCGCTCGATCCAGTATAATCGCGGTCTCCGTCTGTTTCTTAATACCCGCTCGCTTAAGCGTTTTTGGCAGTAGATTTTTGAGAGTCTCAAAAGGCATACATTATATAAATTCGAATCCGAAGCACGTTCATTGCCGATATTCGCAGATATCTCTAAAATCACAGAATTTACAGTGCCAGCCGGGTTTGGCGCCAAAATCGCGCTGCTGTATCCTTTCCACAATCTCGGCAAACTCTTCTTTTAATTCCTTTTTTTCCTTGTCGGTACCGACAAACGAGACGCTCTTGCCGTCTTCGAAATAGTAATACGTGAGCTTCTCAACTTTTTCGCCGAGCGCTTCTTCTGCCGCAATTTGGTAGAGAAGAAGCTGTTCTTTGTCGTCCCCGGTAAATCCCTTCGTTGCCTTGCTCTTTCCTGTTTTATAATCGACAAGCTCAACGCCTCCGGATGGCGTACTATCAATACGGTCTATCCGGCCGCGAAGAGTCGCGAATCCTCCTCGAATGGGGATTTTGATTGTAAAATCGCGCTCGACTGCCTTCGGGTTTGGCATGCGGCGCGAAAGCTCCTCGTGCCAAGCCTTTAACATGCTGCGTCCCTGCTCAAGATACTCCTGCTTGATCCGTTGCGACGAATACCAATCGTCGACCCACTCCCGATCGTATATCGCAAAAAGCTCCTCGAGTGTAGGGAGGAGTTTGGACTCAAGAAGGAGTTCGAAAAACTTCTGCGCCGTCGCGTGCATCGTCTTTCCGAAGCTCAGTGAGGGCTTACCAAATACCGGTATGCGCAAAATAAAAGCAAACTTGTACTGGAGCGGACAGTTCCGAAACGCCGAAAGCTGACTGAAGCTGAGGTGATTTGGGAGAGGAAGTTCTGGATCGGCGGCAGGTGGCAAGTCGGGGGTTGGAGACATGATTGGGATGGTAGTATTTTCCTTAGCACTGGGCACTGGGCACCGTGCACTGATTACCCCGAGTTCACGCAGAAACTGAGAAATCTTCTTTTTTCGAGCTCCGCCATACTCTTCGGCAGATGTAAAAAAGATGCCCTTCCGCGCCCGCGTCAATGCGACATAAAAAAGGCGCCGCTCCTCATGAAGATGCGTATCTTCTGACGAAACGGTGTACGAAAGAAGCGCTGTCGGCAACGGGAGCGAATCCGCCCGCCCTTGAGTGGGAAATCGTCGATCCACCATGTTGACGACGAAGACATAATCGAATTCGAGCCCCTTGGCGCTATGAATCGTAAGGATTTTTATCGCGTCCGGCCCCTCCTCAAGATCTCGAGCCAGCGATCCTTCGTCACCAGCCTCTTGTTCAAGATCGACCAGCATCAAGAAATCCCAGAGCGTAGCGCGCGACTCTTGGTTTTGAAATGATTGGATTTTTTTGTAGAGCTGATTAAGAATATCCAGCGCCTCCCGATGAATTCGCGTCTCGCCATTTTTGATGGGATCCAGATATCCCGTTTCTTTTATGACACGGAGAAATATCTCGCTTGGCCTTTTTTGTTTAGCGGCCAGGTGCAACTCTTCGACTTTTGCAATCAGCAGTCGAATCGTTCCCCTATCCTTCTCGTCGCAGTCCGGTATTTCTTCAATCTGCGACAGTGCCGACCACAGCGAGATACCCTTCTTCGTCGCGAGATGCGTCAAATCAAACAGCGTTCGCGGCTTTAAATCCCATATCGGCCAGGTAAGGACCCGATATACGGCCGTGCTTTCGTGTGGATTGATCAAAAGCCGCAGATAGGACAACAGATCGATGGTTGTCGGCTTTGCGTAAAGGCCTTTAAGCGCCAGAAATTGAAATGGGATTTCAAGCGACGCGCAATAAGCGACAAACGGTTCCGCCGCGTCATTGGACCGGATAAGTATTGCAAAATCCCCCCATGAACTTTGCTGGTTCGTCTTCCGGATCTCCAGGATCCTATTAATGACCGACCCAACCTCTTCCTGAAGCGACGCGCAATGTATATGCTCGACAAGACCGGGAGTATCATGACTGCTTTTCAGCTGTTTACTGAGAATAGCTGAGCTCCCCTTCTGCTTATATTTTTCCTGCAGCTCGTATTCGAGACGATACGGATTGTTCTGCTGAATGAATCCATACGCGTGGTCAAGAATGTTCTGCGGCGACCGGTAGTTTTGCGTCAAAAACAGCTCCGTACTCTCCGGATAATCTTCTTTGAATGTGATGATGTTCTGATAGGACGCGCCCCTCCATCGAAAAATCGCCTGGTCATCGTCGGCAAGAATCGTGATGTTTTTCCGATCTCCGGCAAGAAGCTTGATGATCTCGTATTGCGCGCGGTTCGTGTCCTGAAACTCATCGACCAGAATATACTTGAATTGCGAACGATATGCGTTCAGGATTGCCGGCCGAGAACGAAATATGCGCAACGCGCAGGTTATCAGCCCGCCGAAGTCGATCGCGCTGTTTTCGAGTAGAAGCTGCTCATACCGATGGTACCCCCTCGCGAGCTCCTCTATTTTTTTTATTTCTATATCGATGTCGACGAGATCTTCTGCCTCGGCCGTATCAGTATTGAGCTTGAGAGATTTTGCGTGAGAAATATATCGTTCAGGCGTTATCTCCTCGTCGTGCGCGCGTGAGAAATGCTGGAGAAACGCATGGATAAATTTTGCGGGGTTTCCCAGAGGGCGGTAGTAGTCCAAGTCAAACGAGTCGAGGTTTTTCCGCACTAACAGCCAACTGGATGTGAGATCGAGGAGTTTCAAGTTCGGAGGCAGGCCAATATCCAGCGCATGGGCACGCACGATTCGTTCGCAAAACGCATGATACGTCAGAACCCACAAATTGACGTACCCGTACGGCAACAGCCGATCGACTCGCTCTTCCATCTCTGACGCCGCTTTTTCCGTAAACGTTAGCGCCAGAATTTCGTGAGGCTTGCACTTGCCAGTCTCTATGAGCCATGCGATTCGGCGGCTGATCACGGTCGTTTTGCCGGTTCCAGCGCCCGCCACAATCAAGAGCGGCCCATCACCGTGCGTGACAGCCCGCTCTTGCTGTTCGTTTAGTCCTTCAAGAAGCTTAGAATCCATACTCTGAATACGCTACGCCTTTTTGATACAGTTCCAACACCTGGCGCAAGAATCGAACCCTACTGTACCGCAAAAATATCTTTCATTCGCTTCATGTCTATTTCCAGATGTTCTATACGCCGCTGATGGTCAGGCAAAACCAGCTTCTCCATCCTATCAAGACGCTGATTGACTTCATCAAAACGCGTATCTATATCGCAAAAACGCCCATCTACCAAATCAAACCGTTTATCCACACCGTCAAAGCCCTGCTTCACCATCCGCGCAAGGTCGTCAAGCGTCATTTTCTTTGTCTGTTGCTTTACTTGCTGTTTTTTCGGCATATTTTTTTTTAAGTGAGGGAATTATATCACACAACAATCTTTGCGCCACTACACTGCCCCGCCGAGAGTCAGCATGGGAATTGCAAGCCTTTGGCGCTGATTTTCGCCCGTGAAAAGATCGCTCTGCCGCAATGGCGAGTCCCCTCTCTCGCCCTGATGCGCGCCCCATTTCTGTGCCTGAAAGCTCGATCCGGCATACACCGTATGCTTTCCGAACCGCTCGCTGAGCGCGTCTACCCCTTTATACAGCCTTGTCAGCTTTTCAATTTCCAGATGCACGCCAAACAGATCAAGCTGGGCATTCACGTCATCTGTCAGCTGCGACAATACAACACCCGTCGCCCGATAGAGCTGCCGGGGATCGAAACAGTCCTTAAAAAGCTTCTCGCACGCATGAATGATCTTATTGGGAAATGCCGTCGCGCTTGCAAAACGAACACGCAATCCGATATGGCGGAAATCCTGCGTTCGGAGAAAAATCGTCACCTCTTGCGCGGCAAGCTGATGCCGTCGCGCTTTGATGCAGGCATTTTCGATATTTTTTGACAGCTGGGAAAAGACAAACTCTTTTTTGTCCGATGGCGGCGTAAACGTCTTCACCTTCT
>OBOI01000638.1_pt1 | contig 11535 bp, 7 predicted proteins | sample 1670151 | NCBI WGS metagenome assembly OBOI01 (sample SAMEA104232303, study PRJEB22302) | sediment metagenome | biome: forest; feature: aquifer; material: sediment | place: USA | collected 2011-08-07 | depth 0.01 m | reverse complement strand
CTCGTCCACCAGCCACCGCAACCACTCCTGCTTAAACTCCTCGACCTGGACAAACTGCTCCGCCGAGAGCCGAAAACCCGCTTTCGCCTCGGTTACCGGGGCCATCAACCCTTTGGTGACGATGACCGTGATCCGCTCCTTGCCATTGATCAAAAAGTAGTTGCCCAGCCCCATCACCCACTCGTCCTTGATCTTGCCGCAAAAAATTGTCCCCTGCTTCCCCTGTTCATAGAGAAAGAACGGGGGCTGTACCGGATAGGGCAACGCTTCGAAGCGGTTACCCTTGGCCACCGCTCTCTGCACCAAGATATTGATGACGGTGCCCTGGGGACCGCTAAAGGAGAACCCTTGCATGGCCGCCGGTCCCGACCCGCCCTCCGTGGCCTGAAACAGGAGAAATTGGTCCGGGAGCTTGACCTGGGCACCAAAGGCGCGGACCTCCCCCTCCGCAATGGTTGCCAAGGAGACGGGCTCCTTCTTGGCAGCGGCAGTGCCCGCTTCAGCCGTGGCGGAGGGTGGTGGCGTCTTGCTCCACCCCTTATGCTCCAGGCAGCTGCTCATGGTCCGGGCATAGGTGGCAGGGTCTTCCGCATCACCGCTCACGGTCGCCTGCCGGGCAAAGGCACTGGCAATGAGGCGACACTCTTGGGCGTCCTGGTCATACGCGGCCTGCCCCTTGCCCTGCTGATACCATGCCTCCTTGGAGGAACAAGCGGTGAGCGTAACGAGCATGACCAGCGCCACCGCGACCCGGATTACAAATGAAAGACGATTGGAATTGTGCATTGCCTGAATAATTCACCTCTGGGCAGAGGGTTGCCATGATGATGGCAACCGTTAAACAGTAGCATAACCTACTGCACTTAAATTTAAACCATGGCGCGTGCGCCACGGACATCTCAACAACGGTTCAGCAACCTTCCGATGCAAAGCCCACCATAGTACAAATGCCATAAAAGTCGCGAATTTTTGATTTTCCAGACTAAAAAAACATGGAGATCACGGCTCGTGCTGGACGCTTTTTTGAATATAGCCGGGGAGGAGTTCGAAGGTTTCAGTGGGTGAGAGGAGGACCTGCCTGCGGTCAATCTTGAGCAGTGGATCGCTCAACTCCTTGGCCCCCAGATCAAGGGGAGCGGCAGCGGTGGCCAGTGCTTGCCGGCTGGTATCGGTGAAGGGCAGGACCAGGGGACCTGCGCTGTCCAGGATGTAGGCCAGTTGCCCGTTAAGCAGGGTGACCACCGAGCCCACCGGGTAGATGCCGATGGATTTAACAAAGGCGTGCAGGATAAACTGCAACAGCCGGTCCTTTTTCTCATATTTGTGGAAGATGTCGGTCACCACCCCCACCGCGTTGAAGGCATCCTTATAGCAGCGCTTCGAGGTCATGGCGTCATAGATATCCGCCAGTTTACAGGCCCGGACGTAAATGGGCACCTGCCGGGGGTTGATATCCGGATAACACCGCTCTTCCTGGTGGAAGAGGCGGCAGTGATGGAACTGCACGATATTCTGAATCATGGAGTTGTGGACGCGGTTCTTCTCCAAGACCTGCACCCCCTTCTCCCAGCTGTGCGTCTTGACCGTGGCGAATTCCGCATCCGTCAGCCCCCCGTTTTTATTGAGGATCTCCCGGTCGATCAAGACCTTGCCCAGGTCGTGCATGAAATACCCGATGGAGATGTCCACCAGTTCCTGGGGAAAGTAGTACTGAAATGAGTCGGTATCCGCCCGCAGCTCCTCTTCGAAATAGTCGAAGGGAATCTCGGCCAGATACTTATTGACCACGGCATTAAAATGCTCGTTGAAGCGTTTGATGATTACCGTGCCGATGGTGCAGACATTGATGGAGTGGTTGTAGAGGTAGTCGTCATAGGAGAAGATCTCCCTGGTCATGAAGGAGAAGGCATTGCTGTTGCCGGTGACGAACTCGAAGAGTTCGCTGACCGTGCCGGAGACATCGTCAAAATCAAATTCGCCGCCGGACTTGGCGATCTCGGCCAAGACCCGGGCGATGCAGGATTTGGCCTTACCGTATTTCTCCTCGGCCTGCTGCCTCAGTTCCTTGATTTCGCCAAGCCGCCGGGTCACCGAGTCCATGGTATGCGCCGGGGCCAAGACCGTGGCCGACGGGGAGGGTGGTGGTGGGGGCGACGGCCCCTTGGTGAGCAGGTGCACGCTTTGACCTTGCCGGTCCCAGACCCCACTGCCGCTGCCGAACGGTAATGAGTTAATCCCGTTAGCCTTGACCCGCAGCAGGGGCTGAATCCGGTTGACCAGCACCCCCCCCTCAAGCAGGAGCAAGCCCTGCCGGCTAAAGACATCGACTCCGGTCTTTACGGCCCCTCCCTGGCGGACGATCTGGATCAGTTGGTCGATGGGGAAGAATTGTGAGGCGGGGGTCGGATCTGGCATGGGCGCACTACCTCAAGTTCCCGTGAGCGGGTCAGACGGTCTGTCTTTCGACATCCGGTTTCACAGCCGTTCCTCAAGCTCTTTAATCCTTTGCCGCAGGTATCTGTTTTCACGCAGGGTGCGGATATGCTGGGCAGCCCGGTGCAGGGTAAAACTAAATTCCGCGAGACTAAACGGCTTGGGCAGGTAATCATAGACCCCGAGTCGGATGGCCTCAATGGCCGATTCCAAGGTGGGAAAGCCGGTGATGATCAGGATCAAGGCCTCGGGATTGATCTCCTTGATGGCGCAGGCCACGGTCAGGCCATCGGCCACCGGCATGTTCAGGTCGGTAATGACCAATTCGAAATCCCGGGCGCGGGCAATGTCGATGGCCGCCATGCTCTCGGTGGTGGCCGTGGTGATGAAATCATGCTCCAGGCACAAGGTGTCTTGCAGCAGGGTAAGGATGTCCGGGTCGTCATCAAGGAGCAGGACTTCAATGGGGGCGTTGACAATGACCTCTTGGTGGTGTCCCATGGCGCGGTTTTCCTCTAACCATAATGATTCCCATGACTCCGAATATCTTCTTCGGTGCATGGTTCATGTTCGCACAGATCCGACGGCAGTGTCAACCGGCCTGGCGAATTGTTTGCGAAAACAGCTCCGCCTCTGACCACCCGATTCGGTCAATTGTACCTTCCATGAGGAGACAGGGGCGTTCAGCCCTTCAGGAGGAGCAACAGCGTTTATATTTCTTGCCGCTGCCGCAGGGGCATGGGTCGTTGCGGCCCACCTGCCGCGCCATCCGCTCGACAGGGACGACCGCCCCCGGCAGGTCGCCATCGACATAGAACCAGTGGCCATCCTCCTTGACAAAGCGGCTCACCTCGTGGAGTAGGCAGGGCCCCTTGCGGGTGAGGGCGGTGGCCGTAAACTCGACCACGCCTGCCGTGTCCGCCTCGCCTCCTTTTTCCGTGCGCATCACCTCGAGCCCTTGCCAATCCGGGATCGTGGCCGGGTCGATGGCCATGGGCCTGGTGGCAGGGTGCCAGCTGGCCAACAGATAGGGGATGTGGCGGAGTACATAGGCCGTGTACCGTGAGCGCATCAAGGCTGCCGCGCTGAGCGCGAAGCGCTTTCCGGAGATGAGCGGTTCACAGCAATCGCCAAAGGCGACGCCGGAGTTGCAGGGGCAGGGGTCTGTTGTGGTCATGGCGTATCCAGCATGGGCTAGGGGAGTTAATAGGAGCTGTTATCACTTGTTGGGCAGAACAGGGTTGGCCAGGCCCCTAGGCCAGGCCTTGCTGTTGATGCCACTGACCACCGTCCTTGGCAACTTCTTGGTCATTGTCCTGGCCGGTCCGGGGAGATATCCGGCCTTGCGGGGGTTGGCCACCGTGAGTATAATCGCCACTCTCATCGCCAACGGCCGTAACCCCGCGCAACCGTTGCGCCAGCTGGCCAAAGGGCACCATCCGCGATACCGCCCAGGTGCTCCGCAGCGAAAGCGGTGCCATTTGCGAGCAGGGCAACCACCATGAACCGCTCGCCCGACGCGGCCCCTCCTTTGCTTTGCATGCCCGCCCGTTCACAGGGCGGGAGATTTAACGAGATCCCCATGAACAGCAGCGAACCCGTAACCAACAAATGGCTGATCACCGCGACGGTGATGCTCGCCACCATCATGGCCGCCCTGGACATCAGCATCGTCAATGTCGCCCTGCCCTACATGCGCGGCAACTTCGGGGCCACGGTGGAAGAGATCACCTGGGTGGCCACCGGCTACCTCTTGTCCAACGTCATCGTCATGCCCATGGTGGCCATGCTTTCCGCGCGCTTTGGCCGCCGGCGCCTCTACCTGTTCAGCATCCTGCTGTTCACCATCGCCTCCATGCTCTGCGGCCTGGCCTGGGACCTCTCCTCCCTCATCACCTTCCGGGCGTTGCAGGGGGGCGGCGGCGGGGCCATCATCCCCATCTCCCAGGCCATCCTGCGCGAGACCTTCCCGCCGGAGGAGCAGGGCAAGATTATCGGCATCTACGGGCTCGGGGTCATCCTCGCCCCGGCCTTCAGCCCCACCCTCGGCGGCTGGCTCACCGACACCTACTCCTGGCGCTGGATCTTTTTCATCAACGTGCCGGTGGGGGTGCTCACCATCATCCTCATCTCCCGCACCATCCACGACCCGCCGTACTTGGTGCGGGACAGGGGACGTCTCGACTACTGGGGGCTCGCGCTGTTGACCATCGGCCTCAGTGCCCTGCTGTTGCTGCTGGAGAAAGGGGAGCGCCTGGCCTGGTTTGAGTCGCGGACCATCGTCCGCCTGACGCTGCTGGCAACAGGGGCCATGGCGCTCTTTGTCTGGCGGGAGCTGGCCAGCAAGAGAGCGGCGGTGGATCTGCGCCTGTTTAAGGACCTTAATTTTGCCACCGGAACCGTGTTCGGCGGGGTCTTCGGCATCGCCCTCTACGGAAGCCTCTTTCTCCTGCCCCTCTTTCTGCAAGAGATCTTGGGTTATTCGGCCATGAACGCCGGACTCACCATGATGCCCCGAAGCATCACCATGGCCTTCACCATGCCGCTCGCCGGCCGCCTCTATAATCGCGCCGGGCCTCGGCTGTTGGCGGGCTGCGGCATGCTGCTCAGCGCCTTCTCCTTTTGGCAACTCTCCTGCCTGCAACCGGATGTCGGCTACTGGGATATCGTGGTGCCCCAGGCCCTGCAAGGGGTGGGCTTTGGCCTGATCTTCGTCGCCCTCACCACCTCGGCCATGGTCACCATCGACCGTAGCCGGGTCACCGCCGCCACCGGCCTCTATGTCGTGGTCCGGCAGATCTGCGGGAGTATCGGCATCGCCCTGGTGGCCACCTTCCTGGCCAGGGGCCAGGTAGCCAGACATGACCCCCTGGTGACGCAGTTCACTCTCTACTGGGAGATGTTCGGCCGCTGGCTGGCCCGACTCTCCGCAGTGCTCACCGGCCGCGCGACCGCCCCGGTCCCGGACCAGGCACGCCATCTCTTGGCCGTGGTCACCGAACAACAGGCCGCCATCCAGGCCTTCAACCACGTCTTCCTGCTGCTCGCCTTCCTGTTCGTGGCCAGCTTCCCCTTGACCTTCCTGCTGCATGGGAATCATAAGCGGTCACTGCCGCCGGCGGACGGAGCCGTAGTAGACCCCGCGCAGTAGCCGCTCCCAACCCAAGCGCCCCCATGCCTCGGGCCAAAGCCAGGCGCATTCTTCCGGGCGGTCGATTTTTCCCGGTCGCAAGGCCCCTCGCCGTCGGCTCTTCTCCTTGCTTTATCCTGTAATTTCTTGGTGATACCCATAACGCCGAGAGCGGCACGCCGGTTGCAGTCAGATCATGGAAGCACCGAAAACCATGACCCCATTGCCCCTGGCAGCCAAACCATGGCTGAACCGGGGACTCTTGCCCAGGAGAGAGAAAATGCTGAGTATCGGAACTGCCGCGTATCAAAACGCCGCCAGTTTGCTGACCACGGATAACGCCTTGATCCGTCAGACACCCCCCACGACCATGACCATGCCCCTACCCTCCACCCCCGATACCACCACGGCCAGCAAAACCGGTGACCGGGTTACCCTCTCGCCGGAGGTGGACGCGGCCCGCTTACGGGACTCCTTGGGCCTGAGCCCGACAGGCAAACTCAAACGGCGGGATTTCGAGACCCGGATCCAGAGCGATCAGGATGGGGTCCGCCAGACCATCCAGGCCCGCATCAATGCCTTGGCGGCCGGGGCAAGCGGCACCATTGACACCCTGTCCCTGAGTCAGGACGCCAACGGTCAGATCCAGGTGGCCGGTGGGTGGTCAGGCACGGCGGAGTTGGCAAAAACCCTCAATGCCGATCCGGATTTCAAGAAGATGTTTAACCGCTTGGCAATCAATTCCGGGATAATCGACTACACCAAGCAGATCTCCAGCGCGGGCAACGGGGCCTCGCTGAGCGATTATCTGGACGGCGATACCGATACCGCAGACAGCAACCTGACCACCATGCTGCACCAGTACGATGCCATGCGAACATCCAAAAATTCCTTGGCCAGCTTGATCCATCTCAGCACCAACACGGACAACCCCTTCTCCTTGACCTTTAAAAATAGCGCCGCCGCGAGCAGGTAAGTCCTCCAGCCATCAATAAGGCAAGCAAGGACGGGGGGGACGGGGAGCGGTTAGTCGTTTTTGAGGTCGTAGCCACCAAGCTATCCTCTTCTTCGGGGTGTTGCCGGATTCTCCTCATCAGCTCGAACCAAGCATCACGGTTATGCCGGCGCGCAGCTATTTCAAGCCCTTCTGCCGGACGCACCCATACTCCAAATTTTGAAAGCTGACCATCTGCCAATGCAGTTTCAATGTGTTACAGGGCGTGCCAGCGGCGGTTGAGCGCTTTTTGCGGAACCGTCATTTTTTGATCTTCCTCCCGCGCATCATGCTGATGTACAGTACGGTTAGGGTACAAATTCCTCAGCCTAGGCCAAAAAGCCTATTCCCCACACCCCTTACCAGGAGGTCCTTATGAGATCATTAACCGTGGCACTCATAATCTCACTGTTCATGGCGTTCCTCGCCCCGGCTGTCCAGGCCGACCCCGCTGCCGGCGATGACCAGCAGGTGGGCGAGCAACTGGTCCGCCAACTGTGGGCCGACATGAAAAAGCCGGATCTTGCGGCCATCGACAAGAGCCTGGCCCAGGGGTTCCAATCCGTGCACCAGAATGGTGCCATAGATCGGGAGCAAGAGAAAAAGCTGATCGCGGGGCTTAAACTCGGCGACTACACCCTGAGCGACATCCGCATCACCCGCAACGGGCCGGCGATCGTGGCCACCTATTTCGTCACCGTAGCAGAGACCATCAATGGCGTACGCCTACAAAAAAAACCATCCCCCCGGCTCAGCGTCTTCTTGCTGACTGACAGCGGTTGGCAATGGCTGACTCACGCCAATCTGGTACCCATGAAATAAAAATGCCATCGTCCTTTCCGACGATGGCATTTGTTCCCCTCGCAGCCTCCCACCCCACGACCAAGTCCCATGACGCCGCACCAACCCGCGACCGCCTCGACCACGCTGGCGTGTGCTCCTGCTGGTGCGGCGCCTCGCGAGCGGCTGGTCCGCAGCCACAAAAGGGCATCATCCCTGTTTTTAAAAACCCGCGTCCGCAAACTGGTCAACCCCTCAATTTCAACCATTCGGCCACACCATCTCACCTCCTCCGCTATTGCGCCACGAAGGACACGAAGATCACGAAGCACCGACTGCAATCCCGGGTAACAGCTCGCTGCCCAGTTGTGGGGCGTCGCCCCTTTGGAGTGCGGGGACTTGTCCCCGCACTCCCCTATGGACAGGGACGACCCCTTTCGCCTCTCCAAAACTTTAAATATTAAAGGCGTCCCCAATGCCACATAAATGCTTGGTGTCATCTAAGATAGGCAGGAAATCGGTTAGAATTGAGGCCAAGGAGAAGTGGATATTTGTGGCGAAACTCCGGTTCTGGACTGTATTCTTGAAGGCCTCCATGGCATTAGGAGGCGACCATCAAGTTCTATTAAATCCTCTGACATAGCTTGAAAGGGGGTCATTGCGTCAACTGGCGTTCCTGGACCCAACCTAATGGCCAGAAGCATTCCATGACGTTGATGGTAGAATCCTGATCAGTTTCTGAGGGCTTAGCACTTACAGTTCTAAATCGATGGTCTATGAGCGCTGATAACCCAGGTTCCCTGCGTAGTGTCGAACTATGGCATATTAACCCAGAAGCCTTCCCCTGGATTGATAGTGGTGAACAGACCGAACCCCTTGGATGCAGCGTAGGACATTCCTTTGTCATCCTCCGTCGTCAAGTTTACCGCCCATGTCCCATTTTCCCATTTCCATAACGATACGATAGTCGATTTGTCGGCGATAAAATTAGTCACCGTAATGGAATTAGTACTCTTTAAGCCTAATAGGTTCCAACCGTTGGAAAGTGATACTTCTCCCGTCACCGGCGTGCCAGAGATCGTTACTGTAGATGCTTTGGTTGCATTCACCCAGAATCCCTCTCCGGGATCAATGGATCCCATTTTGGAGAAGCCTTTAGATATGGCGTAGGCGCCAGAAGTCACTTCGCCCGGAAGATAGACCGCCCATTCGCCGTTTACCCACTTCCAGACGCTGGTGAACTTGGTCTGGTCGGCAAAGGCAGAGGAGGGAACAACGATGTTTGAACTGGCTAGGTTCCAACCTGCTGTGAGGGGCATGCCCTCGCCCGGATTACTATCATAGAAATTAAAAATACCTGCCAGTTCGGCTGTGTCTCCAGCAGCATTGAAGACCTGTAGCGTATAGTTCCCAGGCACATCGGGAGAAGGAAGGGAAAATGTTAGATCTGAGGAGTTCACTAAAGTCAGCGGTTTGATCTCCTTGGGCAGTGGGACAATGGAAAGGCCCATATTGTGATCAGCAACATAGGCCTTGTCTCCAACTACTGCAAGCCTTCCGCCCGAGCCTGGCGTATCAACAGAGCCTGTAATTATCGGTTGGGACGGATTGCTGACATCGACTACCTGTAGGCCACTATCACCGCAGGTAACAATGACCTTGTCTCCAACCACTGTAGCGCTATTGGGTGATCCTGGCATAGTAACTGAGCTGATGATCTCTGGATTGGAAGGATTATTTATATCGATTATTTGTAGCGCCAATTGACCAATACCCACCACGACAAAGGCTTTATCTTCAACTATTTTCACATCAAAGGCATACCCCAGAGTGTCGACGGAGCCAATGATTGCTGGTTTAGACGGGGTGCTTACATCAACTACCTGGAGTCGGTTTTTGCTGTATCCTTCAGACACATAGGCCTTGTCGCCAACAACTGCAACTCCATAGGCATATCCTGGAGCAGTGTCAACCGAGCCGATGATCTCTGGTTTCGACGGAGTGCTGACATCGATCACCAGTAAGCCACTCGCCCCATCCGCAACAAAAGCTTTATCGTCAACTACAGTGACGCTATTGGGAGAACTCGGGGTGCTGACAAAGCCTATAAGTGTTGGCTTGGACGGGTTGCTGATGTCAATCAACTGAAGGCCACTATCACCTGTTGGCGCGCCAATATTGCTAGCCGTTACAAATGCTTTGTCACCAACAACTGAAACACTTTGGGTATACCCTGGAGTGTCAACAGAACCGATGATAGTCGGTTGCGAAGGGGTACCAATATCCACTACCTGTAGGCCACTATAACCCGCTGCAACATAGGCCTTATCTCCAACGATGGTGATATCATCAGCCATTCCGTATGTGTCTGCACTGCCGATAAGTATAGGTTGTGATGGAGTACTGACATCTATCACCTGTAGGCTATCTTGATCTGCAACAAAAGCCTTATTCCCGACTACAGAGACACTATTGGCACGGCCCGGAGTATCGACAGAGCCTATGAACACTGGTTTTGACGGAGTGCTGACATCAATTATTTGAAGGCCATGAAAACCAGTCGTAACGAAAGCCTTAACTCCAACTACAGATACTGCGGTAGTCCCACCGTTGCCGCCGATTGATGATGGGAGCGTGGCGGCAACTACAGATGTACCGACGGCACCGATGATTACCGGTTCCGAGGGAGTGCTGACATCAATCACTTGCAAGCCACTTTGGAAATCAGCGACAAAGGCTTTGTCGTCCACTACCGCGACACTATTGGCAGTATCAGGGGTATCTATAGAGCCGATGATAACAGGGGTGGAAGGATTACTGACGTCTATCACCTGTAATCCACTTTGAGCATCTGCCACATATGCCTTGTCGCCCACTACCGCGACACTATAGGCTTCCCCCGGGGTATCAATAGCGCCGATGACAATGGGATTAGACTGGTTACTGACGTCAACCACCTGTAACCCACTTTGAAAGATTGCCACAAAAGCTTTGTCGCCTACTACTGCGACGCTAGTAGCATAATCAGGGGTAGCGACATAGCCAATAACCGTTGGTTTAGAAGGTGTGCTTACGTCGATCACTTGCAGGCCATTATAACCATCAGTGATATAGGCTTTATCCTGTACTACAGTTAGGCTATTGGCATCTCCCGGGGTGTCAACAGAGCCTATAATTATCGGATGAGACGGATTGCTGACATCGACTACCTGGAGGCCACTATCACCAGCTGCAACATAGGCCGTGTCACCGACGACCGTGACGTTTGCAACATTTCCCAGGTTAGCAATAGAGCCAATGATCGCCTTTTTATTGTTTACATCCAGGGACATCGCAACACGAGTATTTGTATCGAAACCGCTACCCTTAAGTTGTACAGGTAAGGCTTGGCCCATAACGCCTTGGTCAGGGGTGATCGTATTCAATGTTATTGCTGCTAAACAAAGACATGGTGATAAGATTAAACAGAAAACCGATAATAACAATGTGTGTCGATTCATAATTCCTCCCGATGATTCGTATTAATTTCCGTCTTTAAGACATATTTGATAAGGCAACCATTTGCATTATCATTGATAGTAAAGTTTAGAGCCAAACCATGGTACCCCTAAAAAGTCTATCTGTAAATAGGTAAAAATATTGGTTAAATATGGTAGTACCTGGCATTGGAAACATATATGTTTCAAAAGTGAGGTCGCGCATGGAGCTAACCGTAGGAGAGAGAGTCGGCAGGCCGTAAGCCGCAAGGATTGGCGTTGTTCAGGTGGAGTTGTTTTCTGTTTGGCGTTGGGGAGGGAAAAGCTTGAATTAGCAACAGACTTGACATCTAAGGCCGTTTTGTCGCTTGGGCCAATGGGTTATGAATGCGTGTAACAGCGACACAGAGGGTTTCCCTCCCGCCCTTGGCCAGCCGCCACCGGTGAGTGCGGAGTTGGACGGCCTCATGTCCCACCCCGGATCCCCCTTTCCGGCCGCTTAGCCCCATGATTTCATGCCGCCCTCGCGGTATCGGTTGTATCTGCCGCCAAGCCGGGTATAATCCGCGACCACGGCCCCCCTCTCTCCCGCCGGTACCACCGCCATGCAGGCCTTTTGACCATCAACCCCTGATCGAGCCCCCTATGACCTTCGCCAGCCTCGGCATCTCCCCGGCCATCCTCCGTGCTCTGGAGGATGCCGGTTACACCACCCCCACCCC
>OBOI01000636.1_pt1 | contig 11559 bp, 9 predicted proteins | sample 1670151 | NCBI WGS metagenome assembly OBOI01 (sample SAMEA104232303, study PRJEB22302) | sediment metagenome | biome: forest; feature: aquifer; material: sediment | place: USA | collected 2011-08-07 | depth 0.01 m | reverse complement strand
TGTGTTACGGGGCGTGCCAGCGGCGGTTGAGCGGTTTTTGCGAAACCGTCAAACTATAAATAAGGCGCTGACGGAAAAATGTTCTTCAGCAGCGAGCGACCATAACCACCTAAGCGAAGGAGGCCCCCATGAATATCTTCAAGAAGAAGACGCTCACCGGACTCGCCCGCACCTGCGGCTGAGCGGCAAAAATCGGTCCGACGGCTCTGTCGGAAGCACTCGCGGGACTCCCTCCAGCAAACGATGCCAATCTCCTGGTCGGTATCGAAACCTCTGACGATGCCGCGGTCTATCTCCTCTCGGATGAGATCGCCATGATCAACACCGTGGATTTCATCACCCCGCCGGTGGATGACCCTTACTGGTTCGGCCAGATCTCGGCGGCAAACTCCATTTCCGATGTCTACTCCATGGGGGGCAGGCCGGTCACGGCACTCAATGTGGTCATGTTTCCCACCAAACACCTGGACATGGGGATACTCAAGGAGATCCTCCGTGGCGGCCATGATAAGGTGGTGGAAGCCGGTGCCTGCCTGGTGGGGGGACACACCGTGGATGACGAGGAACCCAAGTACGGCCTCTGTGTGAACGGCGTGGTGCATCCCAATCGTATTATCACCAATGCCGGCGCGCAACCGGGTGATGCCCTGATCCTCACCAAACCCCTGGGTTCGGGGGTACTGTTTAACGCCGTGCGCTCCGGGAAGTTCCCCTTTGCCGAACTGGAGCGGGAGGTGTTGCCCTCGCTGGCGGCCTTGAACGGCCCGGCCATGGAGGTGGCGCTCCGCTTCGACCTGCACGCCTGCACCGACATTACCGGTTTCGGCATCCTGGGACATCTCCTGGAAATGGCCCATGGCTGCGACCGCAGAGTCATCGTCCACCATGGGCGCCTGCCGTTCTATGCCGGGGCGCTGGATATGTACAAAAAGGGGGAGACCACCGGCAGCAACAAGGCCAACCGTGCCATGGTGGCCAAACACAACTACAGCCGCCAGCTTACCCTGTCAACGATGGAGGACGAACTGCTCTATGACCCCCAGACCTCCGGAGGGCTGATGCTGGCGGTGCCCAGTGGCCAAGCAAACGACCTATTGGCCGCTTTGCATGCCGTGGGGGTAACGGCGGCCAGCAGCATTGGCGAGGTGGTGGATCGGGTGGTGGGCCTGGATCTCGTGTAACCATGGAGCTCTATGGGCTGATCGCCATTCTCGGCCTAATCGCGGGCTTGCTCTCCGGGCTCTTAGGCATCGGTGGGGGCATTGTCATGGCCCCGCTCCTGCTCTATGTCCCGCCGCTGTTTGGTTGCGCGCCCCTCTCCATGAAGGTGGTGGCGGGGCTCACCATGGTGCAGGGGCTTGCGGCCTGCCTATCGGGGGGGATGGCCCACCGCCGCTTTCACTTCGTCTCCCAGGGACTTACCCTGTGGATGGGAGTCACCATCTTTGTGGCGGCCTTGGTCGGGGGCGCGGGGGCGAAGCACGTAGCCGACCATCTGCTGCTTGCCCTCTTTGCGCTCCTCGCCTTGGTTGCCGCGGGGCTCATTTGCCTGCCGACCCCCAAGGACAGCGAGGCGCCGGATATCGCCCTCTTTCGCTTCAGCCGGCCACGGGCAGTCTCGGTTGCCGGCGCGGTCGGTCTCTTTGGTGGCCTGGTCGGCCAGGGCGGCTCCTTCATCCTCATTCCGCTGATGACCTCGTTCATGCAGGTCCCCACCAGGATCGCCATCGGCAGTAATCTGGGGATTGTCTTCCTGGCCTCCCTGGCCGGGTTTCTCGGCAAGGCGCTTACCGGCCAAATCGCTTGGACCTTGGCGCTGCCCATCGTGCTTACCGTGATCCCGGCGGCCCAACTGGGCGGGGCCTTGAGTCGGCGGGTGCCCATTGCCGGTCTCCGCCTCCTCCTTGCCCTCTGCATCGCCATCGCTGCCGTCAGGATCGGCTTCTCGGCCTTGGCCGCCGGCCATGGGTGATTAACAAATGTGGCCAGAAACAATTCTCAGCAGTTTTGGGGGTAAGAGCGTCGTCCACGGCGCGATTCAAGCTCTTACGGATTCTCCAGCCAACGCTGGGCGGCCAGACAGCTTGGCGGAGCATCCCTGATAGCCACGGTAAACAAAATGAGGCGATAACATGAAGGCCATGGTGTTGCAGGCAGAGAGCGATCTCAACGAGAACCAGCGCCCGCTGGCCTTGCTGGAGTTGCCGACACCGGTGCCGGCGGCGGATGAGATCCTGGTCCGGGTTGCCGCCTGCGGGGTCTGCCACACCGATCTCGATGTGATCGAGGGCCGCACCCCGCCGTCCCGTCTCCCCATGGTCCTGGGCCATCAGGTGGTGGGCCGGGTTGCCGCCGTCGGCAGCAAGGTCCATCGCTGCCAGATCGGCGAGCGGGTCGGCGTCGCCTGGATCTCCTCGGCCTGCGGCAGCTGCGGCTACTGCCTGAGCGGCCGGGAGAATCTGTGCCCCGAGTTCCAGGCCACCGGCCGTGATGCCAACGGCGGCTATGCCCAATTCATGACGGTGCGCCACGAGTTTGCGCACCCCCTGGCCGAGGGCTTAAGCGATGCCGAGACCGCCCCGCTGTTGTGCGCCGGCGCCATTGGTTACCGCGCCCTGCGCTTGTGCGGGCTTCAGGATGGTCAAACCCTCGGCCTCAGCGGCTTTGGCGGCTCGGCCCACCTGGTGCTGAGGATGGTACGGCAGCGCTACCCGCGCACCCGGGTCTTTGTCTTTGCCAGGGGTGCCGCGGCCAGGGCATTTGCCCTGGAACTGGGCGCGGTATGGGCTGGCGGGTTCGGGGAAAAGGCGCCAGAGCCCCTGGCCTGCATCATCGACACCACCCCGGCTTGGCAGCCGGTGGTCGAGGCCTTGGCGAATCTGGCAGCGGGGGGCAGGTTGGTGATCAACGCCATTCGCAAGGAAGAGGCGGATAAAGAGGCGCTGCTGCGGCTGGACTATGCCGCCCACCTGTGGCAGGAGAAGGAGATCAAGAGTGTGGCCAATGTCAGCCGCCAAGACGTGCGCGAGTTTTTGGCCCTGGCCACGGAGATGGGGATCCGCCCCGAGATCCGGGAGTTCCCCTTGGCGGCGGCCAACGAGGCCTTGCTGACCCTGAAGCGGGGAGGTGTGCGGGGGGCGCTGGTGTTGCTGATCGATTGAACCCCTGCCAGGAGAGGGGGCGGGGGTTAGGAGCCGTCACGAAATAACTTGGGCAGCAGGGCCCATTCCTTTACGGCTCCTTATGCCGTTTTGGCTAACATGAATGGCGGAGTTATTTTGCGCCAACGGCTTAGCGGGGCCGCTCGGCGATGCGTTGTTGAATCAGGCGCAAGGCCGAGGCCACCAGCTCCGCCTCCGGCCCCCGCAGCCCGCTCCACTGCACCCCGCGCAGCAGCTCTTCCATCTCCGCTTGCCAGTGGTCGCTGTATTCGAAATCACTCTCGATAATGGCCTTGGCCGCGGCATCCGCCTCCGGGTTGCCGGCCTCGAAGTAGTCAATCATGGCCTGCAGGAGATGCAGGCTGTCGTCCATTTCCATTGTTCACCCCCAGGTGGTTAACCTGCTTGAGAGGAAGCCCCTTGCCCAACACCACCCCCGACAAAAAGCGCGGTAGCCTCTATCTGGCCAGAACGGTCCTCGGCAACACCCTCCGCTTCTCCCTGCGCCAGACCGTTATGGACGACCAGGATGAGTTCCCCCGCCACCGCCAGCTGGTGGATCTGGGCGACGACCCCGCCCGCTATCTGGTCTTCCCCTCCAGCAACTGCTTTTACGTCCACGACGATCTGCTGGCCACGGTGGCCCCCATGGTGGAGGGTGACGTCGCCCTTGCCCTGGAAAAAATCCTCTGGCCCTTTGTCAGGGCCGATGTGCGGGCCAACCTCGCCTCGGTCATGGCCCGAGAGCACGGCTCGCCACCAACCAAGGTAACGGCTGCCGAGCAGGAGGCCATTGACCGGGAGCTGCATCTCTTCGACCGCCGCCGGCTCCACTACCTCTGGTACGGGGCCATCGACCAGAGCGGCCTCTACCGCATGCCGGCCAAGCTGTGCCGGCGGCTGCTCGGCAAATCCCGCGACGAGAAGGAGCAGTATTTCATCGACCGGGAGATGGTGCTCTATGCCGATCAGGTCAAGGAGTACCTGTACACCATCTTCAACCTCCAGCGCCACTTTAGCGAATCCTTTGCCCGCATCCTCCCCCAGGGGCTCGATCAACAGCGGCTGGACACCCTGTTCATCGATGAATTGTGCAGCCTGAACCGCGACGCCTCCCTGTGGCGGGGCATGCCCCCGGTGGACGGGCTGCACCCCTACCTCATCCGTCACCTGATCTTGTTCTTTGACTATGAGTTCAGCGCGGCGGCCGCCCTAAGCGGCTACTTCAAGACCTTCATGGACAGCCACCGCCAGTTTCACTTCCCCCAGCCGAAGAGCACCATGAGCACGGAGGAGTTGAGCACCATCTTCGGTGAACCGGCCGAGCGCTTGGCCACCCTCTCCAAACGGGAGCTAAAGGCCCTGTTCCGCAAACGGGCCAAGGCGCTCCACCCCGATATCGGCGGTGATCCCGAACAATTTGTCCGCCTAAAGGAGGCCTTCGAGGCCTTGCACCGCAAGCGTGGCGCGGCCTAACCCCCCGTGCCGCCTGTCCGCAACCTCCACCCGCTGGCGCGACCGGCTCCCCTCCTTGGTGACAAGGGCAAGATGAACTGATCAGGGTTTGCAACTCACATGGCACACCCCGGTGGGGGTCTCCTTGACCCACGGGAACCAGCGCTGCTGCAACCAGAAGGCCACGTTCACCAGGCCGATCAGCACCGGCACCTCCACCAAGGGGCCGATCACCGCGGCAAAGGCCTGCCCGGAATCGATGCCGAAGACGGCGATGGCCACGGCAATGGCCAGTTCGAAGTTGTTGGAGGCGGCGGTAAAGGAGAGGGTGGTGGCCTGCTCGTAGGTGGCGCCCACCTTATAGGAGATGAAGAACGACACCAGGAACATGATCAGGAAATAGATGGTCAGGGGCAAGGCGATGCGCAGCACATCCAGGGGCAACTGGACGATGTACTCGCCCTTCAGGGAGAACATCACCAGGATGGTGAACAGCAGAAAGACCAGGGTCAAGGGGCTGATCCTGGGCAGCAGTTTCTCCTGATACCCGGCCTCGCCCAGGGCCTTGACGCCGATCAGCCGGGTGATCATGCCGCCTAAAAAGGGGATGCCGAGATAGATGAACACCGACTTGGCGATCTCGGCCATGGAGATAGCCACCACCGCCCCTTCCAGCCCCAGCCAGCCGGGCACGATGGTGATGAAGAGCCAGGCGTAGAAGGAGAAGAAGAGCACCTGAAAGATGGAGTTGAAGGCCACCAGCCCGGCGCAGTACTCGCGGTCCCCGGCGGCCAGGTCGTTCCAGACGATGACCATGGCGATGCAACGGGCCAGGCCGATGAGGATCAGCCCCACCATGTAGTCGTGGTGGCCGGAGAGGAAGGTCACCGCCAGGCCGAACATCAAGAGCGGCCCGATCAGCCAGTTCTGCACCAACGACAGCAGCAACACCTTGGGGTCGGTGAAGACCTCGTGCAGCTTCTCGTAGCGGACCTTGGCCAGGGGCGGGTACATCATCAGGATCAGGCCGATGGCGATGGGGATGTTGGTGGTGCCCACCTGAAAGGCATTGATCACCTGGCGGCAGCCGGGGTAGAGCCAGCCGCCCACGACCCCGGCGAACATGGCCAGAAAGATCCACAGGGTCAGATACCGATCCAGAAACGACAACCGCTTGCCCGCGTTGGTACCCATCGTTGGCTCCTCCTTTCGCTCTCGTCTTTACTCCCGCACGGCTCTTGGCAGGGCTGCCCGCTTCATGCCCCGTGCCCACCCTTTACGGCAACGGCATTGCCCCGTCACCCCATCAGGCCGGCAGGCACACCCTCCCCGCTCCGCCCGCCATCAGCCGCAGGCCTCCTGCCCCTTGCTCGCCAGATAGCGGACGAGCCGCTCCCGGTCCTGGTTGACCACCTCTAGGGCTGCCAGGTGGTCCAGGATGGCGCGCTCCAGGGAGAGCCGCAGGGGCATCCCCTCCCCGGCCAGCCGGTAAAACATCCACACCCCCTGGCGGCGATCCGTCACCCAGCCCGCCCCCTTCAACAGGGCGAGGTGCCGGGATACGGTTGACTGCGGCAACCGCAGCACCGCCACCAGATCGCAGACACAGAGTTCCCCCTGGCCAAGGAGGGCCAGCAGACGCAGCCTAGTCTCATCGCTCAAGGCCTTATAGAGGTGAATTACCTGCTTCATGGTCAATACCAGTATATCCGCATAAGCGGATATTGCAAGGGGTAGTTGGCTGTGATCGCGGAGGGGGGGCGCGGCAGCCACGACGCCGAGCCCTGGAGATGGCGGGCCAGAAACGATCCCGCCCCTCTCTTCTCTTTACGGCTTGTTTACCCAGAAGCCGATGCCGCTATGGAGCACCTTGTTGTTCGCCGCAAAGTCGAGATAGCCCTTGCCGGTGACGTAGTCGGTGAGCGCGGTTCCACCCTGGGCCTCTAGGGTTGGCGCATAGTAATACCACTTGCCCAGCAGGGTATCCCAAGCCCATAGGGAGATGATGTTGTTGGGAACAACCCCGGCGGGGGCGGGCGAGGCGCCGATATCCGCATTAAATTCGCTGGGTGTGATCATGCCGGCGATGGAGATGAGATGCCAACCCGGCGACAAGGCCCCGGGTTTGCCGTCCTGAAACGAGGTCGCATGTATCTCTCCGCCCGTGGACCAGCCAACAGAGAGTTGTTCCGTGGCATTCACCCAGAAACCTTCGCCCGGACCAATCGTACCCAGCACGTCGAAGCCATTGTTGGCGGCGTAATCGGCAAGGACACTCCCCCCCTGCGCGGCGAGGGCGGGCGCATAGAAGGCCCAACTTTTCTTGTCATGCACCCACCGCCATACGGCCTCGACTTTGGCCGGATCGCCCAACGCCATCGCCACGTCCAACGTCCCCCCTTCACCGGTGCCGACCAAATTCCACCCGCTTGCAATCGACAGACAAGCCCCATGGATGGTTGAGGTTGTAGTGCTGGTGGTGGTGACGGTGGTGGTGGGTGATGAGGCCTCACTCGTAAGGAGCGGTGCGGAATCCGCATTGGCGGCCACGGCAGCCTGGTAACCACCAACTATCGGCAGAAAAATCGCCAACACCGATACCAATAAATCTCTCATTGTCCCGCCCTCCATTCATGCGCAATTAGTGATAGTTTGCAGAGTGATTGCCAGCAATTGTACAAATCAATAGCCGACACCTCAATATAAATCACTATGTCGTGATCTTTCCTGGCAACCATTGGGATGGTGTGGTGTTGACGGCAACACGTCATTCCGCCAGCAAATGGGTCCCTGTCACGCAAGAATGCGCAATGACGGATGGGTGCGCAATACGCATGATGGCACTGCGCACCATGGAAAGGGAAGAGAGCCAAGTTGTGATGAAGGGAGGGGGAGCTTCATCCCCGCACCGGCTCACACCAACCCCTGATCCAGCATCGACTCCACCACCTTGGTGAAGCCGGCGATATTGGCGCCAACCAGGTAGTTGCCCGGACGTCCATACTCGGCGGCGGCGTCGAGGCAGGTCCTGTGGATGCACTGCATGATGTGCTGCAAGCGCTCCTCCACCTCCTGGCGGGGCCAGTTGAGGCGCATGGAGTTCTGGGCCATCTCCAGGCCGGAGACCGCCACCCCGCCGGCGTTGGCGGCCTTGCCCGGGGCGTAGAGCACCCCGCTCTCCTGGAAGAGGTCGATGGCCTCGGGGGTGCAGGGCATATTGGCCCCCTCGCACACCAGGCGGATGCCGTTCCTGACCAGGGCCTCGGCATCCCTCGTGCCGATCTCGTTCTCGGTGGCGCAGGGGAAGGCGCACTCCGCCTTGATCCCCCACAACGGGTTGGCCTGGGCCGTGCGCTCCCTGGGGGTATAGACCGCCTCCGGGTAGTGGGCGGCATACTCCTCGATCCGGCCCCGGCGCATGTTCTTCAGGGCCTTGACAAAACAGAGTTTCGCGGCGTCGATGCCCTCCGGGTCATGGATGAACCCCGAGGAGTCGGAGAGGGTCACCACTTTGGCGCCGTGGGCGAGCAGCTTCTCGGCGGTGTACTGGGCGACGTTGCCGCTGCCGGAGATGAGGCAGACCTTGCCCGCCAGGGTGGCGTTGGCCACGGCGAGCATCTCGGCGGCAAAGTAGACCACGCCGTAGCCGGTGGCCTCCGGCCGGATCAGGCTGCCCCCCCAGTTCAAGCTCTTGCCGGTCAACACCCCGGTAAACTCGTTGGCCAGCCGCTTGTACATGCCGAAGAGAAAACCGATCTCCCGGGCGCCGACGCCGATGTCGCCGGCCGGCACATCGGTGTTGGCGCCGATATGGCGGTAGAGTTCGGCCATGAAGCTCTGGCAGAAGCGCATCACCTCTTCATCGGAGCACCCCTTGGGGTTGAAGTCCGACCCCCCCTTGGCACCGCCCATGGCCAGGGTGGTGAGGGCGTTCTTGAACACCTGCTCGAAGGCCAGAAACTTCATGATGCTCAAGTTGACCGAGGGGTGAAACCTGAGGCCACCCTTGTAGGGGCCGAGGGCGGAACTCATCTCCACCCGGAAGCCGCGGTTGACATGGACCTGACCCATGTCGTCCTGCCACGGCACCCGAAAGATGATGATCCGCTCCGCCTCGGTGATCCGCTCCAGCACCCCCAGCCGCCGGTAGGCGGGGTTGCGGTCCAACACCGGCCGCACGGTTTGCAGCACCTCGTCCACCGCCTGCAAAAACTCGTGCTCGCCGCGATTGCTCTCCTCCAGTTTGCGAACAAATGCCTCCATGCTGCACTCCCTTGATGGCTGGGTCTATGGTGTTGGCGGCCGGTCGTCCAGGTAGATGACGCACTGGCCGCTGTGGTTGTCGGTCTTCACCACCAACGGCTTGGCCAGCCGCAGGTGCCGGACTTGGCCCTGGTCGCTGACCATGGGCAGGGAGGCCAGGAGCGCTTGATTCAGGATATGCCCCTTGCGGCTGTCCAGGGAGATATAGTGGATGTGGCTCGCGGTGATGTTTTGGAAGAAGTGGGTCCCTTGGGAGGGATCGACGCTGAAGGCCTCGCTGCGCAACTCCACCATGGCGGCCACCGCGTTGATCTCCTGCCAGCGCACGGGGATGCCCAGCAAGGGGTCGGCGGAGCCCCAGCGGCCGGGACCGATCAACAGATAGCCCCGGTGCTCCTGGTCCAGGCAGGCGTTCACCCGGCCGATCTCCTCGGCGATCCGCCGGCTGTCGGCACTGCGGAAGGAGTCCGGGTCCACGTAGACAATGTCGGCAATGTGCTCCAGGCGACCGTGGCCCAGGACGTCGGTGGAGAAGAGCAGGGCCTTCTCCTTTTCATCGGCGGTGATGGTGATCCGCTGCCGCTCCAGCACCGTGGCCTGGGGCCTCAGTTGGAGGATGGAGAAGGTGGGCTTGGCACTGCCGTCGTTGACATCCAGGCAGAACTCGATCTCCACGTCGCCGCCGCACCCCTGCTTGGCCACCTCCAGCACGCGCTGCAGGAGCAGGGGCAGGGGGATGAGGTTGTGCTTCAGGATATTGGCAAAGGTGAGCACCGGCACCCCCTGGCCGCGGGAGTCCCGGATCCGCTGGTCCTCGGCGGTGTAGCTGCCGCACAGGAGTTGCAGGGGGTATTCGGCCATGGCCTCGACCACCCGCCTGCGCACCGGGGGGGTGCCGGACCGCCTGCCGTTGGCGTGCAGGGGCAGGGCATAAAAGCTCTTCTGGGCATTCTCCAGGATCTCCTCCACCGTGGAGAGCTGGGGCAGGAGCTTAGGGTGGGCCGGCGAGAAGTTCAGGCACTGCTCGCCAGCCACCACGGTGTTGCCCAGGCCCAAGGCGATATGGGCGATCCCCTCCTCGGCCCGCATGGGGGCGAGGGGATAGAAGTTGCGCGACTGGGCCACCCCGGAGAGGGCGGGGTAGAAGAAGCCGCCGTAGCGGTGGCCGGCCAGCTGCTGCACCATCACCGCCATGCTGCCGGGCCGCCGTTGCTGCCGGGCCTTGGCAAAGCTCAACGGCCCGGCGTGGAGGGCCGAGGCATAGACCCGCTTCACCGCCCGCTCCAGCAGGCGCAAGCGCTCGCCCCGGTCCGGGTGGTCGTTGGCCAGCAGCACGGTGGTGAACAGCCCGGCATAGGGGGCAAAGTGGGCATCCTCCAACACGCTGGAGGAGCGGACAATGAGCGGGTAGTCGCTCTGGGCGAGCAGCACCGCCAGCTGCCGCCGCAACCCCTCCGCCAGGGGCCGGCTGGCAAAGGCCTCGGTGATCTGGGCGTCGCTCATCCGTCGGCAATCGATCTGCTCCAGGCCGTGCTCGCTGATAAAGCCGTCGAACCAGGCGCTGGCGATGACCAGGGTGCGGGGGATGGTCACCTGGACCTCATCGATGCCGCACAGGGGGCCGGTCAGCCGCAGGTAGTTGGCCAGGAAGGCGAGCCCCAGGGCCTTGCCGCCCAAGGCCCCCCTGCCGCAGCGCACGAACTCCATGATCTCGGCATCAAAGTCGCGCTCGGAGAACTGGGCGATGATGCCCCGTTGCCGCTGCTTGAGCTCCGCGCGGATGAGGGTGGTGAGGTGGTGGCGCAGGGCGGCGGGGGTGGTGAGGTGGCGCAGGGCCTGACGCTGGCAGAGGCCGGCCAGCCTGACCTCGGTGCGGGCCATGATCCAGTTGGAGAAGTGGTTGTGGCCGGCGTGGTAGAGCAGGGCCTCGTCGGGCACGGTACGCAGTTTGCGCTCGAAGTCGATGAGGTTGACGGCGCGGTCCAGGGTGCGCCCTTCGCGGTCCTTGAAGACAAAGTCGCCGAAGCCCAGCTGCTCCAGGAAAAAGGCCCGCACCTGCTCACCGATGTCAGGGGCGTTCTTGTCGATGAAGTTGGCCGGGATCCCTGCCGCCGGCAGCCGGTTTGCCGATTCGGCGCTGAGCAGCAAGAGCGGCAGGTCGGCGATCTCCTGGCGAATCTCGGTGAGCAGCCTGACCCCGGCATCGTCGGTCATCTTGCCCGCTTTTGGGTAGCGGCTGTCGGAGATCACCCCGTAGATGTAGGGGTGGTAGCGGCGGTAGAGGGCCATGGCCTCCTCAAAGGAGGCGGCGGTGAGGATCTTGGGCCGGGCCCGCATCTTCAGCAAGCGGTGCTCGGCATTCAGCCCCTCGTCCAGCACCGCCTGGGTCTGGCTGACCACCTGTTTGTAGAGCAGGGGCAGGAAGAAGGAGCGGTAGAGCGGCGAGTCCTCTACCAGCAGCAGGATGCGCACCGAGGCCAGGCGGGTGTCATGGTCGGCATTCTTGTGATCCTCCAGGTTCTTGACCATGGCCAGGAGCAGGTCCGGGTCCGCCGACCAGACGTACATGGCATCCAGCGGCGAGGGGGTGTCAGGGGAGGCATGGAGGTGGGGGGCGAGGCCGTGGCTGATCAGGATCACCGGCAGCTTGGGCCGCGCCCCCTTGATGGCGGTGGCCAGG
>OBOI01000633.1_pt1 | contig 11579 bp, 2 predicted proteins | sample 1670151 | NCBI WGS metagenome assembly OBOI01 (sample SAMEA104232303, study PRJEB22302) | sediment metagenome | biome: forest; feature: aquifer; material: sediment | place: USA | collected 2011-08-07 | depth 0.01 m | reverse complement strand
TCATCCCGGCGGTTATGGCAACCATGCCGGGGTGAGGTTCTCTCCCCAATGTCATTTCTGTCATGGCGGCAGCAGCATTGTCGACGATATCCCCCTGGGCCATTGCACGGACTGCCACACCACCGCCCCGACCTTGAAGCCCGAGATCACCTCGGGTGATTGCATGCACTGCCATGGCACCCATCATGGTCCCACCCATACCAAGCTGACCGGCACCCCCTCCTGCAATGCCTGCCACCCGGACAGCACCTATGACGAGATCGCCCAGCTCCATTTCGATGACTGTGCCCTCTGTCACAAGAGCACCGATGCCACCGTGGTCCAGGCCATTGCCGACGGCATTGCCGCCAAGCTAAGCAATGGCGCGGCCATCCAGTGCACCAACTGCCACAGCTTTGCCCACCACACCGACGCCCACGCCCAAAAAGGGGATTGTGCCTACTGCCATGCCGATCCGCGCCCCGGTTGGGTCGGTACTTACAATACCCCCTTGCCCAGTCCGCTCCCCTACCAGTTGGCCTGTCGCGAGTGCCATGTGGAGAAGACCGGCACCGGTCTGGTGGTCTATCGCAATGAGTACTACGCCAATGCCGCTAACCCGTTGAACTCCACCATTACCTTCCCCAGTGGCACCCGTTCGGCGACCATTGCCGGGGCCGCGACCGTGCATAAGACAGTGGTCCACACCATTGCCAGCACCAGCAACCAGAAGATCAATGTCTATAATTACGGGGCGTGCATGGCCTGTCACAATGTCCGCCAGCTCCATCACGCCAAGCCCAGGAGCGGCGAGTATCCGCTACCGGACCCCACCAACGTGGCCACCTACCCCTACGACACCTTGCGCAATGCCCCTGGCCGGGGCATCTTCAACGAGTTTAAAACGGACATCAGGCTCTCCTATCAGTGGCTGAAAAATAAGACCCGCTCCGCTGCTGCCTATGATCGAGGCTTCTACTTCATGAAGTTGGTCAACCAGGGGACGCAGCCGTGGTACTGGGGGGCGCTGCCCCATCTAACGGTCAGCATCCCCTGTATCGATGCCGTCAACGACCCGGATAACCTGTGTACCGCGGGGGGCAGTTTGAGTGTGCCCTACTTCGCCAATCTGGCGACGCCGGGACCATTCCCGGAGACCCTGGAGTTCACCCGCGCGGTGTGGAATGAGGATGGCAATGATGAGTTGACGGTGCATGTCAGCAACCAGTATCTGCAAAATGCCGTGCTGACCCTGACCTACGGCGACCAGCTGGTGGCCCAGCCCATGACCTGGAACGCCACGGGAAGCCGCTGGGAACTGACGGTGACCGGCCTCACCTATTGGGATACGGTGAGTGTCACCTCCGACATTGGGGGTGGGCAGACGGAGACCAAAACCCATTACGTGGCCGACATGACCCGCGATATCACTGCCGTGGTGGTGGACCATACCCATGTCAAGCTCGATGCCGCCGAGTGCGCCCAGTGCCACAGCGCCAACAATGTAACCGAACACGTGGTGGTCCGCGGCAAGACCTGCGAGGGGTGCCATGCGAGTACCGAGCCGACGGTCGTGGCCACCATTGCCCAGGGCAAGGGGGGGAGCGATGTGCACTGCGTCGATTGTCATGGCGCACAGAGTGAGGAGCTGCATCGTCCCCACCACTATACCCAGGTGATCTTTGACAACCTGGGCCAGCAATGCGACCACTGTCACGAACCGGATATCATCTCCGATCATGTGGATGACCGCGGCTGGAACTGCGAGACCTGCCACGGGGATGCCCGTTTCCAAGCGGCCATTGCCAAGGGGAAGGGAGGCGACATGGTCTACTGTTCCGACTGCCATAGTGCGGCCAATGCCTCCAGCGATCTACCGCCTAAGCCCGCCACCATGGCCATTGTCGATGGCCATTGGCAGCCACCCGACCATGCGGCCCTGGGCCATGTGGTGATACAGTCGCCCTGCAACACCTGTCATGACCCGGCCGGGACCGCCGATACCGTTTCCGACGTCCACCACGACAAGTGCGGACTCTGCCACCTGGCGCCACCGGTCCTGCGTACCGGTCTGCCCGCTGGTGGCGGCAGTTGCCGCGACTGCCACGGTGATACCTCGTTCCATCACCGGACCCAATACGCCCAGGCGGGCGACTGTACCTATTGCCATGCCCCCCTTGGCATTGGCGCGGGCGCCCCGTACCAGATGGCCTGCCGCGAGTGCCATGTCAACTCCACCTCCACTGAACTGGAGATCAAGAAGTATGACTTGTCGCTGGCCAGCGGTGAGCAGCCCACCCCCATTGATGCCGGGCTGACCCATAAGATCCCCAACACCAGCCCCAGCGGCACGCCGATCCAGATCTATGACTACAAGGTCTGTTTCGCCTGCCACTCCGGCCTCAACGCCGGCTTCCCCACCGCCCCGGTGGTTACCCCGTTCCACGGTTTCCCCGGTGACGCCAAGAAGGGGTCGGCGACTCCGGTGTTCAACAGCGCCCAGATCAATGACGCTGGCAATAACAGCAATGTAGCCAATATGTTGCCGCGGGTGGTGCTCTACTATCACCCAGGCATCGAGACCATCCGCCGTTTTGGCACGACCTTTGGTAAGAAGACCGGCACCAGCAACTACATGCGGTATTCCAGCGGCACCTATTACAATGCCACCTCACTGAATGCCGATACCGGTCTGACCGCCAGGGCCATGGCGCGCAAGACCGGGGTGGGGCAGCTGTTCACGGACGGCGAGTATATCAATTGGCGTAATCCTCTCAACACCAGTACCGGCACGGGGGCCACCTACGCGGTCCCGGCCAGCGGTTATGCCGACCGGCTGGCCTCGGTGCCCTTCACCATGTTTGGCGCCCAAAATGGACCCTACACCTTGATCCCCTATTTTAAAACTACCCTGCCGCCCCCGGGTCCCTATGGCGAGAAGATCTCGGTGATCAAGGCGGACTGGAATCCGATCACCAAGGCCCTGACCATCTGGGCCATCAACGATGGCTTGGGCACGGTGCAGGTCTATGCCGACGGGGTGCCCATGACCTGGGTCGAGAGCAAGGGCCGCTGGCAGTACGAGATCACCCAGCCCACCTATATCCCGCAGGTCTCCCTGGTCTCGGACGACAATGGTTCGGCCATCGCCTCAATCAACAACAGCAAGGATCAACTGGTGCTGGTCAGCGCTGAGTGGGATCAGCACAGCGTCGGCACGGAGTTGCATGTCCAAGTGGAGAATACCACGAGCACCATGGTATGGATCGATTACGCCACCGTGGTCAACAGCGCCATGTCCAATATCAGCGGCAACAACTGGTCGTTAAGCGCCGCCGCGGCCAATAAACCCTATCAGGTGCGGATCCACTCCAACAACTATGGTGAGTTGACGGCACCAGTCACCGATGTCACCTTCAACTGGCCTCCGCAACAGGCGGGCACCATTACCGATGTCACCAACGCCTCGTACTGGAACATTACGGGCAAGAATCCTGACCGCTTACAGGCGGTGGTGAAGGTGGGGACGGACGGCCGGGCGCCGAAGATGCGGCTCAATGGCTCAAGCCAGAGCGCCTATGTCGATATCCCCTGCATCTATGCCCGGCCCAACTATCGGTGCGAGATCGCCAACAATACCCTATACAACGCCGGCTATGACCCCTATGTCGTGGTCTATACCGGCGCGAACCCCGGGGAGGGGTCGGTACTGCGCTATAGGATCAACAATTGGGCCGCGAACCAAATCCCGCTCCTGCCGATGACCAATCAGGCCCCGGTGGCGGTGGACGACTCCTATGTGGTGGATATGGGGAGTGGTGCTCAGGCGTTCTCCGTGCTGGCCAACGACACGGATGGCGATGGCGGCACCTTGTCCCTTGTCGAGGTGGGTGCCCCCTCCAATGGCGGCATTGCCACCATCAACGGCACGGCCATCAGTTATACCCCGGCCAGCGGTTACAGTGGCGTGGAGCAGTTCACCTATACCATCAGCGATGGCATGGACACCGCCTCTGCCCTGGTGACCGTCTCGGTTGATAATGGCATTGATGATGCGCCGGTGGCGGTCTATGACACCATTAGCGGCATCATTAAAGGCAGCAGCAATAATGTTCTGAATGTGTTGGCCAATGATTCCGATCCCGACCCTGGTGATGCGCTGACCCTGCTCTCGGTGGGGGCGCCATCCGCCGGCGGCCAGACTACCATCAACGGTAGCACCATCCGTTACACTCCGTCTGCTGCCTTCACCGGTATTGAAGTCTTCACCTACACCATCCGCGATGCCAGCGGTCATCAGGACACCGCCTCAGTAATGGTGACCGTGGAGATCGGACCCACGGATCACACCACCTTTGTCACGGCCGCGACCAACTGCGCCAGGTGCCACTCCGGTACTGCCGGGACCAGCACCACCGTGCCGGTGAGCACCACCGATCCGCTGCTCCATGCCGCCTGTTCCACCTGCCATGGCGCCAATTACACCCTGAAGAGCTTGGCCGAGGCGAATAACCCGGCCACCGATGCCTCGGTGGTGTGGATGCCCTCGCCGCCCACCACCACCGGCGGCAGCTGCGAAAACTGTCATGGCGCCACTTACTTTGTCAGCCACAAGCATATCGACCACTCGGCTCGGGTGGTGGTCGCCGGCAAGTGCATCGTCTGTCACGCGGCCACCGGCGGCACCGGGGCCGGGGCCCCGGTGGATCCGGCTGACCCCAAGGTCCATGATGCCTGTTCCACCTGCCACAACACCACCACCGGCTATCTGTTGACCCAGGCCCAGGCGAGTAACCCCGGGACCTCGGCCACGGTGACGGCCATGGTGGGCGGAGAGTGCGTCGACTGCCATGCCAGTTACGCCAGCGGCCACCACGATACCGACCACACCGCCAAAGTCGCGGCCACGGCCAACTGCAGCGGTTGTCACCCGGCCACCGCCGGCACCGCCAGCGGCGTGCCCCTGGATCAGAACGACAACAAGGTCCATGACGAGTGCACGACCTGTCATAGCACCACGAATGGCGCGCTGCGGGAGGCGTATGGCAAGGCGTCAAGCATGCCAAGCGGTGGCGGCAATTGCAACGCCTGCCATGGAGCCTATTTTGCCAGTCATATCAATGCGGACCATACCGCGCATGTGGCTGGGACCGCTGCCTGTAGCGGCTGCCATGACGCCACCGCCGGCACCTCAAGTGGTGTGCCGGTGGATGGTGTTCCCGGCAACAAGGTCCATGACGCCTGTAGCTCCTGTCACGACACCACCACCGGCGCCCTGCGCGCCGCCTATGGCAAGGCATCAAGCATGCCTGCCGGTGGCGGCAACTGTATCGACTGTCATGGCACCTATCCCGAGGCCCATCTCCATATCCACGATGTCAGCCATGATCCGGCAACCGATCTGGCGCAAGCCGCCAGCCAACCCTGTCGCGATTGCCACGATGATGCGGCTCTGGGCGCCGGCGTAGCGCTCTCCACCTGGGCGGCGATCAAGTTGGAGCATGATCTCGATGATACCAAGGATGGCGTCGGCTCTTGCGCGACCTGTCACAGCTATGCCAACGCCGATGGTGGCAATTCACCACCCTTGGCCACAACGCAAACCGTCATTGCCACCGGCGTCAATGTGAAGTGTCTGGGCTGTCATACCGAGAAGACCAGCCCGGTTATCCATGGGGGGCATCCCGCGAACAACTTCGGTTGGGACGCACCGTGCAACAACTGTCATAGCGGCGCGAGTATCGTCAAGAACGTCCATGGCAACAAGTGTACCCTCTGTCATGTCGATCCTGGTAACGCCGATTACAGCAGGCGGGCCGGCACCAACGGCAACGCCGTGTTGGCGGCGGCCTTGGGCACGCCACGGCAAGCGACCTGTCTTACCTGTCATCCGGCGGCCACTTACGTGACGGAGCAAATTCATCACAACTCCAAGATGGCGGCCAACAACAACTGCGGCGGTTGTCACGGGAGCGTGGACCATAGCAGCACGGTGGCGAATGTGGCGGAGTGCACCACCTGTCATGCCACGGCCGGGACCCAACACGGGGTGCCTATTTCGCCGGCGGCCTCGACAATCCATGACTCCTGCCGCACCTGCCACACCTTTGACGGCAACAAGCGCGGCATCCTGGTCAACTTCAGCAACCAGAAGGGGGTCATCGGCTCCGGTAGCTTACCAAACGGCGGCACCGCCGCCGGCAAGGATGGCGGTGGGGCCTGCACCACCTGTCATACCGGCGTGGGTTCGGCCAAGACCTTCCATCATGCCAATGCCCATACCTTGATTGGCGAGTGTGAGTTCTGTCATGCCGATCCCCGTAACCGGGTTGGCGGCACCAATTTCCAGGAGACCGTCTCCGTACCGACCCCCATCCCCACCCATCTCCCCTGCGAGGAGTGCCATGTCACCCCGAAGGCCACGGCCGGTTGGGGGGGCGGCCAGCTGACCATCCTGGCCTTTAACGAGGGGGGGACCCACACCACCACCAGTTACTCATCCGACTTCACCCGGACCACGGCCCACAGCGGTGGTCACGTGATTGCCAATACGGTGGGCAGGATCAACAACTGGGGGATCTGCCTCAGCTGCCACGATGGCAGCAAGGCGGTTAAGGTCAATGTGATGCATGCCAAGCCGACCTTCAGTGGCTTGATAAATGGATGCGGGGCCGGCGGTAAGGCCCAATATGCCCCGGGACGTCAGGTCAGGAATACCATGGGCAACTTTAACTTCTTGGCCACGACCTTCCGCCCGGCGAGTACCAAACCAAGTGGCGGCAGTTGCCAGTCGACTACGGATTGGACTGGTTCCGAGAAATATGGTTCCACGGACTTCTCGTCCACGGACCTGGTCATCCCCGACCCGTGGAGCACAAGCGTGCAAACCATACCCATGTTCGCGGAACAGACCCCAAACACCACCACCTCACCGGCGGCGGATGCAGTCCAGATCAAGAGTGCGATCTACAACGGCACATCCATCGTGGTGACCGCCACCAGCTCGGGTGACTGCGCGGCGTTGACCGCCGCCTACGGGGCGGTGACCGGTCCCATGAGCGGCACCACCACCTGCGCGGCAACCTTGACCCCTGTCACCTATCCGGCCAACGGCACCACCGTGGATGTGACGACCACCAATACAGCCGGGATGAATGTGCAGGGCTATCGGATCAGCAATCAGCCAACAGCCACCAACGGGGTCATTGCCTTTAGCGGTATCAACTTTACGGCCAATGAGAACGGTTCATTGGCCACCATCACCGTGACCAGGATGGAGGGGGCCACCGGGGCGGTCAGCGTCCACTATGCCACGAGCAACGGCACGGCCACCGCCGGTACCCACTACACGGCCACCTCGGGCACCCTCTCCTGGGCCAATGGCGAGGTGGCGGATAAGAGCTTCACCATCCCGGTCCAGAATGATGCGGTCTATCTAGGCGATTTGACGGTCAACCTCGCCCTCTCCTCCGTGATTGGGGGTACGTTGGGGATGCCGAGCAGTGCGCAGTTGACCATCGTTGATGACGAGTTGCCCAGTCTCCTCTCCTTCAGCGCGCCCACCTATGCGGTCACCGAGGCGGGAGCGACGGCCACGATCACGGTGCGGAGGACGGGTCCCACGGTGGGGGCGGTCGGTGTCAGCTATGCCACGAGCAACGGCACTGCCCTGGCCGCTGCCGATTACACTGCCACCTCCGGTACCCTCTCTTGGGCCAATGGTACTTCGATGGACAAGACCTTCACCATCCCCATCAGCGATGATAATGACAGTGAAGACGATGAGACGGTGACCATCACCCTGTCGGCAGCCACCGGTCCGGCGGTGGGCAGCAGCCCGGGCTCGGCGGTGCTGACCATTACCGATAACGATCGCATCTCTGCCTTGAACAGCTGGACCCATCTCTCCGGCGCTACCCTCAGCGCCAAGAGCGGGAACACCGGCACCGCCATCCCGACCTTCACCGTCTCGGCCGGCCAGAAACGGCTGTTGCTGGTGGCGGTGGCCATGGAGAACGGTGTCGGGCCGCAGGCAGCCACCATTAGCGCCACCTATGGCGGGGTGGCCATTCACCCGATCGCGCTGGCCACCGGGCAGGTCACCCATCAATGGCTGGGGTATCTGCTGGACAGTGAAATCCCGGCTGGCGCCAGCAACCGGGTGGTGGTCAGCTACAGCGCTCCCACCAATAATTTTAGCGGTTATCAGGTGAAGTGGGGCTCGTACACCGGTGTCAACCAGGCCACGCCGATCAACAGTTTGAACGGCGTGGCCGCAGCCACCAACGATACAACCTTCGGGGCCACCATCGACTCCGTGAAGTACGGTCTCACCGTGGTTGCCGGGATCAATGGCGGTTTGAGCTCCACCATGGTGGTCAATGGCGGCACGGACTTTACCACCACGGCCTACAATGGCAGCATCGGCAGCCTAAGCGCCTCGGTAGCGGAGACGGCGCAGCATGGCGCTAGCGGCAACTACGCCAGCGGCACCGCTGTCACCTTCAGCGGCACCACCAACTGGTGCGCCATGGTGGTGGTATCACTGAAACCCTAGCCCGGGGAGCCACAGAGGCGTGATGGGGGTGGAGAGGGTGAGGTGCTTCGCCAAGGACCAGTGACGTAATATAGGTCTCCGGCGATTCGATCGTGAACGTGGCTATAAAGGATGCTCAGTCAAACATCGTTCCTTAATTTTCAGCCGTGTGGCGGTTGCGGGGTAGAGGAGCAATACCTTCGAGGTCTTGAACCGTTTGCCCCGTTTTAAGAAAATCTTTATCGAGATCACCAACCACTGTAATCTCAGCTGCACGTTCTGCGCTGCCGGCTATCGGCCCAAGGGGGAGATGGCCCCGGCCGACTTCGCCTCCCTCCTTTTGCAACTCAAGCCCTTCACCCGCCACCTCGCCCTGCACGTCTTGGGCGAGCCGCTGCTCCACCCCGCCTTGGGCGAGTTGTTGGCCCATTGCCACGCCCAGGGGTTCAGGGTCAATCTCACCACCAACGGCACACTGTTGCCGCGCCATGGCGCCATGCTGCTGTCCTCTCCGGCCTTGCGCCAAGTCAATATCTCCCTGCACAGCATGGGCGAGGGAGCCGGCGGATGCGCGAGGGAAGGCTATTTGGCCGGGGTGCTGGAGTTTGCTCAAGAGGCTGGTGCCAAGGGGGTCTATGTGAGCCTGCGGATCTGGGATCTGCTCACGGAGCGGGAGGAGAGCGGGCAACGTCGGCAGGAGCGGTTGCTCGCTGGGATGGAGGAGTTCTTCGCCCTCCCCGTGCCGCTGGCCGATGTGGTGGTGACCGGGCAGGGACACAAACTAGCGGAGGGGATCTTCCTGAGCCAGAAGGAGTTATTCTCCTGGCCGACCCTGGCAGGGCCGGACCAGGGTGGCCTGGGGTACTGCCTGGGGCTGCGGGATCACGTTGCCATCCTGGTAGACGGCACCGTGGTGCCATGCTGCCTGGACGCCGAGGGGGAGATCGCCCTGGGGAACGTTTTCCAGGGGTCTTTTGCGACGATCATCGCCGGAGAGCGGGCTGCTCAATTGCGCCGGGGCTTCAGCCGACGCCAGGTGGTCGAGGAGCTGTGCCGCCGGTGTTCCTACCGGTTAAGATTTTGATTCCGTGTCTCCGTGAGTGGTCCAGGCTCTCCTTGTATCGTCCCTCGCAACGTAACTTTTTCTCACGAATAAAATGCCCATAATATGTTGAAGAAAGGCAACAAAATCAATAATTCCGTGATTGTGGACGGATTGCTCCGGAAACAGGACACAAAGTAGTAGGCAGGTGCAACATATTGTTACCCATAAAGCCCGTAGTTATTGGTATCCACAAGCTATGGGCGAGACGGCATAAAAATTGCAGAACGTACTGGTGGCGTGCTAATTTCATCGACTCAATATGGGCTAACACGAAACTTAAACGTAAAGGGGGACAAATGAAGAAGAAATTTTTGGCAGGATTGGCAATAGGGGTGATGATGCTTGGGTTGGCTGGGGTGGCGAGTGCCAATTTGATTACCAACGGTAGTTTTGAAAATGGATCTCCCGTCCCAACAGGGAACTTCAATACTTTAACGGCAAATACCGCCTCCGCTGATGATATTACGGGGTGGACAGTGACCAGCGGGACGATAGATTGGATCAACAGTTATTGGCAAGCAAGTGATGGCACCAAGAGTCTGGACCTTGCAGGATTTTCACACGGAACTATTGTCGGCGTGAACTTCGCTACAATCATCGGACAGACCTATCTGGTACAGTTCGACATGGCAGGAAATCCAGATACATCTAATGATAAAATTATGGTGGGCGCATCGGTGGGCACTACTCAGCACACGTTTACCTTCGACCAGAATGGACAAACCCACAATAATATGGGCTGGTTAACCCAGTCGTTTACTTTCGTGGCTACATCCATATCGTCAAGCCTCACTTTTTGCGATGTCACCCCCTATTCACAATATTGGGGGGCCGTACTTGATAACGTTCGAGTTGACGCCGCCCCCGTCCCAGAACCCGTCACTATGCTCCTCATGGGCACTGGTTTAGTCGGTCTGGTAGGAGCACGCAGGAAGAAGAAAGCCTAATATTCTCTTTCAACAAAACACACCAAGGCAGGGTCATTCATTGGCCCTGCCTTTTTTTATTATCTGCTGGAGACCTTTCACAGACGATAAAGGACGCCCTTTACATTTAAAGTTTTCTGGCGGATTCGTACTGTTATGAACGGGAAAGTATTCAGGACTAGTGCCTGGGTGTTGTGATCTGGAGTGCGTCGGCTGGGATGGCGTTGGTGTCATTTCCCCGTCCCGCTAAGTCTGCCTAAGCCGGTTACCGGTCCCGTTGCAACTCTGCATAGCCACCTTTCATCCCTAATGCGCCCTGAGCTGAGGGAGTTTTCTTCGAAACTTCACCGGACAACAAAAAAACCCGCAAACCTTGTCGGAGTGCGGGTTGATTGAACTTTGTCGGACGTCTCTAAATGTTCTGATGGTGCGAGATGGGGGAGTCGAACCTACGCACTCCTTGGTTCTATTGGGCTGTGAGGCTGACTGTACAACCAGCGTACAACTAACATACCCCGTTATTTTTGGAGGCACAAGAAGTGCGTTGTGGCAACAAAAACGAAAGTGAGTGTGCCGGGGTGCCTGTAACTGTCTGTCACAATGGGCAGATTGTACGTGTTTTGTGTGTACACTACCGTACGCGCCGATGTTTACGGGCTGTAAGCGTTTACACACTGTCAGGATATTTGTCTGTACTGACGCTTACGACGCAACACGTTCTCACAACTAAAATGCCCGTAATTTGCTGAAAAAAGGCATTAAAAATGAATTATTCCGTGATTGCGGACGGATTGATCCGGAAAACAGAATAAAAAGTGATTGGAATATTAATATGTTAATATTCATAAAGTCCATATTTATTGGCACTTATAGGCTAGCGGAGGATGGTATAAATGTTGCAGAACCATTCGTGAAATAATTCTTCTAGCCAATCGCTACTGTTAAGGCTGGCGGAGAAAATATTAAAAAAAATGGGGGGTGGGAATGAAGAAGAGATACGTGGCTGGCCTAACTTGTGGGGTGATGATGTTCG
>OBOI01000632.1_pt1 | contig 11599 bp, 11 predicted proteins | sample 1670151 | NCBI WGS metagenome assembly OBOI01 (sample SAMEA104232303, study PRJEB22302) | sediment metagenome | biome: forest; feature: aquifer; material: sediment | place: USA | collected 2011-08-07 | depth 0.01 m | reverse complement strand
GGCGATCTTTGAAGGGCAGCTGAGCGATATGCTCTCCGCGTTGAAACAGATCAGGGGCATGGCCGCGGAGACGAAGATCTGGTGTGCCCACGAATACAGCCTCATGTATTTGAAGAACGCCGCCAGGGTGGAACCGTGGAATGAAGCGACCAAGGCGCGAATAAAGGTGATGGCCGAGCTTCGGCGGCAGAATAGGCCAACGGTGCCCTTGCTGCTCGCGGACGAGATCCTCACCAACATTTACCTGCATTGGGATCACCCCCAATGGCGGAAAGAGCATGGCCGGAAAACCGAGGAAGAGATGTTTGCCGTCATCGCCGAGACCGACGGCTAAACCACGATGCTGTTAGTGGTCCGACGGTTTGTCGCCGGATTCGCTCAAGGCCGCCACCTTTTTTTGCAAATCCTCGCTGAGTTTCACCTTGCCCTCCAGGACACAGCCCCGGCGCCCCGGGACACACTCTCCCTTCAGCTTGCTACAGCGGTCGGCATTGATATCAAAATTTTTGCAATAGAAGGTCATGGCTGGACACCCTCCTTGGCGGGTTTAGTTAACTGTTGAACAGTACGATATCATTATAAAAATTGATTGAATCGCAAAAAGTCGTGAAGCTGACCATCTGCCAATGTAATTTCAATGGGTTACGGGGCGTGCCAGCGGCGGTTGAGCGGTTCTTGCGAAACCGTCAAAATTGATGGAATCGCAAAAAGCCGTGAAGCTGACCATCTGCCCATGTAATTTCGATATGTTACAGGACGTGCCAGCGACGGTTGAGCGGTTCTTGCGAAACCGTCAAAATTTAACAACACGAGAGTCGAGACCCTTACTGATGAGTCCGATAAGGGATCGCCGAGAGAGTTCCCGGCGGGGTGAGAGAGCCAGTTCGTGCCGCGGCTGGCTCCGTGGTGGGGTAAAGCGTATTGCCTGGGGCGGAAAGGGGTGGCGCCCCTCTTAATTGCACATGCCAATCACAAAGAGAGAGAGGATGACGCAAATAAAAAAGACGCCGACCTTGACGTTGATCGATTGATCCTCTTGGTGGTGCCCGGCGGCATGGTCATCATGTGCGCTCATGGTTGGTCTCCTCTCTTTGATTTTTCCGGTTGCATCCGTTCCTGTAACAGCTGGCTACTTGAACAATTTTCTCCAGATTTGTCGATGATTTTCTTGATGGCCATGAGCGTGTCAGCGGGCCGGACGGACCAATCTCCCTCCCGTAATCACATGGAGCGCCCGGGGACAGAGGGTGGCCAGCAGCCGGTGCAACAGGAGCAGCACCGCCACCACCAGCATGGGGATGGTCAAGTAGAGCAGCAACATGGTGTAGGGACCATCCAGGGGCACGTATTGGTAGGCAAGGGCACGGACAATCCCCAGCAGCGGTTCATGGGCGGCATACACAAAAAAGCTGGCATCCCCCAGGATGATGAGCGCCTGGCTTACCCCCTGGTGCCGATTGATCCACTTGGTGCCATAGAGCGTGGCCATCACCCCGATGATCAGCCCGGTGCGATGGAGGTAGATATTGAACCAGGCGGAGTGCCAGAAGGAATCGGCCAGCATGATCGGCAGCAGGGCTAGCAGGGCAAGAGGTCCAAAGCGATCGAGGGCGAAGAGGCTTTTCCCCTTGAGCGCGCAGAACGCCCCACAGGCAAAGAACAGAAACCCCACGGCCCCGGGGGCCAGGACCGGCCAGCTATCGCCAAGCCAGCAGAGATAGACCACCAGCAACAAAGGGAGGGCGGCAAAGCGCAAGGCCACGACCATGACCGGCGCCAGCAGGACCAAGAGCATGAGATCGCGGATGAACCACATGTGATAGGCGATGGGGTACCTGTTCAGGCCGAGCAGGGCACTTAAAAATTGGCCGGCATGATACTGGGTCACCATGGCGTCGCCCTCGGGGAAATAGGGCGCGATCGCCGGGAAGGCCTGGGAGAGGAGAAACATGGCGAGCACCACGCCGTTCCAGAAGAGAAAAGGGAGCAGCAGACTCCGCACCCGCGTGTTGAGCTTGCGCAGATAGGCCTGGGGTGACCAGGTGAACGTGGCGAAGAAGAGATACCCGGCCAGCAAAAAAAAGATGGGCACCGCTATCCGGGCCAGACACTGTGAGATCAGGACCCGGATAAAGTCGGTCAGCGCATTGGTGTCGGCCCTGCCGAGGGTCGCGTCGGCAAAGGAGATGGTTGTGCCATAGGCATGGATGTAGAGAATGCCGACTATCGGGGGGAAGCGAAGCAGCTTAAGCCGCCGGGAGGATTCAAAGTCTATCATGGGAGGTTGATCACTCAAGGGTAAACGATGTCATTATTGTTGTTGCCAAGCCCCAGGGACAGGATTCCGTCAAAGTCATAGCATCATGCCGAGGAAGCGCAAGATTTCATCATCTCGGCATCGTTCCCACGCAGGAGCGTGGGAACGATAGTAATTGTGCCCCACGACTTTGACGGGACCCTGGCCCCAGGGAACTTTGCATTGATTTCCATGGTGGTTTCGGCTATTATTTGAAGCCTATGTTGTAAGTAACGCTTTGTGCATGAAGGGGGCGCCGGTCATTTGGCCCTTTTTCGATGCTGGTATTGGTAGTCTCGGTGTCGATTTTTGACTATTTGCCACCCTTCCGTAGTCGCCAATCCCGACTCTTTCCCCCCCTGAAAAGCGCTTAAAAGATTTTCCTCTCCCCTCTGCCAGGGTTATCTTTCCTTACTTTTGGCCCACTCCGACCCACCGGAACCGCAGCAAGCACACCCCCCCACGACGATGAATGGTCTTCCCGCAATTAATGTCCTCCCCGTGCAGAGCAGGATCGCTACCCTGCTCCTCAACCGCTATACCGCCTTTCTGCTGGGGGTGTCCATCTACTCGCTGGTGGTCAACTCCCTGGGCAGCATGCGCGGCATGGTCTTCATCAATCGAGATGGGTACCTCGCGCTCAGCAGGCAGTATGTTGAATTGGCCTTTCTGCTCTATCTCTACTGTTACTGCAATCTGATCTTGCGGCCATCCCGCTGGCAGCCGCTGCTGGCGGTGATCCCGATCATGCTCGCCTATGTGGGACAGGACTTTTATTTCCTGATGTACAGTAATGTCTTTCGCCTGTCCGAGCAGGCAGAACTGCCGGAACTGCTCAAGGTGCTGACCATCAAGCACATCGCCCTGCTCATGGTTACTGTCGTTGCGCCCTTGGGGGCCTTTCTCTGGTCTATCAATTATCGAAAATTTTGGCTGGTGGTGGGGGGGGTTCTGCCCATTGCCTTGCTCATCGGCGCAGCCGAACTCTATCCGGAACAGTACAAGGCCGCCTATTGCAAGATCGGGGGCGAGGTCGTTTTCTGGTCCGATGCGGTGAGCGCGGAGAACAACGGACGGTTCATGATGCTGCTCTACCGGGAGGCGGAGCGCAATATCTCCCAGGCCAAAACCAAGGCCTTCCGGGACCGTCCCGAGTACGACCGCAAGGCCCGGCAACAGGCCGCCTGGATACAGGCCAAGGGCAACAAGCGTAATGTGCATCTGGTGGTCTTGGAGAGTTTCCTCGACCCCACCCTGTTCAAGGCGGCGAGCTTTAACAAAGCCCCCTTCCAGCCGAGTTTCCGCAAGCTGTTCGGCAACAACATGGGCTTTTCCATCTCGCCGGTTGTCGGCGGCAAGACCTCCCAGGCGGAGTTCGAGGTGCTGTGCGGTGTCCCTGCCTTCGAGGAGTTGGCAGGCGTGGAGTTCAATGGTTTCACCGGTGCCCAGGCCTATTGTCTGCCAGGGACCTTACACCTGGCCGGCTACCAGACCATCGCCTCGAACGCCTATAATCCGAGTTTCTTCAACACCCCCAACGCCTATCAGGGCATCGGCTTTGACCAGATCTATTTCCCCAAGGAGTATCTCAACGGCAGCGACACCTACCTCTCTCGGGGTGACACCACCGACGAGATGACCTACATGTTTGACAGTGACCTCTTCTCGCAAAACCTGAAGTTTATTACCCCCTTGCTCAAGGACAAGGAGGGGCCGCCGCTATTTAACTATGTGTTGACCGTCTATGGCCATTTCCCCCATCGCCTGAACGAACGGAAACGGCCTCAGGTGGTAAAAATGATCTCCTCCTTCAAGGACCCGCAGCTGGAACGAGCGGCCAACCAGCTCTTCTACCGCTCCGGGGCGATCGCCGACTATGTGGGCAGCCTGCTCGAACTCGATGAAAAGAGCTTGATCATCCTGGTCAGCGACCATCTCCCTCCCGGGCAGTATGGCCGCAAGAGTTATAAAAAATTGCACTATCTTGACAATACCGATGATGACCTGAAGATGAACCGCATCCTGATCATCGAGGACGGCAAGGCCAAAAAATACGCCACCATCCATCACTACGATGTGCCGGCCATGGTGCAAAACTATATCACCCAAGGGGCGTACTGCGCGGAACACGAATGCGGCTTTGCGCAAGGCAAGCTCCTGGACGACCGGATGGCCCGCCATGACGATTATCTGCGGCTCATGGCCCATGCCTCCGAGTAATATTCCTCTGCCTCAGTTGTGACGGTTTCGCAAAAAAACGCTCAACCACCGCTGGCACGCCCAGTAACCCATTGAAATTGCATTGGCAGATGGTCAGTTTCACGACATTTTACGCTTCCATCAGTTGTCAATGGTAACGTCGAACGCCTCCAGCTGAACAGTCGCCCCCTTGCCCTCCCCCAGGAGGTGGAAGGAGAAGGCCTGCCGGGCCTCCGGGTTGTCGAAGGCGAATTCGAGTTTCCCCGCCTCCTGGGCATGGAGCAGGGGAAAGCCGGCGTGCTTGATGCTGTTGATGGTCCCTTCCCACTGCTTTAACAGCAACCTCAGCTGTACCCCCTCCGCAGGCGCCTGCAACACCTTCACCCGAATCGAGACCCGCACCCTGGAGTGGGCCGGGAAATCGAGGTATTGAGCCCCCACCAAGTTGTCGGACCACTCGTTCTTGATCTGCTCGGGCAGGTGGCGGATCTCGCCGCCGGCGAACCGCAACACCCGCTGCCCCTGTTTGGGCAGCAGTTTATGGTCCAGGGCGGCGGCGATGAGAAAGATGGGATTCCTTCGCCCCTGCTTGTCCCGCAGGAACTCGGCCGGGGGCGGTCCCAACAGACTATCGGCCTTGCCCACCCGGCAGCGGCCGTCGTCGGAGCACTCGTAGCGCAGGTTGTCGGCCGTGTGCCAGCGCCGCTTGGAGGTGGTGTAGGAGACCATCTCCCTGGGTGTGGCGTAATCACGGAAGAGACTCCGGCCCACCAACGGGGACGGAATCGGCAGCCCCAGGTAATCGAGGATGGAGACCTCGGTGTCCACCATGCCATACCCCCCCTGTTTCAGGCGCGGGAGCTGCCCCGCCTCCGGGGCCAGGACCACCTCCAGCCCCCAACTGCTGACCCACTCGGCCAGTTCCGAGCCATGGGACTCATCGGAGGTAACGATGACCAGGGTGTCCTTGAGCACCCCGTCCTGGCGCAGGCCATCGATGAACTGGGCCACCGCCTGATCCAGCAGGTCCACGGTGGCGGCCCGGCGGTCGGGGTAGTTGGCGGCCACCTGGTCGGGCACGGCGTAGGGCTGGTGGGTGCCGACGGTCAGCAGCGTCAACAGCCAGGGGTGGTGCTTGTTCTGGAGAGTGGCGATATACTCCCGGGCGCCGCGAAAGAAGACCGCGTCGATCACCCCCCATTCGAAGGGGTAGGGGTTGGCCTCGGTGAACCATTCGTTGCCATGCACCTCTTGAAAGCCGATCAAGGGCATGAAGCGGTCCTTGCCCATGAAGGAGAGTCCTGCCCCTTGCAGGTAGTGGGTATCCCAGCCCTGCTCGGCCATCTGGGCGGGTAGGCACTCCTTGGCCCGCTCCGGGTTGCCGGTGAGCTCCACGGCCTTGGGGGTGTCCCAGGAGAGCTTGCTGAAGTCGCCGCACAACAAGGCGTATAGGCCACGGATGGTCTGATGGCTGTGGGCGGTGAAGTCGGGGACCAGCATGGCCTCCCGGGTGCTCGTTGCCAGCCGCGCCATGGAGACCGTGGACGAATCCACCCCCATGGCCTTGCTGATCTCAGGGTAGTAGAGGCCCGGGATCCCTTCCAGGGTGATGATCAGGACATTCTTGGCCATGCCCTTGTTGGCCAGCAAGGGGGTCCCGTCGAGATCGACCCGGTCCAGCCCCCGGGGCAGATGGAAGTCGGCCAGGTCCTTGGCGGTAAACGGGGGCGGGGTGAGCAGGGCGTCGATGATAAACCAGTGCAGGGCGTTGTGGCGAGCGACCACGCTCTGGTCATCGTGTAACAGACTCAGGTGGTTGTGGCAGAGCAGGAGGGCGATCCCTGCCGTAAGACCAGGCAGGGCATATCGCCATGGCGGCCGGGTCAGGGGCAGGGCGCAGAGCAACAGGGTTGCCAGGGCCATCGTCCACACCAGAAGCGGCGATGAGAGGTTGAGGCTGGCCGTGCTGTTCTTGACAAAGTCGGCATTGGCCAGGTAGTGCAGGTCTTGCCAGGCAGGGAGGCGATTCATCGCCGCCACCAGCTCGTTGGCGCCAATGATGAACCCGGCCCAGACCACGGCCAGAATGATCCGCAGCCAGCGGGGGCTCCACAGGAGCAGGACCAACAGCAGGAGACCCATGCCGCCATCCGACAACAGGCCGATGAACTCGCCGCCGCCCTTGTGGGCCAAGCGCCAGATGAGCGGCGTCATGGTCAAGGCACCAAGGGAGAGAGAGGCAATGATCGCTTGCATGGACAGGGACTCCGGCCGGGGAGGAAAAGGGCGCTTTACGAGAGCGGTCAGGGTTGGGTAAAGAGCTGCCGCACCACCCCCGGCAGATCCCCTTTCGGGATCAAGCGATTAGCCTCGCCCACCTCGTAGAGGCCGAACCACTCCTCGGGGTCGCCGGGTTCGTGCTGGTGCTCGTCGTTGGGTGACCAGCCGATCTTCCACCACTCGTCCTGAAACTCAAAAAAGACCAGACCGCTGAACCGGTCGCTCAGGCGGGCGGTGCGGATATCCTGCCACACCGCGCGAAAGACCGTGGCGATCTTCTCCGGCCTTTGGCCGCCATAATCAACCACCTCGGGCTTGGGCATGATGGGGGAGGTGGAGAAGCCCACCTGGGTCACCAGGATCGGTAGCTTGCTGGTGGCCGCCAACTCCTCCAGATAGCCCTGAAAGCTGGTCCCGGTTATCGAACCGGGGGGCGAGGTCAACACGCCGTGGGCATAGGTGTAGATGTTCATGCACAGGAGGTCGCCCATGTCCGGCACCAGCACATGCTCCGCCGGGATATCCAGATCGGGACGGTTGGCCAGGGGACCGATGTGGGTCCAGCTGGTGTGGCAATAGAGGTGGCGTTGGCCGTAGCGCGAGAGTTCGTAGTCCATGGCCAGGTCGATGAGGCGTGCCAGGGCGACCTCGCTGGCGGTACGACCGGTGACGGTCAGATGCTTGCCCCGGTAGTCGCGCACCGTGGGGTGCAGGGTGTCGGTGCGCTCCACCGTGGCCGCCTGCAACTCATCGCCAATGGAGAAGAGCACCAGACGCTGGGGCCGGCCGACCGCGTAGGTATGGTCGATGACCTGCTTGATGGTGGCAAGGGTGGCGGCCAGGTATTTTTCGTCCAGCAGGTCGGGGGTGAAGGGGTCGATCCAGATGTCCTGGCCGTAGACCAAATCGGTGGCGTCGAGGGCGGTGAAGAAGTTGGCCGGCATGCGCAGGGGAAAGACATGGAGATAGTTCACCCCCATCTCCTTGAGCAGGGAGAGGTGCTTGGGGTAACGCCCGTCGTTGCCCGGCCCCGCCCCCTGTTGCGGGGTCTCGCCCTGCAGATAGGGCGAGTAGCCCATGCCGCGAAAAAAGAGGGGCTTTCCGCTGTGGCGGTCGATAAGCCGGGACCCCTGGACCACAAAACGATGCGGCTGGGGGGGGTTGCCATGGATTTGCGCCGTTTTGCCGGCGGCCCCCGCCTCGGCGGCAGAGAGAACAATCGCCCAGGCAAGGAGCAATACGGATAATCTCGTGATCATATGGGTTGGCGTTTGGGGATGTTCCCGGGGAAGGCCGCGACCAGGCAATAGAGAAAGATGGTGAGAGGGGGAGTCGAGCAAATCAATAGCCGAACCCCTCATGGATGTCAATGGCTTTCCGGGCCGCTGCCAGGGTGATGCCCTTTCCAGGTGGGCTCGGAACCCCATGCCCGGCTACCTGCTCCCTTGCTCCAGAATCTCCCCCAGGGCGAAGGCCGCGTCACCGACGAGTTTGATGCACAGCTGGCGCCGGCCTTCAGGGTCGCTGTAATAGGCCTTGACCGCCGCCTTGTCCCGCCAGTCCACCCGGGCGATGTCCCGGCAGTCGTTGCCGCCGCACTCGCGGGTCAGCTCGCTGAAGCGGGCGATGAATTTTTGGCTGAGCGACCACATGCGCGGATCCTCTTGACCTTGAAGATCACCCCGGCTGTACAGGCTTGAGATGAGGGCCACCCCGCCTAGAAGCGTGCCGCAGGTGCCGCCGCTGGCAGCGATGCCGCCGCCGTAAGCACCCATCGCTTTCACGATGTTGGCATCAATCTGTCCCAACTTTTCTTGGCCCACGGCCAAGATGGCTTGGCTTCAATGCAGCCGTTGCCGAAACAACTCCATGGCCTGCTCGCGCATCGTTTCCGGTGTCATGGCGTAACCCTCCCGCTGTCGGTTATGGCACGGTCCCCTCTCTGGTGACGGAACCGCGTTGATAATGGCAACCCTATCGGGGCCGATCTCTCTTGCCGCCGGTACGGGCAGTAATCGTGGGGACAGACCATGCCCTCCCTCATGGCCATCGCTTTTACTTCCCGGCCGCACCGCTCTGCCTTTAGTTCTCTGTTCAGCTCAAAAAAACAAGGAAATTTACGATGGTTACTGCTAAGGTCACGGGATTGCTTGGAGCATGGTCCGCCGTAAGCAAAGAGATTGTCAATACGGTGATGCAGAACTCGTGGCGGGTAAAACGATAGAAGGAACAACAGATGTCAGAGAAAAAATTTTATGCCATCGCCGTGGGCCGTAAGCCTGGCATATACGGCAACTGGCCAATGGCCCAAGCACAGGTGCAAGGGTACCCAGGGGCCAAATTCAAGGGATTTCCCACCAGGGATGAGGCCCAACGCTGGCTGGATAATCCGACCTTCACCCCCTCTGGGGGCGACAAGAGAAAAAGTAGCATCACGGTCGCAACCGGAGACACCTCCCCCAAAGAGGGTGAAGTGACGATTTACACCGATGGTGGCGCCCGCTTTAACCCCGGCCCAGGCGGGTATGGGATCGTGATCATCGACCATGGGCAGAGAAAGGAGATCTCCGGGGGCTATCGGCATACCACCAACAACCGCATGGAGTTGATGGGGTGCATCGTGGCCCTGCGCCAGCTGGAGCACAGGGATCGGCCGGTGACCCTCTACTCGGACTCCAGCTACGTGGTGAACGGCATCAGCAAGGGGTGGGCCAAAAATTGGCGCAAGAACGGCTGGATCAAATCGGACAAGCAACCGGCGATCAATCCTGATCTGTGGGCCGAACTCCTGGACCTGATCGCGGATCTGAAGATCACCTTTACGTGGGTGAAGGGCCATGCCGGTCACCCGATGAATGAACGGTGTGATGAGCTGGCGGTGGCGGCCTCGAAGCGCGAAGGCCTGCCGGTGGACGATGGGTATCAGGGATGAGGGTGCACGGGATGAGCAGTGCACGATCATTGCCCGGCGGCCAAGCCGCTTTACCTGCAACCATCTCAGCCGAGAGAACGCCATGGCCCTGACCTCAACCATCTATAAGGCGGAGCTGCAGATCTCCGATATGGTCCGCAACTACTACCATGACCATGCCCTCACCATCGCCTGCCACCCCTCGGAGACCGCGGAACGGATGATGGTCCGCTTGTTGGCCTTTGCCCTCCACGCCCATGAGGCCTTAGCCTTCGCCAACAAACTGATCGCTGAGGATGAACCCGATCTCTGGCAAAAAGACCTGACCGGCGCCATTGATCTCTGGATCGAGGTCGGCCAACCCATGGAAAAGCGTATACGCAAGGCCTGTGGCCGGGCCAAGCAGGTCTACATCTATTGTTACAGCGGACAGAGTGCCGAGATCTGGTGGGAGCAGGCGAGACCGGGTCTGGAACGAGCCCGCAACCTGACCGTGATCAAGCTGCCCGCCCTCCAGACCCAGGCCTTGGGCAAGCTGGCCCGCCGCCACATGCATCTGCAATGCACCATCCAGGAGGAGCAAGTCTGGATGGTGGATCAGGAGAACACCGTGCGGATCGATATGGAGATCGTGAACAAGAGCGCGGAGGGCGGGCTGAACTTGGGCAGGGCCTAGCGCTGCTCATTACCCGCCACAGCCTGCCGGCGGCAAAGGAACCTCACCACCCCCCCCCTCTCCACGGACCGCTTATCCCATGGGATAGAGGATCTCTTGATTGACCCGGTCGCACTCCTTCAGGAGTTCCGTGTCGAGAACGACGTCAGCTGCCTGTAAGGTCTCGTCCAGCTGCGCGGGATGAGTGGCGCCAACGATGGTGCTGGGCACGAAATCAAAACTGAGTGTCCAGGCCGCCGCCATGGTTGCCGGTGCCAGCCCGTATCTGGTGGCGATGGCGGCATACTGTTGGGCCGCGGCCAGCGAGCGGTCGTTGGCGAATCGACCGGCCTGCGCCCTCATCCTCGGATCGGGGTTGTGCAGGTAATCCCCAAAGCGCATGCCCTGCCACTGCCCGCCGGGCGTGTACTTGCCGCTCAACACCCCCCCGGCCAACGGTGAAAAAGGGAGTAGGCCGACCTGCTCTTTTCGGCAGACGACGGCAATTTCATCAAGGAAGCGCCGGTTGAGGAGCGAGAAGTTGTTCTGGATGCTTGCAAAGCGCTTGAACCCCCGGTAGCGGCTGGTCATCAAGGCCTTTGTCAAACCGTAGGCGTTCTCGTTGGAGGTCCCGATATAGCGCACTTTGCCGCTGCGTACCAGTTGGTCCAGGGCCTCCAGGCTCTCTTCAATGGGAACGACGTTATCGGGCCAGTGGACTTGATACAGATCGATGTACTCGGTCTTCAGTCTCCGCAAGCTCCCTTCGACGGCGGTCGTGATATGAAAGGCGTCGATGGCGGTCAGCCCATGCCGCACCGGCGGCACGAACCAGCCATTGGCTGCCCCCGCCACCTTGGTGGCAATGATCATCCCATCCCTCGGCTTGTCCGCCAGCCACTCCCCGAAGATCTCCTCCGTGACCCCATAGGTCTCTGCCGTCGGCGGCACGGGATAGACCTCGGCCATGTCAAAGAAATTGACCCCGTTGGCATAGGCTTTATCCAGGATGGCAAAGGATAGCTTTTTGTCACATTTTTTCCCGAAGGTCATCGTCCCCATGCAGATGTTGGAAACTCTGAGGCCGCTTTTACCGATGTAGTTGTATTTCATAGAGGTGAGGGGGGTTGATATTGAGGACGAGGATGGCGCCGCGTAACGCGGTAAACACCATGAAATTTGATGGTCTCGCAAAAAGTCGCGTCATTTGCCATCCGCCTACGCAATATCAACAAGTTGCATAGTGTGTCGGCGTCGG
>OBOI01000631.1_pt1 | contig 11606 bp, 10 predicted proteins | sample 1670151 | NCBI WGS metagenome assembly OBOI01 (sample SAMEA104232303, study PRJEB22302) | sediment metagenome | biome: forest; feature: aquifer; material: sediment | place: USA | collected 2011-08-07 | depth 0.01 m | reverse complement strand
AAGAGCAAAATTCCCGTAGTGTATCTTCAGGGGTTGCTGCTCGCCCTCCTTCATGGACGCCGGCCCCTCGAACGCGATAACAAACACCGAGGTTGACAACAAAGTCACAAACGATGCTTCTCTCTTGAATTCCGACGTCGAATCGGGCAGACGATAATACACGATGGCTTTCAGTGCACTCTCTGTTCCCTTCTCTCCGACAAGAATCCCATCGATTCGAATGTCCCGTTTCTCTCCCGGGGCCAGGTTGAAAAGCGTCCAGACATTATTATTTGTATTCTCGGGTTTCTGCGACGCGTCAAGATACGAAAACCCTTGAGGAAACGCAACGCGCAGCGATAACTCGCTTAACGGCCGACGGTCGGTGTTGCGATATGAAATGGTATACGACAGCCGCTCGCCGGATGCAGCCTCCTTCTTACCGTCAATTGTCAGAACAACAGAGTCACGGGGCGAGAATGGGCCGTTGTTGAAAAAGAATCCTCCGATAATCGCGGTCGTCGCAAGAAGCACCCCAAGCAGGAACAGCCCCATCCCGATACGTTTGCGGGGCGGCGGCGGTGCAATCGAAGATGTCTCAGATTCAAAACGATCTTGCTCATCGTCGGGGATCTCCTCAGTCGAGTCACTTGTTGCCTCCGTCTCATCGAGAGGAGGGGGTGCGGGTATCGGCTTCATCTCAAGATTCTTTCGGTAAAATTCAAAGAAATCTTCCGATGGCTCTTTTGAGTTGTTGTGCTTATCGTTCATATGGGAAACCGTCTCACATGTATGCCACTATTTATGAAAACCAATCGATATATCCTCTTTCATATCACTCGAAACGTCAAACGCATACCCACTATTTGTTTTTCGTATATTCGCGTCGGAGGGAGCAAACCATGACGGCACATTGTTTGTGCTATCAAGAGAAAAATTAAAGGCAGTTTGAGGCAGTCCCGATTGGCGCTGCACGTAGAGCTGATATGCGCCTCTGGAAAGGAACTCCTGCGCCAACCCATGGGGAAGATAATACGTCAAAGATGTCTTGCGAGATTCTCCGAGCGGAATATACATCCAATTCCCAAACACGGTCTTTCCGAACTCCGAAGAAATTTTTGTCCCGGTTTTCATATCATACCGCACGTTCTGCTCGATTTCCACCAAGTCTGAATCTTCCTTGAAATACGGCAAAGACCTTTTCAGGAGTGATTGCGCCGGCGACTCGAATCCCCCCGCCGAGACAAGCCGGGAGCCAGACGGAACATACGCGCGCATATAGATCCACTGCCCGGGTTGTAAGAAACGATTGTTCTTCTTGCCTGCGTTGGTTCGCGTGAGCGTCAACGTAGCTATGATTCCGGTGTCGGACGGAGACACATGATACGAAACATCGCGTGTGGTAACCGCGTCGCTCTTGTCCCCACCTACATTTGCTTCGTAGATCCCGAGGTAGTCTCCTGTTGTTGGCAGTATCTTTCCTGAGACACCTAACGATTCCGCAGTTAACTGAACGGTTTCGCGGGAAAAAAACATCTGAATATCTCTGTTCTTTACCGAGTCTAACAGGAGTGACAACAGAGGAACCGGATCGCGCTGCGCGAGCGTCCCAGTTTGCTCAATAAGCAGAGGTGCCATGTCCGCAAGAAACGCTTTTGGCTTGTTTTTTGTCTTGTCGTAATCAAACTGGACGGCGCGTTGCGTTTCTTCGAAGAAATTCTCGGAGGTTATGGTTTTCCGGTATTTTTGCAATTGGATGGGCCCTGTCAGCTTTAGCAGATGTTGGATGACTGATCCGTTGACCGCGATCACGCCGTCGACAGACGAGCCTCCGGACCTTTCGTAGAACCACGCGAGCTTGCGCGCCGATGTTGGAAAATCAGGAAACCAGTTAGCGTCCTGGAACTGCCATGCATACGTGACCAAATGCAGGGGTCTCGGGGCAATGAGGCGTTCAGTAAGCGAACCCTGCAGGTCGTACGGCCCCCCTCCTGGAATCGACATGGACGAGATGCCCCCCCGATCCACATCGACGATGGCAATTGTACCGATAAATCCCCCTGTCGGCCGAAGTTCGGCATTATTTTGAAGAACAAAAAGATACCGTTTTTTCTGACTGAACCCAAGGGACTCATCCAGTGATTTGAGAAATGAGCGCGTCTCATGCAGTTTTTCAAGTGTCGATCCGGCTATGGTGCGAATGTCTTGAAATGTTGCGCGATATTCGGCAGGGATGCTTGCGGGAGAGATGGATACTAGCGTTGAGGCCATCTGCTCAAGCGATTGCGATCGAGAATCCAAAAACGACCGGATATCCCCAAGATGTGATAGCGCAGACATCGCCGAAATCGATGGATCCTTCCCCTGAATCAGCTTAAGGAGTTGCGTCATCTCCGAAAGGATTGGCGGCAGTTCGCTTGCAACCTCCAGTAGCTTTTGACGATCGGCCAACTCCTTTCCCGCGATTGGCAGAGAGGATGCCGTGGCTCGGAGGATAATATGTATCGAAGAGAGTGCGTCATCAGCACGCTGAAAATGCGATGACGAGTTTGCCAACAAGCCTTGTGCGGAGTCGTACTTCCCTTCCTGCACCAGTGCAAACCACTGAGCAAGTTCAGATACGCCCTCCTGCGCGTTCCGGAGTGTTTGAGATTTAATGCTGGAAAAATACACAAATGACGGCAAGAGGATGAGTACAAGCGCGACAACAACCGAAAAGATCGGGAAAAGCGCGTACTCTCGCCGTGAAATTGCGCCTTCGAGAATTGGTTTGCTTGGTTCCTTGCGCCGCTTATTGCCCTGCCCAATCGCGACAAACGATCGTAATGAACCCGCGGTTGTTTTTCCGAGAACATCAAGACCGCGTAGGGGCAGTGTGCACAGGTGCGCAACCGATCGGGCCACGCCAAACACAAGCCTGCCAACACCTGATATAAGCCAAAAACCAAGCTTTAGCACATCGAGCACAAAGAATGAGGTGTCCCGAGCCTTGGGCGACGCTTGTTTTTTCTCTCCCAAAAGTACGGAAGGATAGAATGCCGGTAGCTTGTTTTTTCGAGATTTCATAGGTCTAATCATAGCATAAATCCGGGCACTGCCGTAGGTTGCCAGATCAAAAAGACTGACATATACTTTCCTGACATGATTGAGCTGAATTCTTTGAACTGAAACACCTGCTATATGTGTGGAATTATCGGTTATGTTGGGAAACGAGAGGCATCATCGCTGCTCCTCGAGGGGCTCGCGAGGCTTGAGTATCGCGGATACGATTCTGCAGGTATTGCAACAATTCACGGCGGGCAAGGGCTGCTCACACGGACGAGCGGACGCGTCGGCGAGTTGAAAAAAATAGTTCTTCAGCATCCTCATTCCGGAACACTCGGCATCGCTCATACTCGCTGGGCGACTCACGGGGAACCGAGCGAGCGCAATGCCCATCCGCACACGGATTGCACGCAGTCTGTATTTGTCGCTCACAACGGCATTATTGAAAACTACCGCGAGATAAAAAAAATGCTGCTCGAGGAGGGGCACACCTTCACATCAGAAACGGACACAGAGGTGATCCCCCATCTCATCGAAAAATACATGTCGGGCGATATCGCAAGCGCGGTGCAGGAGGCGCTTCACCATATCGTCGGCGCGTACGGTATCGTTGCAATGAGTTCACAGGATCCTAAAACACTGATCGCTGCCCGTATGGGCTCTCCGCTTGTTGTCGGCGTTGGCAATGAGGAGTATTTTTTCGCGTCTGACGTGACCGCAATTTTGCCGTATACGCGTGATGTCGTGTACCTCGATGACGGTGAGCTTGCCGTCATACGCGCAAACTCCCTAACGATCACTGATTTTGAAAACCACCTGCACGAAAAAGAATGCACAAAGATCGAATGGTCTCTCGAATCCGCTGAAAAACAAGGATATGAGCACTTCATGTTAAAAGAAATCTTTGAACAGCCGGATGCGATCACAAACAGCATTCGCGGACGCATGATACTCGATGATGGCATGGCAAAGCTCGGCGGGTTTGACCAGGTAAAAGACCGGCTCAGGGAACTTGATCGGATTATCATTGTTGGCATGGGAACCGCCCGTAATGCAGGCCTTGTCGGAGAATATATGCTCGAGGCGCACGCGGGAATCCCTGTCGAGGTTGAGTTTGGGGCGGAATTCGGATACCGTACCGCGCCACTCTCGTCAAAAACTGCGTTTCTAGCAATTTCACAGTCGGGCGAGACCGCCGATACCTGTGTTGCGCTGCGTGAGGCGAAAGAGAAGGGCCTGCTTACGCTTGGCCTTGTGAATGTCATTGGCAGCACCATCGCGCGGGAAACCGACGCAGGCATCTACAATCATATTGGCCCGGAAATTGCCGTTGCTTCAACCAAGGCGTTTATTTCCGAACTGACGATCCTTGCGCTTATCACCGTCTATCTCGGGCGCATGAGGGATATGACGCTTGCAAATGGCATGCAGATTCTTAAAGAAATCCAGGCGCTCCCCGGACAAGTCTCGCAGATCCTTGCCTCGGCGCATAAGATTCAAGCCGTCGCCGCTAAGTACGCGAATTCAGAGCACATGTTTTTTCTCGGCCGCGGCTACCAGTACCCCATTGCGCTGGAAGGCGCGCTCAAGCTCAAAGAAATTGCGTATATCCACGCGGAGGGATACAACGGCGGGGAGATGAAGCATGGCCCGATCGCGCTGATTGATGCGAATTTCCCGACATTCGTCATTGCGCTCAACGACTCCCTCTATGAAAAAAATATCAGCCACATCCATGAATTAAAGGTTCGCGGCGGCAGGGTGATTGCCCTTGCGAATGAAGGAAATACGGAGATTGAACAGATAGCGGATGATGTCATCTTCATTCCGCAAGCGCGGACAATGCTCTCCCCTATTCTTTCGGTAGTTCCGATGCAGCTGTTCGCGTACTACAGCGCATTAGCGCGCGGGTGTGATATTGATAAGCCAAAAAATTTAGCAAAAAGCGTCACAGTGGAATAAAGAGCCATGAAACTCGTCGAATACCAAGGGAAAGAGCTTTTTCAAAAGTATGGGATTGCCGTGCCACGTTCCGTGTTGGTCGATCAGCCTATTGATGACGTAGCACTGCAGTTTCCTCTTGTGCTGAAATCCCAGGTAGTATCGGGCGACAGGAAGATGAAAGGGGGTATTGTTTTCATTGAAAATAAGGAGGCTCTTTTTGGCGAGCTTTCAAAACTGTTTCTACAAAAAATCGACGGGAATCTGCCGAAAAAAATCCTCATAGAAGAGCGTGTCGATTCAGCGAGGGAGCTCTACATGAGTTTCAGCTATGACACCGACCGCAGAGTCCCGGTATGTGCCTTTTCTGAAACTGGTGGAAGCGGGGTGAGTTCTGCGCGCATTTTCCCCCTGGAGTTCAAAGATTCCACATGGACTCTTCCGTACAACGAGTTCCCTGCGGGCGTGAAGAAAGTCGCCCAGTCCCTGCTTGATGTATTTATCAATGAGAGGGCGTTACTGGTTGAAGTGAATCCCCTCTTTGAATTGAAGGACGGCGAGGTGATTGCTGGCGACGCCAAGGTGCTACTTGACGACGCCATCGTTGACCCGAAGATGCGACCTTTCTTGGATTTGGGCGGAGACATTGCGATTCTCGCATCGGGCGGAGGCGCGTCCCTGGTAAATCTGGACGCGCTCATGAAACACGGAGGCAGGCCCGCAAACTATACGGAGTATTCAGGAAACCCTCCGGCCGCCGTTGTAGAGGAGCTGATTATAAAAGTGCTCTCGAGACCGGGATTGAAGGGCTGCTGGGTTATCGGGGGAACCGCGAATTTCACCGATATTTATGAAACAATGCTCGGCTTCGTTCAGGGATTGCGGAACATACATCCGCAACCAACGTATCCTATCGTCATCCGACGAGATGGGCCTCGAAGAAAAGAGGCGTTTGATATGCTGCGAGAGGTAAAAAAGAACGAGGGGTATGATTTCCATCTCTACGGACCTGAAATTCCTATGTCAGAGTCGGCAAAAATAATGGTTGAACGTGCGTATGGGCATTCTGGTCACTAAAGAAACAGTCGCGCTCATTCAGGGCGTGACAGGAAAAGAAGGCGGAAGGGCCGCTAAAGGCATGCGCGCATACGGCAGCGCAGTAGCCGCTGGCGTAACACCCGGAAAAGGCGGCACACGAACCGACGACGGCATTCCTGTATTCAATACCGTGAAAGATGCGGTTGCCGAATTTCCGTTCATCAATGCAACGCTGGTTGCGGTTCCCGGCCAGTTTGCTTTGAATGCGGTGCGAGAGGCGGTTGAGGCGAAAATCCCGCTCATCAACATCCTGACTGAGAAAATTCCCGTTGCAGACGTTGCCGTCATGATCGTCCTGGCCAGAGAGAGTGGCGTGCGAATTGTCGGACCAAGCTCTGTCGGAATCCTGTCCCCGAACGAAGGAAAAATTGGCAGCATTGGAAGCCCTGAATTAATCCATCAAATTTTTTGCCCGGGGTATGTAGGCGTCATTTCAAAAAGCGGCGGGATGACTGCGGAGCTATCCAAGATTCTTACGGAAAACGGCCTTGGACAAAGCACTGTTGTCGGCATTGGAGGAGACTTGCTCATCGGCTCGGATTTTGTTGACATCGCGACGCTATTTGAGCAGGATGACTCTACACGAGCCATTGTCATTTTTGGTGAAGTGGGAGGAACATATGAGGAACTCTTGGCCGAGGCCATGAAATCAGGGAAAATTACAAAGCCGGTTATAGCTCTTATTGCGGGAACGTTTTCAGAGTCGTTGCCGCAAGATACGGTGCTGGGACACGCGGGGGCGATTGTGAGCAAAGGAAGAGGGTCTGCGAGCTCGAAAATCAATGCCCTGCGTTCTGCCGGAGCGCTCATCGCAGAGTCCCCCGAAGCAATCCCTCAATTAGTTAAATACGCATTATGAAATTCAAAACCCAGATAAGCAAAACCGACAAGGGTAGGCACACCATTCGAGGATATGACGCAACCATGCTTATAAAAGAACACTCCTTTGGCGAAGTCATCTTCTTGCTGCTCAAAGGAAGACTCCCCAATACTGGAGAAAAGGAGCTATTGGAAGCGCTACTTGTCGCATCGGTCGAGCATGGCATCGAAGCTCCTTCGGCATATATTCCACGCGTTGTGGCAGCATCGGGAAATGATGCGCACGTCGCTCTAGGCGCCGGCATGCTCGCGATCGGCTCCCAGCATGGAGGTGCGGCAGAAAAGGCGGCAAAGATCTTCTCTTCCGGTATGTCCGCCGAAGAGACCGTTAGAGACGTTCCGATTATTCCTGGATTTGGACATAAGCTTTATAAAGACGAGGACCCCCGCGCGCGGGCGCTGTTTGAGAAGGCGAAGGAATTAGGATTTCCATGCGCATCGTTTTCCTATGCGTATGAAGTTGAAAAAGAACTTGCAAAGAAAAAAGGGAAGAAACTCCCCCTGAATGTTGATGGCGCGCTTGCCTGCATCATGCTTGAGCTGGGCCTTGACGCTAAGCTTGGAAAATCACTCTTTCTTATCTCCCGCATTGTCGGCATGTCCGCCCATGTGCTTGAAGAGATGGAGCAGAATAACGCGTATTATCGTCTTGAAGAGAGCGATGTTGCAGTCGACGAACTATAGAGCTTTAATGCTTCGTGAAAAGGTTTTGCATATCGTCGAGGGTGACTCTCAACATCACGGCTCAGAACGGCATGCTCGACGAAGCGGAAGGATTGTATTTCATCTTTGTCGGGGTGAGTAGTAGCTCTTGTCAGCTTTCCCACGAATAGATGATGAATCGCGCGTTCATTTTTCGTCACGACGTCAAATCTGCCTAAATCCTTCAGTTTCACTTGTATACAAAGCTCCTCTGCCAGCTCTCGAACCGCTGCGGTCCGGTACGACTCGCCCAGCTCCACATGCCCGCCGGCCGAAGACGTGATCTGCAAACGATACCTTTTTTTAGTTGCTGCCCGCACGCACACCATGAGTTCGCCTCGTGAATTTATGAGAAGAATATGGACGCTACGTGTAAAAAGTTTTTTGCGGAATGCATCCGCTTTTGTTCCGCGATCGACAACACGGTCATTTTTATCGACAATATCGTACAGCTTGTGCGGTCTGTTCATAGATGTATAGTATACTCTAACATATACTCAAGCACTACAAGAATTTGAAATTCAAATGGACTCCTCGTTTGAGAAACTTGAATCAGATTATTATAAAGCCCTTGAGATCTTGCTTAGACACTTGGGCAATAATTCAGCGGCTAGCACACGTCGGGCCATTCCCTATTCCCTTGAAAAGAGCACGGAAGGCCTCCTAAAACGCTCGCGATGTTGGATTATTTCAGGAATCTCAGGGTCGGGAAAAACAACCATCACTAAATTATTAGACCAAAGGGGTTTCAAGCGGTTGCCGAACGTTACTACGCGCCTCCGTAGAATCGGGGAGCAATCCAGCGACTGTATTTTTGTCGATAAACCAAAGTTTATGCAATGGTTGAATGCTGATAAGCTGTTTCATCCCCATCGCAGAAACAAAGTTTGGCAAGCCATGAGAGTACAAGATATACAAAAGTTTGAGCGCGGCAGGAGCCTACTATATGTCGACAAGAGCGTTGCCGGGGCTCTCGAGCTCGTACAAGCAGCTCCATCTGTTCAGGCAAGTATGTTTTTATGCGTTTTACCGCCTTCGTTTAGGGAGCTCTACCGCAGAATATCAAAGCGCGAAGGCGTGAGGAAGAAATCCGGTGAACAACATCTTTCAAAAAATGATATTCTTGATCGCTTTTTCGAAGAGATCAAAGATATCAAAAAAAGTTTCAAACTCCCGTACGCGTACATAGTGAACGACTCGCTAGAACGAGTTCAAAAAATGCTAGATGGATATGCACGTTAGATCGCACAACATAAAACGCATCGTCATGATCGGTGGAGGCACGGGCACCTGCACACTTCTTTCCGCGCTGAAACACTATCCAACCGAGAATTCGGTCATTGTTACGACTTCTGATGACGGCTCGTCAACGGGAAGGCTTCGGGATGAGCTCGGTGTCATGCCAATGGGTGATATTCGCCAGTGCATGAGCGGCTTATCGAACGTTGAAAAGACCATACTCGATATGTTCTCATATCGCTTCGAGAACGGGGCGCTCAAGGGGCACACCCCGGGCAATATCATATTAGCGGCGCTTGAAAAGGTTTCGGGCGGCATCGAGCCTGCAATCGCGGCGTGCGCGCGCATGCTGGATGTTCGAGGCGATGTTGTTCCGGTGACTCTATTCCCTACTGTCCTGACAGCTATTCTTGAAAATGGGCAGAAAATCGTCGGTGAACACTGTATTGATGAACCAAAACACAGCGGCGAGCTTCACATTCAAAAAATGAAACTTGAACCGTCGGGCAACGCGAATCCAAAGGCGTTGCAATTGATTAAGGAGGCTGATCTTATCGTTTTTGGCCCGGGCGATGTATTTACCAGCACAGTGCCAAATTTGCTTGTGAAAGGCATGGTACAGGCGATAAAAAAATCATCCGCAAAAAAAATTCTCATCACCAACCTCATGACAAAATTCGGCCAGACAAACGGCATGAATGCGTTTGATATCACGCAGATTCTTGCGTCGTATCTTGGCAAGGGGGTACTTTCTGCCGTGCTTGTGAACACAAAGCGACCAACCCCCGCGTGGATCGCCCGGTATAAAAAAGAAAAATCGGAATTCATTGACCCGGCTCAGGCATTGTTCAGAGAACATAAGATTGAGGTTTTTGCTCGGCCCCTGCTGTCAAAGGATATTTTTCAAAAAAGCTCGGCAGACCCCTTGCGGCGGAGCTATCTTCGACATGATTCAGATCTGACGGCGAAATTTCTATTAGAATATTTAGAGTCTCATAACACAGAAGCACATAACACATAACACTCCACCGCATTCTGCGGGGCCCCGCCAACGGCGGTGGGAAACACTGAAACATATATGTTGCCAACAATTAACGACTTATTCGACCTTTCCCAGTGCCCCAATCCAGACCTGTTTGAAGACTGTGAGAATCCTTGGGATGCGCTCACAAAACTCACTGAATACCTAGCCGCCATGGATCGATGGAAGATCTCATGCGATATTACCGAGGCTGCGTATATCGACCAAAATGTTTCCATAGGCCAAGGAACAATCATTGAGCATGGCGCGGTGATTTATGGGCCGACGGTCATCGGAAAAAACTGCGAGATTCGCGCGGGGGCGTATATCCGCGGGGGCGTCTTGATCGGCGACGATGTAAAAATTGGCCACGCGACCGAAATCAAACATTCGATTCTCTTTAACAATTCCTACGCGGCGCATTTTAATTATCTTGGCGACAGTATTTTGGGATATAAAGCGCACATGGCAGCTGGGGCCATAACGGCAAACGTTCGTCTAGATAAAGCACCCGTCCGCGTTCGTGACGGAGAAAACAGTATTGATACCGGTTTGCCAAAATTCGGATCGCTTATCGGGGACGGATCAGAAATCGGGTGCAATGCCGTGTTGAACCCGGGTTCGATTCTTGGTAAGAAATCAGTTGTTTTCCCTCTAGTTTCCTGGCGTGGGATACTTGGTGAAAACGAAAAAGGAAAATCTGGGCGTCTCTAATATATGCAAAAATATTTCAACGGACCGGTACTAATCGTTGTCGCCGCCATTCTATGGGCGCTTGATGGTGTTTTGCGGAGGAGCCTTTTTACGCTCCCGCCCGCTACGATTGTATTTTATGAGCATCTCATCGGAGGAGTTCTTCTCCTCCCGTTCATTCTGCGGCAATGGCGACAGATCAGCCTCACAAAAAGCGAATGGCTATCAGTGGGACTTGTAAGTGTTCTGAGCGGGGTAGCGGGAACGCTATGGTTTACGACGGCGCTCTCAATGGTACACTTTATCCCCTTTTCTGTGGTCTTTCTCCTGCAGAAACTACAACCGATATTCGCAATCACTGCCGCTCGATTGCTTTTGAAGGAGAACATCTCATGGACCTATGCGCGATGGGCAATCGTTGCTCTTATTGCCGCCTATTTCGTTACATTTAAAAACGGCGAGGTAAACTGGACTGCGGATAAAGAAACAATCTTTGCCGCGTTGTTCGCGCTTGGAGCGGCACTTGCCTGGGGATCGTCAACGGCATTTTCTCGCTTTGCGCTCTTGCGACAATCGCCGATAGTCGTTACCGCTTTGAGATTTTTCATAACAATTCCCTGCGCGTTTATTCTTGTCTTCTTACTTGGCGCGGGCCAGTCTCTTTCGGTCGTTGCACCAGATCAGTATCTTCGCCTTTTTGCGATCGCGCTTTCAACCGGAATGGTTGCATTGTGGATATATTATCGCGGGTTAAAGGGAACGCAGGTAAAAGTAGCTACTCTTCTAGAGCTCGTCTTCCCCGTTACAGCTGTGTTTATTGATATATTTCTCTACAAAACAATTCTTGCGCCGAGTCAATATATTGCCGCGGCTGTACTTTTTTTCGCAGTGACAAAGGTCTCACAATTGAATAAGAAAAATTTGAAATAGGTAGTACTCAATTAACTTAATTTACATCCCAGAAAATTCTGAAATTTTGAGCGAGACGAACTGACAAAATATGAGGGAT
>OBOI01000627.1_pt1 | contig 11640 bp, 10 predicted proteins | sample 1670151 | NCBI WGS metagenome assembly OBOI01 (sample SAMEA104232303, study PRJEB22302) | sediment metagenome | biome: forest; feature: aquifer; material: sediment | place: USA | collected 2011-08-07 | depth 0.01 m | reverse complement strand
GGCTCGATGGGATCCGTGGTGGGCTTAAAATGCTCCACATCCACGGGCGGGTAAATCACCGTGCTCGCACGCTGGTAATAGGTGCGGATTCGTGACGCGACAAATCGGGAGTTGGCCACAAACCGGTCCACGCGCTGTGCCGCTTGCCAATCCCAGAGCCGCAGTCGCTGGAGCAGGAACGGCAGAATTAATTTTACAATCCGACGCTGGGGCAATTCTTCCAGATACTGCCGCGTATCACTCCAGAGATACCGCGTTGGCGTATGGCAATAACAAACATGCAGCGTCTTCGGCGGGGGGAGAATCCCTTTGGCCAGAGCAGAGGAGGAAGAAATAATACAATCAAACCCTCCGACCGGTAATTCCTCAATGGCCGTAGGCATCATCGGCAGATACCATTTGAACAATCGATGTGATGCTGGCAGTCGCTGGATAAACGATGGGACAATATCGACACCTCCAAACCATTGCTCTGTCATCTTCTGGTCGTAGAGGAGCGTAAACACCGGCGACTCCGGATAGATTTCCAGCATCGATTTAAGCACCCGTTCTGCCCCGCCGATTTGATTGAGATGGTCGTGCACCAGTGCAACCTTCATAAACACCACGAATAAGACGCACGAATGCCACGAATATTACACGAATGCCACGAATCCGTATTCGCGGCATTTGCATCGTCATTCGCGGCATTCGCACTGTATATTCGCATATTAAACGTCCTTCGTCCCCTTAATCACCACAAACGGCGTTTTCAACAAAATCCACAAATCCAACAGTAACGACCAATGCTCGATGTAATGGCGGTCCAACCGAACTTCTTCTTCAAAATTAAGCTCGTTGCGGCCGCTCACCTGACTCAAACCCGTCATGCCCGGTGTAATTTCTAAAATATTTTTATGGTGTTTCTTAAACTTTTCGACTTCTTCGGGGAAATGTGGTCGCGGCCCTACCAGACTCATGTCCCCTTTGAGCACGAGCCAGAGCTCGGGCAGCTCATCAATACTAAACTTTCGCAACATACGCCCAAGGCGCGTGACACGCGGATCATGAGCATACTTGACCATCGGGCCATCAGCGCGCAAGTTCTTTGCCAGCAGTTCTCTTTTATATCGAAGCGCATGCGCCTCGGGGATCATGGTCCGCAATTTAAAATAATGGAACGGCTTGCCCCCACGACCAAGGCGCTCGACCGCAGTCCCACCCGGCAGACGCGAAAAAAATATTGGCAACCCCGAATCAATCACAATAGCAAGAGCGGCCAGCGCCATGATCGGAGAGGTCAGAACCAGAAGGATACTCGAAACCACAATATCGAATAACCGTTTGATCACTCGACCCCAGCCCTCCAACGGAGTCCTGCGAACTTCAATGAGAGGCGTCGACCCCACGGTGGTATACGCCAGATGCGTGCGATGGTTCGGGAAGACGTCGATCGCATAGCGCAATGGGATATGATATTCATCCGCCAGATCGCCGATGGTATGGAGCGTTTCACGACTCAACTCGGCATTGGTGACAACCAATTCATCAATCGCATCCTTCTGGTAGAGCCGAGCGATGTGTTGGAGCACTGATTGGTCCACATGATGGACCAATTCAACAACACGGTACCCCACCACTAATTCCGATGTAATGTCTTTGGTGATCCGCTCCCCCACCGGTCCGCCGCCCAGCAGTGCAATACGATGCAGGCCCACCCCGGAACGAAATAAGAATCGTTGGAATAAAACCAAGAAGATTCTTCCCCCCGCAACAGCCACCACCGCCGATCCCCAAGCGGCGATGATTAAGAAACGGGAGAGAATAATGGATCGCTGAAAAAATAATCCCAAAATGATCACGAGCATCGTCGCCGAGATGCCGGTGATCATGCGAGGAATGTCCTGAAACAACTTCCGGTTCGATTCAATGCGATACAATCCGTTGAATGCAAATAGCAATACGGTGAGCAACGTCGCTCCAACCAAATACCCCACATACTGATCAAACGGGTAGAGTGCGGTGGGGGTATCCAAGCCCACCCAATCATTCCATCGGAACCGCAATGCATACGCAAATAACCCGGATGCAACAACCATCAATGCATCCAAAGCAACAGCGGCAACGGAAAATGCAATTTCAGAACGTTTCATGTGTGTACAAATTTATCCGAATATTTCACTAATACATCCGAATCGTATTCGGTTCGATTCGCGCGTCATTCGCTTCGATTCGTACTCGTATTCCACCATAGGAGCCACCCCGGTATTACTCCGAAGGTGGCCCCATGCACCAAGACACTACTGGTTTTAATAAGCCGGGTTCTGTCGACCCCGCCTTGGCGGGGTTGTCATCATCTCTCTAAGCCCCGTTTGCCGGGGGCGTGAGCGAGCGACACATGCTCTTGCACGGGATAGGGTTTGCCACGAATAGTATCGCTACTATCCGTCGTGAGCTCTTACCTCACGGTTTCGCCCTTACTCAGCCACGCAAGCGTGGCGAAGCGGTATATTTTCTGTTGCTTTAATAAACACCGTTGCCAGCGTTTATTAAAATTCTCTTTCGAGAACACTGTTCCCGCCCACCCGCTACACAGCAGCGGAATTTCTAATCACCGAATGTCTAATGCCAAATTTCTAATTTCTAATCAAATCCCAATTCCTAATGTCCGAATTTGAACATTCGTTCATTGGGTATTGATTCGTCATTAGTCATTCGTCATTATGACATTCATGATTAGTTATTCCGATGCTGCGCATCGGACGGGGGTCGCCGTTAGCGACTATCCATAGCACCCCGCCATAGCCCGCCAAAATTTTCTTTTAGAAAACTTAGGCGGGTTTAGGCGGGTATGCCCGTGTCCGGACTTTCCTCCACAAATAGAGATCAGAAGTTGGAGATAACGAAGTCAGAGCAACACTTCCGATTTCTGATTTCCAATTTCCGACCTCCATTTGTAGCGATGACAAACCATTAATGTTTGGTAATAAATACTCTACCAGTTATCGGCCAATTTGTCAACTTTTGCCCAGGGAATCCAATGCTTGGTTCACCATACGGTCCGCATGCTTGTTCTTTTCGCGAGGGATATGCGAAAAATTAATCACTGAAAATTTCTGGGTCAAATTATAAACGCGGACAAACAACGGTTGCAGCGTTGGTTCTTTTACCCGATATTCACGATTAATTTGCTTGACTAAAAGTTCGCTATCAAGAAAACAAATCGCCTGCTTGTACCCTCGAACAACCGCTTCTTCAAGTGCTCGAATAAGCGCTCGATATTCTGCTTGGTTATTGGTGGTGTTGCCAATGTACTCACCGTGTTCCCAAACAGTTTCCAACTTCTGACTTCCAACTTCTGACTTCCGAAGGATCACGCAGCCGATCGCGGCAGGGCCGGGGTTGCCGCGCGCGCCACCGTCAGTATATATTTCAACCGTGGAATCAGAAACAGAAGATGTCATAATAGTAAGAAGGAATCAAACAGAGAAATATTATCAATGACTAATGTCTAATTCCTAATTTCTAATCAAATCCCAATACCAAAACTGTGAATGTCAAAAAAATTCGTCATTCGGACATTGGGGATTGATTAGTTATTAGAAATTAAAATTTAGGATCTCGTACGTCCACCAAATAACAATTCGGTCCTGTTTGTCCATTATAGGTGTTCGTACGGATTTCGTACGCAACATCCACAACAGTGCCAGGCCGCACCGATGCCGCCCGTACTCCCCCGTCAAATTGTACCAACCGCTGTTGGTCCCTTCCACGGCGCACCACCAACTCCCAATGCTTCCCCTCTTTGAATGCGCGGGAGCTCACCACAACACAATCCATGGTGGAGAAGAGCAGCGGTGGGTTCCCTTTTCCAAACGGCTCGCATCGCCCAATCCAATCAAGGAGTTCGTTCGTGATTTCTGGAAATTCGATCTCGGCATCAATCATAACCTCACGCGCCTCGTCATCAACTGTGGCGGAGCTAGAAAAATTGGAAACACACTGGCGAAACGCTTCAATATCTTGCTCGCTTTTGACCGTGAATCCTCCGGCCTGCTCATGCCCTCCAAATCGTTCCAGTGTGTGGCTGGCATCGTGGAAGTACGGGAGCAAATTGTACCCATCCGGGGCTCGAGCAGAACCCACGTATCGGCCATTGGCAAGGGTGAGCACAAACGCCGGACGTCGTAATACATCCGATATCCGTGCAGCAACAATCCCCAGCACTCCCAACGACCATGTCGGGTGGTACGCCACCACGGCCGCACCATCCGAGCTCCCCACCTGCTCCATCGCTTGTGCAACGACAACATGTGTGACTGCGCGACGCTGCGTATTAAGGGTTTCCAAGTAGGTGAGTTTTTCACGCGCGCGCCCACGATCGGTTTCCATGAGCAACTCATACGCAAGACGCGCATGCTCCATCCGTCCGGCCGCGTTAATAAGGGGGGCTACTCGGAATCCAATGGTTTGTGCGGTGATCTCCCGTTTCTCTCCTTCCAACAGCAGTTGTAATCCCACCCGCCGTGTTTTTTTAAGCACCTCAAGGCCCCAGTACACCAAGGTACGGCTCTCACCGGTCAACTGCGTGCAGTCTGCAACGGTTGAAATCGCTACGAGGTCCAGTATCCATTTTTCAAACCCCTCCCAAGAGAAACCTTGCGGCTCTCTAGCCGCGTACTCATCCCGTGCCGCGCGGATTATAGGATTTGGAGTCTGCACCAATGCCTGGAGTACTTTAAATGCGGTCCCGCCGCCAGTCAATGTCTTATCCGGGTAACCGCTGTCCACAATGGGGTGAATGATCGCATAGGCCTCGGGCAATTGATCGGGCGGTTGGTGATGATCAATAATAATCGTATCAACCCCCCATGCGCGCGCTTGAGCAATCACCGCGGCATTCGAAATCCCACAGTCCGTGGTAATGAGGATGCTTGTCCCGTCGGCTTTGGAGCGCTCCATCGCTGGAAGTGAAACTCCATATCCGTCCTGCAACCGATCCGGCAGGAACACCTCATGGGCAATACCCAATGCCCCTAAGATCGTGGCAATAATCGCCGCGGAGGTTACTCCGTCCGCATCATAATCGCCGTGTATAAGGATGCGTTCATTCTGTTGCCGCGCCAGCGCCAACCGCTCAACCACCTTTGGCATATCCGCAAAAAGGAATGGGTCGTGTAATCCACGATACAAAGGCGCAAGAAAATCTTGGATTGCTTCAGCGCTCAAAAATCCGCGCCCCACCAGTGCGCGAAGAATACCCATTGGGATTGATGGGCATGCCTCCCGTACTTCCTCGCTCACCTGGCAGTCCCGGACCTTCCGGCGCGTCGGTCGAGACATACGCGAATTAGAAAAAAGTTGTTACTCCGGGCAACAACGCCAAAATCATCGAGATCGCCACCATGGCGCTCAAGAAGATTTGCCAGCGCTTACGGGTACGTTGAGTCATACCGATAGGAGATAAGGAGATGAAGAGATACCTCTTTATCTCCTAACTTCGATGTTTAAGAACTTCCAAATACACACTCGAGGGGATATCGACGCTCCCCATTGAGCGCATTTTTTTCTTCCCCTTTTTTTGCTTTTCTAACAGTTTTCGTTTTCGAGAAAAGTCTCCGCCGCTCATTTTAGCCAGCACATCTTTTTTCATCGCCGAGATCCGCTCACTGGCCACGATGCGCCCGCCCACGGCGGCTTGGATTTTGACTTCAAACATTTGCCGCGGCAAACTCTCCTTGAGCCGCTCCACGACCTGGCGGCCAATACGGCCTGCTTCTTCGTCATACACCAACATCGCCAACGGCTCCACCGGCTCTTCCGCCACCATAATCTCCATCCGCACAATATTGGCTTTTCGATATTCTTTAAATTCGTAATTCATCGACGCATACCCGCTGGACGCGCTCTTCATTTGATCGTAGAAATCCACAAGAATGGAAGCCAGTGGAATAGTGTATTCCAACAAGGCGCGGCCGCCTTCCAGATATTGCGTGTTACGATATTCCCCATGATAGCGTTGCACCACGGGCATGATCGAACCAATGTAATCGCTGGGTGTCACGATCGTAAGGTTGACTATCGGTTCTTCAATCTCTTTAATACGCGATCGATCAATAAGCTCTTGTGGGCTTTTGATCATCGAAATTACTCCGCTGGTGGACAGAACCTGGTAGGCAACGGTGGGCACCGTGATCACCAACTCTAACCCATACTCACGCCGCAAGCGCTCCTGAATAATATCCAGGTGGAGGAGCCCCAAAAATCCACACCGGAATCCAAACCCCAACGCCGCGGAGTGCTCGGGCTCGTACTGGAGAGCAGAGTCGCTCAAAGCGACTTTCCCCAGCGCATCTCGCAACTCCTCGGCCGTATCGCCTTCTTTGGGATAAAACCCGGCAAACACCATGGGCTGAACTTTTTTGTAGCCCACCAATGCTTGGGGTATTTTGTATTTTGTATTTTGTATTTGGGGTACGGTCGTAATCGTATCGCCGACTTGAACAGACCGGATATCCTTAATTCCGGTAATCACATAGCCGATCTCTCCCGGACCCAGTTGCCCTGTCACTGTACGGCCCGGCCGGAATACCCCCACTTCTAAGGCTTCCACGCTCTGTTTGGTGGCCATCAGCTGAATACGGTCCCCTTTTTTGAGCGAGCCATCAACCACCCGAATATAGGCAATTACCCCGGTATAATCACTGTACTGAGAATCAAAGATGAGAGCGCGAAGATATTCGATATTTGATACGGGGGGCGGAATGCGTTCTACAACAGCATTGAGTAACTCTGCAACCCCTTCGCCGGTTTTGGCCGAGACGCACAAAATTTCTTCACTCTTACAGCCCAACAAATGCACAATGTCTTTTCGCACTTCGTCGGGCCGCGCAGCGGGGAGGTCAATTTTGTTAATAACCGGAATAATTTCTAAATTTTGTTCCAACGCCAAGTGCAAATTCGCGATCGTCTGCGCCTGGATCCCTTGCGTAGCATCCACGAGCAAAATAGCACCTTCCACCGCGGCCAACGACCGCGATACTTCGTAGGTAAAATCCACGTGGCCCGGAGTATCGATCAGGTTGAGGGTATAGGGTATAGCGTTTAGGGTATAGTCCATGCGAACCGGTTGTAACTTAATCGTTATGCCGCGCTCGCGTTCAAGATCCATGGTATCCAAAAATTGACTGCGCATCTTGCGGCTATCAACCGTCCCGGTCAACTCTAACATCCGGTCCGCCAGCGTGGACTTGCCGTGATCAATGTGAGCGATGATACAGAAATTCCGTATATGCGAATACATAGTGCGAATGCCACGAATTACTAGGTTGATCCTGCGCCAAAGGCGCATCCGCCTCTGGCGGAGAATACCGCGAATTACTCCATTGATAAAACAACACGCTTTATCCTAACACCGTACCCTTGAAAATTCACTAATAAGCCGAGTTGACATTGAGTGGCCTCAAGGTACCGTTTTATCTGCAAGTAGTCATCACGGGTGATAAATCTTTTTGCTTTAAGTTCAACGATGATCAACCCATGAATCAAAAAATCTACTCTGTTGCTTATTGCGCCATTGTCCGAGGGCAACGGCACTGGAAACTCTCGCTGATACGCAATCATCTTATCCTTGAGCAACTGTTCAATAACATCTCCATATTGGCGCTCTCGACAAAAGCGCCCTAAATCATTTTGTGCCTTAAAGAAAATCCCATTAAGTTCATAACATAATTCTTTGTAAAGAATAGTTGAATCGTCCATAGGCATTTGCGGCATTCGTGTGACATTCGTGGCATTCGTGCGTCTTATTCGCATTATCTTCATAGCTCTTCAGCTCCTGAAATATCGACAGGTCCAACAATTTTAATCATTCTTCTTTCCAGCGACCTTATAAACTGCCACATTTCTTTGGACTTAAAGATGAGCGACGCCAGCGCATACGTCACAAACCCAACAAGGCTCGCCACCACCAGCTGTCCAAATACTCCCCAAATCGTATGCGTGGTGACCAATGGTACCATCAAGTTAAGAGTGCCGTACGCGGCCCCACCGGCCAACAAGGAGGCCACCGAAATCGGCACCGCCCGTTTAACGATCTCGGGGTAATCCAATGCTCCAAATCGGATCCGCAACCACACTGCCAACACCCCCATATTGAATAATGCCGATACCGTAAAACCCACGGGCAGTGCAAGCACGCGAATATCTGCCACACCCTCCAAGCGCATCACTGACTTTACCATATCCAAGAATGGCCCCTCCATCGCCAAGGCGTAGACCACTGCCAAGGTTGTTGCCACATTCACAATAATGCTCAAGAGGCTTGCCGTCACCGGACGAATGGTATCTTTGAGCGCATAGAATGCACGCGATAACAGCGGCGTCATGGCCTGCGCCACAAACCCAATCGCAAAAATCCCCAGCGACGCCGCAGCTAATCGCGTATCATCCCAGCTCAACTGCTGGGTGCCAATAATCAGCCGCACCACATGCGCCCTGAGCACTACCGTGAGCACGGTCACCGGCAATAAGAAAAACAACATCTGCCGCGCGGCGTACGAAAACGCGGCCACATACTGCGCAAACTGCTTGGTCGCCACGGCCTCCGTGAGCGTCGGAAACACCGCAATCACAAACGGCACGGCCAGCACGCCAATGGGCACGCTCTGGATATTCACGGCTAAGTTAAAAATCGCCACAGAGCCGGCGACAAAGGTCGAGCCGATCATCGTACCAATGAGCAAACTAATCTGCGACCCATCCATGCCCCAAATGCGCGGGAAAAACAACGCTCCCACGGTGCGCACTGCCGTGTGCCGCAGATTCAAATCAAACCCATAGCGATACCCCAATGCAAGGCACGTTACAAATTGCAATACAAAGTATAAGAGTGCTCCGACGACGACCGAAATCCCAACACCCCAAATCCCCCACCGCGGCGCCAACCAAAGGATGCCCGCAATAATCGAGAGGTTATAAATGAGCGGCCCCAGCGCAACACTGATAAACCGTTTGGTGGCAGTAAGCACGCTGCCGACCACCGCATTCATGGCAAACAAGATGGGCGACAGTAACATCAGCCGAGTGAGCGCAATGGTATCACTTAACTTCTCACCGGAAAATCCGGGCGCAATCCAGGGGCTCAATATCCCGGCCGTGAGAAACAGAATAACACAAATCACCCCCATGACGATGATGGTGGTGTTTAATATTGTATTGGTAATCTCCCAAGCCTCTTCGTGTTCTTGCTGCGCCCAATACTGCGCAAAAACCGGAATGAACGCAACGGATAACGTCCCCAAAATCAGGAGGTTGTAGACAAAGTTGGGGATTTGGAATGATGCATAATAAATATCCAGGCGGTCACCCACCCCAAAGGCCCCCACCAGCAACCGATCGCGAATGACTCCCAAGAAACGGCTTGCCAATGACGAGGCAGCGATCAAAATCGCTGCCGCCGTGATGGTTTTGGATTTGCCGTTGAGGCCACTAAGAATTTTTTGCAAGGCAGCCATAACCACTTCCCAAAAAAAACAAAAATGCTTTGTCATTCTGGCTTGACCAGAATCCGTCCAAATAACCAAAATAATCCCACAAATGGTGGGTTCCAATTCATTCTCGATTACATGCTAATTATACAATGAAAGATGTGCGTTGACAATTCAGGGATCGATTGATAGACTTTTGTGCTATGGCCCGAGTGCGGTCATTGCCCAAGACCACAAGGAGGTTGTGGTGATGTCAGCATTATTGCGCATCGTACTCATTCCACTGGTTCTGAGCGCGGGGCTAGAGGTGAGTGTCGCCGCGGCCAATGAAAGCATTCTTCACATCCCGCGCTGGCTTCCCGCGTTCCGCGTGGCGCTGAACTCCCCCGAAGGCAGCCGAACTTGGCTGCTCATGGTCAAGGAGTGGTCCAAAGGGGCGCGGTCCATCGCCCGTGCGATCGCTCATGACGCGCACGAGGGCGACTCTGAAGACAAGTGGGCAACTCCCCGCCGACAACTCGATCGCTTGGAGGCGATCCATGCCGAGCTCACCGGCGAGCTCGAGCAGATCATCGAGCTTAATATCGTCAGGGCCCACATCTTCCTTCGCATTATGCGCCTAGAAGGGTGGGAATCGCTCGAAGACGACTACAAGCTGGTCGCACCGAATCTCTACGAGATCCAGGTAGCGCTCAGAGATGCGCTGCGGACCTTCTCTGCCAGACAGGTAGAGATCGGTCGGTGACATCAACAATCCGGGCACGTCCGGAAAGGAGCGGACCAATGAAACGAATCGACTGGGAGTGGTATATCCTGTTTCTGTTGTCTTGCGTGGGCGTGGCCTTCAGCGCCGAGCCGAGACCCAACACACCGAAGTCAGCGCTCCGCTCGGACGAACACAAGTTCGTCTACGAGCTGGACAACAACGACGTCGCCACCAGGCTCGAGCGGGCGATCGCGATGGCCGAGCGCACCGACCACGCGCTGACCAAAAAGTTCTTAGCTCAGCAAATCCTGCCGCTGTTCAGGGAGCTAACTAAGAAGATGGCGAAGGAAAAACAGGGGGCAACGGCTCAAGAGCGCCTGGCGCTCGACCGCCAGATCGTGCGGGTGTCGGCCGCCCGCACCAAGATCGAAACCTGGCTCCTCTATAAGGGGCCGTGATCTGTCTGCCAGCAGGCGGATCAGATCAGCGCCCAGAGTGTTCCGGAGGGAACATTCTGGGCGCGAATTTGTTTTTATAGAGGGAAATTAACTCAAATCCGCCAGATGGCGGTTGACAACTTCTCTAGGATATGCTATAGTTATATGTTGTTAACAATGCAAGAGTCGTCCTTGGGAGAGGACACACGCACGAATTCCTAATTCCCAATTTCTAATTTCTAATAATTAGAAATGGGTGTTGGGCATCTGTGTTATCCCAAGGGCGCCGTAAATGGCGCTTTTTGATTCCTTTTCTGACGGTCAATCCCGACCTGTAATCAGGTACGGGGTTGGTTGTCAGAAAAGGCCCGGCGAGTTCGGGCAACTGCCTTCCCTCGCCGGGACAAACCTAACAACAATCGTCATCGCCTGCCCTTCGAAGCTTTTGCGAAGAAGGGTCATCCTGAACTGGATTCAGGATCTCGCAAGCGGGATCCTGAACGGATTTCAGGATACAAAAAAAACCGCCCAAAGGCGGTTGAGAAAAGATCGCACGTTTACAACTACACCGATAACTGTGGAAATGGTTCCATGCTGACGACGCGCTTGACATCCACATCGTCGATGACTTTTTTCTCGTGAAGAACATTGACGAGAGTCCCAAGTTTCTTGTCTCCTTTACGCATCGTGAGGATGATGTCGCCTTTGAGCTTGGCGTGTTCTTTGATAAGATCGTCTTTGGTGACCATGTTGGATCGGACATCTTTCATCTCGGATTTGAGTGTTGAAACATCAGATTTGAGTGTTGTAATATCCACCTCTAACCGGTCAAAACGTTTTTCCACCTTATTGGCAAACGTATTGACGGCATCCAACACATCAGACATTGTCGGCTCACCGTTAACAATGGGTTGATTCATAAGATTGTGGATAAGTGCATATTGGAGTATACCACACCCTTGCTCATGACAAAAGCGTGCACTCGTCCATGATACAGTTGACAGTATCCTCATATGGACGACTTGAAGAA
>OBOI01000624.1_pt1 | contig 11703 bp, 9 predicted proteins | sample 1670151 | NCBI WGS metagenome assembly OBOI01 (sample SAMEA104232303, study PRJEB22302) | sediment metagenome | biome: forest; feature: aquifer; material: sediment | place: USA | collected 2011-08-07 | depth 0.01 m | reverse complement strand
TTTCTCGCCAGAGCGAATCCTGGTAATATTCCATCCTCCCACCGTAATCTCGCCCGAGCTCGGCCGCTCCTCCGCTATCAACATCTTCATCAACGTTGTTTTGCCGGTTCCGGAGCGCCCCACGATCGAAACAAACTCGCCGGAGTCAATCTGAGCACTGACCTTATTGACGGCAATAATGTCCGGAGGATAGGTTTTTGTGACGGATTGGAGTTCGATCATAAACGGCGAGCGAGATAAGCGAAGCGAGTAAATCAAGTGAATCAAGTAAATTCAGTAAATTAAGCTGACGCCGGCGTACGATTACTTGATTTACTTGACTCGCTTGATTTACTTGATTTACTTATTACTGAAAATTGGCTCAACGGTAACGGTGAGCACTCCTTGCTTGCGAGGGTATCCAATTTTTGAAAATGCTGTTTTCGTGAGATCAATAATGCGGCCTTTCACAAAGGGTCCCACGGATTGAACGGTAACGATCACAGATTCTTTCGTTTGAATGTTGGTCACTTTCAAACGCGTGCGCAGCGGGTATTCATTGGAAGCCGCGGCTAAGCTGCTATCCTTGCTCAAGCGGTCAGGGTACCAAGTGGCGCGACCGGTCAAATGGTGTTTGGTGTCCTGAAAGAGGGCGTACTGTCCCATTGTGTCTAACGGCGTACTCACTTCTTCGTTGCTCCATCGGATGACGGTTGCTAATCGCGTCCATCGCAAACGGGCACTATCCCATCGCGCGATAAACGGAACATATTCGAAGTTTCCCACCGGGATCAATAACTGCATGGTCGGTTTTTTTACTGGGATTTTTTTTGTTTTTGCCGACGCGCCGATGATTTCCGCATCGTCCATGGATACCGCGGACCATGTCAAATTCGTACTCCATGGTTGCACCATCTCCCAACCTTCAGGGACCGTTTCTGTCTCCAACGATTCAAACACCATGTTGATTTCCGTCGGCGTGTTCAACGCCAAAGGGGGCACCGCAATAACGACCTCACCTGCAGCACTGCCGATCATCGTCCCGCGCTTGATCGTGGCCGCGTCCACGCTAATCGTTCGTGGATCGGGCAGCGGCAGTGATCCTTCTTCCGCCTGAGCGCTCGTCGTCGTACCCAAGAGCGTAATCAGGCTCACTATAGTAAGGATTATCCAACGATAGATCATAATTTTTTGGAGCCGCCTCCCGGGCTTGAACCGGGGACCTTTGCTTTACGAAAGCACTGCTCTACCAACTGAGCTAAGGCGGCAGTATACCTCCCCTCCTCACTTAGCGCGCTGGTGCAATTTTCTTTTTTGCACCAGCGCGCTACATTATTATTGCACCAACCTCAACTGCTGTGGCGTCATTTTCCCCAGACCTACGGGATTATACCGGTTCTTCACTTCTTGTCCATCGCTAAACCCATCCTGATCCGTATCTGCGATCAATGGGTCAGAACTCCATCGATAGGCTTCGTCGCCATCGCTGAGTCCATCGCCGTCGCTATCGGATTGGAGCGGATTAGAACGATATTTGTTTATTTCATCCCCATCGGTCAGGCCATCGCCATCGGTATCGGCATTACTAGAATTCGTACCCAGCTGGCGTTCTTGCTCGTCGCTCAGGCCATCAAAATCGTTATCCGGTCCTTGAGCAACAGCCTCTGGATCCGACGGAGTGACTCCCGGCAGAATCCCCGCGCCCAGTACTTGCGTCAGAACTTGTTCAATGGGTTTGGCATCGACAGGGGCCTCCACGCTCACCGGCTCGTCAAACCGATCCATGGTCTGCTCCAGCACGAGCACGGCTTTTTGCTGCCCCACCGTAATAGTCGGCGTGGCCTTTACGCGATAAATATGATAGTCCTTTCGACCGATCCAGAGTTCTAATGGGACCGATCCAATGGCACTGCCAATCTGTTGCCCCACAGCAACACGCTCTTGAGCGTCCAAAACTTGGCCTGCGAGCACATCGAGTATTGCAACGACCATTTCCGGCGTCAATGTCATTTGATAATGAATCATCGGGATTTCGCCGACCACTTCTGTGTCGGTTGACTGGATGATCTTAGTAACATCCAACGTTGCCCAGAGTGCACTGAATTTTTGAACAAATCCTCCGACATCGACTGTTGTTGGAATCTGCCCAGCGGCAATGGCCTGGAGGCTTTCAGAGGGTTGTGCAGGCAACGCAAGCCATTGGTTCTTGAAGGAATCGAGACTCACTAATGGGATATTGGGAATATTGGTGAATCGGATATACGCTGTCTTCGAGGTCGGCATGCGCGCCTCTATCGCGAGTTGCGCATTATTGAGTCCCGCCAGTGCAAACGGTGACGTGGAATCAAACACTGCGCTCACGACTGCAGATCCCGATTGTTTGAATTCCGGCAATGCACTCATGTCAATGGTTTGTTCACCCGTAAACTGGATCCGCTCGAGTGCTCCCGGGATATCGGGCCCGCTAAATCGCGCCGTGACGGAAAATGTCGAATGCGCTGTTTTCACCGTTTGGGAGACACGCATTGCTTTCGCCAACACCGCTTGAACGGGTTCTGGGCGCATCCACCACCATGCGCCAAAAGCGACGCCAGACGCAACAATCACTCCGGCACCGACAATGCCCAATATCATGGGAGTTTTCCATGGTACACCACCGCTTCCTACTGCCGGTACAGGGGCGCCTTGCGATTCATCCGAAGGCGAAGGTGGCCAGACAGGGCTACCACTATCCGGAGCCACTCCTGCCTCGGGCGATGGCAAGGGAGCATTCGGGGTCGGAGCCGATTCGGGGCCAATAGGCGGTGATCCTGCAGGATACGGGGGCATGGGGATGTCCATACGAGACGAGAATAGAGAGGTAAAGAGATGAGGACCCGCCTGCATCGCTATGCGAAGCATTGCGGGCAGGGATGAAGAATTCACTGATCAGCGGGTAAGGGGAATCGGACCCCTGTCTCAACCTTGGGAAGGTCGCATACTACCATTGTACGATACCCGCCTTTTGTGTAGAAGCAGATTCCCGCGGATAGAAACGCAGATAAACGCGGAACCGATTCAATGGTCTGCGTTAATCCGCGTGTTGATCTGCGGTTATCCGCCTCTACGTTCAAAAAAATAATTCCACCAAAGTTCAGGATTGCTTTGAGGATTTTGTTTCTGTGCACTGGTATTCGTCTGGTTCGCCACGAAGGAGTCTGGCACAACAAAAACATTCTCGCCCGGGCGCTTCAAACCAAATTTGAGTCGCGCCTGCGTTTCAATATACGTGAAATTGTTAATTTTGTCTAAAAGCGCTTGATACTGCTGGAGTTCAGCCTCTTGTGCGTTCACACTCTCTTGGAGTTCGTTAATTTCACGACCCAACCGAATCCGTTCCCCGACGACCCGCACCATCGACCATCCCAAGCCGAACATGATCACCACCAAGAGAATCCCGACCCAACGGCGCCAAAACAGTTCGCGGAGATTCATATTCCGTTATTCCCCTGCCTTCAATTTCTCCAGCTCTGTTTTGGCGCTCGTGTTTTTGGGGTTTGCCCGCACTAATCGCTCGTACGTGGCAATGGCTTGAGTACGATCCCCAACACTCTGATAATACGCGGCCAACATCCCGAGCAGGTCCTGAGCATCCTTGTTGGGGGTGAGTGCCAATCCCGCGTTCAATAATTGTGGAATCTTGTTCTTCTTTTCGGTGAGATGTTGCGAGTAGAGTTGCACGAGGGGGCGGTAAAGGTTTGTCCGGACAGGGTCATTCTTCACAGCGGTGGCATACGCAATTTCGGCCTTCTCATACTCACGCGTCCTCACATAGAGTTCACCAAGATTATAGAACGCCAAGAAGCTGCCCGGCGCCAACTCACCGGCTTTCTGGTAACTCTTAATCGCCCAGGGAATTGCTCCAAGTTCCGTCTGGTTGATCGCGGTTTGCAACCACGCGTCCGCATCGGTCGGATTGGCAGTAATTTTTTCTTGATAGTTTTTGATGCGATCCAGCAGAACTTGTCGACGTTCGGGGGGGAGATGTTGACCAAAACTTTCTAATGGCGGAAGCTCCGGAGTCCGCCCAGACCAAAACATGCCCGCCAGAAGGATGACCAAAACGGTTAATCCACCGTAAAAAAATAACTTGAGGAATTTTTCGCGAGAAACCATATTAGTAGAAGCTGATAGACGCGGATCTAAACGCGGAAGTGTCGCGGATCATCAGCGAAAATCTGCGTGTTGATCCGCGTTGTTCCGCTTCTATAAATTTTTGTCCTGCGCAATAGTGATCGAACCCGCAAGTTCCGCGGTTGGGCTATAGGATGAAGTCACCGTAAGGGCGCTGCCCACCGTATAGTGGGGAAAAAACGCATCTGAGAGATCATCAACGAGCCTGCTCCATCCAGATCCAAACAGTACAATCGCGGCCGCTTCGGTCGAAACCCAACGAAGGGCTCCACCCTTTGACACGGCGTAGACCTTCGGATCAGTCTGGAGCTTGACCAGCCGTGTCCCCGCACGATAGGTGACGGCTCCGGCCAATCGCCACGATGCGAGTTTTTGTGCATCGACGACCTTCACGCTGCTAAAATCCGCGTACCAGCTCTTAAAAATATTCTCGTTCGGGAATGCCCACCGCGCCCCCCCATACACATAGTACACGGCCGCATTGTCCGAGGTACGCACCAGGGTATTCTGATATGAATCAGTGGAGGGTGTGGACACTGGTGGTGTCGCCGCTGGTACAGGTACCACCACATGGACGGTGATTGCTTGCGTCTGCCCGGATTGACCATTGGTATCAAGTCCTCGCGTCTCCAGCACCATATCGCCCAGTACCGCTGGCGTCCAGTGATACTGCCAGTCCGTTACCGTTGCGGCGCTCAAGACTGTTTTCCATTCGGAGGAGCTCACCGCCCCGGTTGTCCCCCACCGCAATTGGACCGCCACCGCAGGATTACCGCCAACCGCTCGCGCTTTACCCCCCACCACGACATCACTTCCCTTATCTACGTTCGCGCCATGGCTTGGGCTGGTGATCGCGGATTGAGGGCTCACCAACACGGAGGACGGGCTTAACTCTTTCATATTGGCGTTGACAAGCGCTTCTGTCGGGCCATTATCCGCCGGATCGAGAAACATGCCCAGATCCCCTGTTTGGTACATTCCATCCGCATTGGCGTCCGCCAACTGTGGAATCCCGAATTGCACTAAATAGCGCCGACTTAAAATTTGCCCGGCGGTGGCACTCACAAACAGACGCGTCCCTCCATCGCGGATTGGGAGTTTGAGCGGAGAAAAAATCCACACTCCGGTACTGTCCATACCCCCCGAAGCGATCTCGGTATCTTGGAGCCACCCTTGGAAGCCTTCGGGTCCGGCGTCAGACCATAGCGTGAGGCTGGCGAGCTTAGACGCGGTGGAACTGCTCAACATGTCTTTGACAGTGAGCGCCTGGAGCGTTTCACCGGATTTTCTCGGGACAAGTGCGAGGTCGAGTAGTACCACGTCCTGCTGGTAACTATAGATTGTCGAAAACTCTACCGGGTTCAAAGTAACCGTGAGCGCCTTTGCGTCAGGGGCGAAAACAAAAAGTACCCCTGTAAAAAGGAAAAGAAACGTGAGAAACATTTTTTTCATAATAACGATCACCACATCATTAGTATTAATGTCATTCTGAGTTCCGACCCTTGGGTCGGGACGAAGAATCTCTTCGAAATCCAGAGATCCTTCGCTGTAGCTCAGGATGACGGGTGGATTTCCGCGTTAATCCGCGTTTTGATCTGCGCTTATCCGCTTCTATAATAGTATTAAACCACATTTCCACCAAAAATAAAACTCCCCCGCTATAGTGCGAAGGAGTTTTATTTTTGCTAGCGGATAGATCTTTTAGTGATCCATCATAGCTTGTCGATGATCATGAGTTTAGTAATCCCATGAAACACCCACGGTTGTGCTCAGGTTCTTGGTGAGCGTCGAGTCCACCGCAGTGGCGAGTTCAGTATCCTTCCAGGTAATCCCGGAAGTGGTACCGCTGACACCGGCTGTGGAGCCCGCGATTCTCACGGTCAAGTTGTTCGGGTTGGTGCAACCCGACACACCGGCCGCAAGTTTGAGTTGTTTGCCAGCTCCTGGAGCAACGGTGAGCGCCGAGGAGAATCCTCCGGCACCCAGCTGAGTCACACCCACGGTGCCCAACACGTGGAAGTGTTGGCCTTGCGCTGTGGAGAGCTTGAACACGCTCGTCGGCGTGGCAGCGCTCCAGGCCCAAGTAGCATACGTTGTCGCGCCACCGGTTCGGCCTTGCAGAACCGCGTTGGAGGTCGCTGTCACCGTACAAGTCGTGTTAAAGACGAACTCAAGGTCGCTCACGGTGATCGTGTCACCCGTTGCGGTTAAGTCGAAGTAGAACACATCGGGTGGGCTGTCGCCGGATGGCCGCACCGGTTGTGTGGCGCTCTTGGTGACTGTAAGCACCCCGTCGTACACCGGCATGTTCTTACTCTTATCGACCAATCCGCCGGCGGCTCCGGTCGAATTTATGCTGGTCGCCGCTAATGCCGATTGTGAATCAGCACCATTGGCGCTGATGCTGTAGTTGCCCGCAGTACCGGTCCCTACATTGGCATTGTTACCCCAGGCTGTGACCGCGAGGCTGTTGGTGAGCCCCAAGACAAAGATTGTCCCGGATGCCAAATCCTCTTTCGGTTTCAAGTCCAGTTTGAGGGTGAGGTACTTTTCCTTGTTTTTGACCAAGCGCAGAGGGTTAGATTGAATGTCAATCGTCGCCGTCGCGAGCACCGGATCAAAGGTAACACCGCTATTTCCCACCATGGTCATTGTGCCATCCGGGGTGTCGCTGGTGTATGCGGTAAGGTTGCCAACCGATCCGATTTGGGCAGCCGTTGGAACACCCGACGGTACGGCGCTTTCCGATGCGGCCACGGCGAGCGATACGGGCAGAGTCTTGATGTCAATACTCTCATTTTGTGCTTTTAGTTTGTATTGGACAAAGGCATTCCCCAATTGACCAGCCACGAGTTGTGCTTGATCAATGGGAGTCCCGGACATTTCTACCTTCAAGCTTCCGCTACCCACAATGGTTTGGGCTTGACCCGTCCCACTGGGGGTGACAGTCACCGTCGTACCGGTTGTCCAACCCGTTGCTGTGACCGCAGAGACCGCCAATTTGTGGCTGGGTGTTCCGGTTGTCAAGGCGCTTGCGAGCACATTGGCTTTCATGTACAGCGTGGTACCTTTCGTCTTCGAGACCTTCAGTGGTCTCGAGAACGTAAAGGTGTTGGTGGCCAAGCCAACCGATGTGCTGTTGGTTGTTTGGATCGGAGCAATGGTATCGGTGGTGTCGGTGTTGTCCGAATCACCCCAGAGTTCCAATTGCGCCAAATCCCCCACAGCCGAGTTGAGAACGACCGTGTCGGTGAGTTTGATTTCACTTACTTTGAGATCTTCGCCAGAACCCGAGGTATCAAGGTTAATCGTTGCAAAGGTGAATCCTTGGATCCCCGCCACAATCGATCCGATCGGCGGATTGGCTGCGGTAAAGGCTCTCAACGTCGGGCCTTGAATGGTCTGCGTGGTGGCCGCGACGGCGCTGGCGGTGCGCGGAGTAATCGATTTACCCGACTGATCGCCACGGACTGTAAAGTTACCAGCTGTGTTGGGCTGTTGCACCGTGATAAGCACCGTGTCGCTGGCACTCATGCTCGTTGAAAGATTGCCTTTCACAAAGAGCACGGTTGTGCCCACGGGCAAGGTGATGGTGTCAGTGTAGGACAAGGTCTCGGTGACCGCAGTACCCGCTGCTCCGGCAGTTCCAGAACCATCTTTTGGTCCGGCCAGCAAGGCACCCGTGGAATCAAAGATTCCGATATTAGTGAGCTCATTGGTTGCGGCTGTGGTCACTCCGGTCGGAGTAACGGTGAGCAATAATTTCATGGTGCTCACGCGCACTGGCTCGCCCGTCACGCGGAAGTCAAACGCTCCAAATGTGACGTTAGATCCCCCGATGGGGACATTGCCCGCTGATGGGGATTGCGCCGAGCGAGAAACATCCAATGTTCCCAGTTTGATGGTTTGTGTTGTACAAGAGCCGTTGCCGACAGGAAGGACAGGGCCGCTTGTTCCCACTCCAGCGGTGGCGCAGAATTGTCCCGCGGTGGGCGTTGCTGGTCCCGGCGTAATGCCGAACCCATAGGTGGCACCCACAACACGGATCAAGTAGGAGGTTCCATCATGGAGTTCAAAGCCGAGCGTTCGACTTGACCCTGCTCCCGTGACGGACGCCAAGATCGAAAGATCGACATAGGCCCCCTTCTTAATCACCACATTAAGGCTGTCAAAGACTGCTCGGCCATTGGCTAGCGACGCAACCGTCCCAAGAGTCGCTCCAGCAGTGTCATTGACGAGTTTGACGTTCTTCACATCGCCGTCCGCAGCGGTTCCGCTGCGCACCGCAACGATTTGTTTAACCGTGATATCCTCATTGGATCCGGCGGTGATACGCAATTGCGTAAAGCGATAATCAGCCGCATCGGCATCAACCTGGACGTCGCTGGTCGGATGCTGCGGACCCTGTGAAAGGGTCGCAGAACCAATCCCAACAGTCACAACGGTCATGCCATTGCCTTCGATGGGGAATGTGCCCGAGGGGCTCACTCCACCAGAGAGGACAACATCGGCGGACGAGCTAATGCCCAACTTGAGGATTTCGCCCGCGCCTCCAGCTGCGATATCACCCGCGATGGTAAGGGTCTTGCTCCCGCTCACAACAATATTCAGACCATTAAAGGTTGCTTGGTGCTGTGAGTTAAGAGTTTGACTGTTCCCTAGTTGCGTGGTGCCATCAAACAATTTTACGTTTAAAAGTCTTATGTCAGACGAAAGGCCTGTGCGGGTGACTTTCAAACTGGTGACAGTCCCGGTGCCGGTAAAGGCGACCTTGGTCAAGATCACATCCGCAGCGCCGTTTACAACGGATGCGGCCGCCGGTGAGTCAGAGGCCAACGAAACGCTCAATGCGCCCGTGACCGTGACAGTGCCCGTAAGGCCTTTATCCATGGCAATCGTTGTGCTGGCTGCCTGTACGGCAGTGACACTGAAGTCCGCAGCGGCGTTGATATCGGATCCCACATGATAGTTCGCGAAGAACGCATCGGGGAGATCATCAACGCTCGAAGCCCAGCTGGCGCCCCACAGCGCTACGGCAACGGCTTCGGTTTTGACCCATCGCAGTGTGCCGTTCTTGTCAACAGCATACACTTTGGGGTCGGTTGTTACTTTGACCAAGCGAGTGCCTGGTCGGTAGGTCGCGTTACTGCTGGCCAAAGAAATTGCTTGCAAATCAGCATCGCTGATCTTCTTGACACTGCTAAAATCCGAGTACCATGTGCTGAAGGTCTTCTCATTGGGGAAGACATACCGCTTGCCATCGCCACCGTAGTAATACACTGCAGGGGTAGCGTTGCCGCGGATCAGATCACCGGCATTCAAATTCACGGCGGCCAAAGCCGCCAACGGCGCCAACGAAGCAAGACCCATTGACCAGAACACGGTGGTGGTTGTCACAACCGAGCTCAGAATTTTCTTACTTGTTGATAAATGCATAGTGTGTTTGTAAAAAATTTAATCACTAATGGTTGTTGTGGAAGAATCACGCCCAACGCTTTTGGCATTGGTTCGACCTTGGGTGTTCTCCATTGGTACATTTGGTAAAACGCCAAAATCCCCGTTATCATTAAGGATTTCTGCGTTCTTGTCCCATCCATTGACGGGGCAACAACGCGGAAACTTCAAACCTTCCATGGAATATCACGAAATATACGCCCCAGAACCCCTGGGGATAATTACTGTCATTATGAAAGAAAAGTACAAAATCCGCAATTGTTGATATCTTTTTTATGAAACTGGGTACGAACCCCGGGGAATACTGATTTTTGAGCCGAGGACTGTTCGAAGCCAATCCCGACACGCTGATGTTGATTCTGGGCGGTGCGTGTCGGGATGGTGCCTTTGGCAGGCAAGTTCCGCAGGCCAAAAAGCAGTGTTGCCCGGGGTTCGTACTAATAGACGCTTGGGGCCCATAATGATCGCGAGTCCGATTCTGCCGATGGGTCTGCATTTTGGGGCCCATACACACTCACCCCCCAAGCCACAAACACCGATTGCCCACGAGATGCAACAATGCGACGGGGGACAGACGTTGTTGTTGAAGGGTTACGATCGGGCGTTTGTGGACGAGCAGACACGGCGGCTGTTAACGGGCTTTCCACCCCTTCAGGCCCCATTGTTTCGTTTTGTTGTGTTGTTACCGCATTCTGCGCAATGGTTGTTGGGTTTGCTTCTTGTCGAGCAACATCGCCATCACGGCCGACTGCCAATGCCAACACCATCGTCGCTACTGCAGGCACCAAAAAACTCCATCGTAGCCAATGCGTGCGGTGGTTGGTGATGATAGGGGCAGCAGCAACAGTCTGCTCATCCAGTCGCATCTGGATGGTATTCCAAATCCGGATGGTAGCGGTATTATCCATGGAGAGCTCCTGGCGCTGCTTGGCCGCCCAGAGTTCAATATGTTGTTCCATTGTTGGCATACCCAGTACAACTACGGGCAAATAATCATTCTGCCCTTGTTACTAAAATAAACTCTGTTCTTTACTCTATAACTCATTGTTTAACAAATTCTACTCTCACTAAATTGCCCGTGATTGTGACTCGGGCATATCACCTTACTAAATCTTGTGCCATCTTGATTGCCCGATGGAGCCCCATGCGGATCGCCCCTTCTTTCTTGCCCATAATCACTGCCATTTCGGAATATTCCAATTGAGCAATGTGCCGCAAACGGATTAGCTCCTTATAGTACTCTGGCAGTTGTTCCATGACTCCATGGACAACTTCTAAGGATAGTTGGAGATCAACCGATTCTCTAGGATCTTCGGTGACCTCGTCAATGATATCGATTTCTTCTATGTCGATAAGCGAATCCTTTTTTGTCGCACGATAGTGATCGTTGATTTCTCCCTTGGCAATCGTATACAGGAGCCCACGATAGTGGTGCTGACCCTCATTTTTTTTCGATATATAGGCAATAAATCGAACAAATGTGCTGGAGATAATGTCTTCGGCGACCTGCCGATGCCCAACCCGAGATAAGGTATAGCGATAGAGTTGCTCCTTAAGCTCATGGTACAAATGTTCAATTTCTTCCTTTGTAAAGGCTTTTTCCATTTCATTCTGGTCTAGAAGTCTCATAGAATAAACCCCAGTTACCTCTATTTTGTCACATTTACTATAATAAGTTGAAACTATACTTATTTTAATCCAAAATGTCAACATTTTTGAAACACATTTTTGAAATCTTCTCTTCGTCTTCGCGAAGCACCGAGAAGGCGTCATCGAGGGCGTCGGGATGCTCTGGATATTCTAAACGAGGACTGTTTGAGACAGTCCCGACCCCCCCCCACTTATCCACACTCTTTACAATCTAAAAAATGCTATAATCATTTTAAGTTAATCTAATGTGAATATCTTCACATGGATTTTGGTATAATCACTTCCACTACTTCACTCAACTCAACAAGGCTCTGCCGTTGAGTAGTTTATGATTTTATTTTAAATTCTTTACCTCTTTTTTATCTCCTTATCTCTTAACTACCTCCGTATGAGTATCTTCAAAAAGAACTCTCTCAAAAAGGGAATCACCTACGTCACCACCGTCAC
>OBOI01000622.1_pt1 | contig 11741 bp, 11 predicted proteins | sample 1670151 | NCBI WGS metagenome assembly OBOI01 (sample SAMEA104232303, study PRJEB22302) | sediment metagenome | biome: forest; feature: aquifer; material: sediment | place: USA | collected 2011-08-07 | depth 0.01 m | reverse complement strand
ATGCAATCGTGCGAGAAAAATAGAGTTGAACAGTATCTCACGGGGTTAAGTTTTGGGTTTGGAATTTATTTGATTCGCCGCGGCGAATTGTTTTTTGTGATTTGGAGTTTTTAAAGGTTTCCGTAACTACTCACCGCACCATTGTTATTTATGGAGGGCATTTCGCTCGTTAAAGCAGAATTGTAAGGCGATTCTTTGAATCGCCTTAACGCGAATCGAAGATTCGCGTTACATTTTAAATTTTTTGCTGAGCAGTTACAATTTTTCTGTGAAAATCTGTGTAACCTGCCTGCCGTAGTGCATGGCAGGCAGGTCTGTGGCATAAAAAATTTCGCTGAGTAGCGCGTTCAGTGCGCCTATGGCGTATTTTTCTCAAAAAGAGTAACTCACAATGTGAGTTACTTAGGAGTTACAGGTTTCCTATATTTGATTGTTGTTTTCGGACGTTAGGTTTCCTCTTCATCCGTGATCTTCCGGTCGAAGACTCGTTGAGCGGTCAACATCGCTCGCATGATCGGCAAAATAATAATCGATGTCGCGGAACCGCTGCATTGAAATCGGGAGTGTACGAATGCCGTTCAGGTTCACGATGCGGTGACCTTCAAGCCCCCATGCAAACAAAGACTCCCCCACCGGCAGCAACGAGACTGCAAGCGTCAACACTAATAACCGGAAAGGAAATCTGTTCATTATTTCTGTGCAAATCTGCTGCGGAGAAATTGACGGATATCGGGAGCGTTGGCGGTAACAATTCCGATGAGCACCAATGATGCGCCGGCAAAAAGCTGCGGGGAAACCTTTTCATTGAGAATGATCACACCAAGCACCACCGCGATCAACGGTGTAACGAACGATGTCAGCGACAAAAAGACAACTTCCACACGTTTGAGCAGCCAAAAATAACTGACAAATGTGGCGACAGAACCGAAAACCGCTAAAAAGATCACACTAAAAACAGCCTGCGCAGTGAACTGCACTCCGGAAAAATCCTCTACAGCAACACTGGCAGCCATTAACAGTACCGCGGCGAGCGACATCGGTACAAAACTGACGACAAACGGACTGATGGAATGTCCGTGTTTTTTGATCAGCACGGCAGAGAATGCCTGGATCACAGCACTGAACACGATCGCCGACATACCGAGGATCTGATCGATCTGCGTACCAAATTGGATGTCGTTAAAAAAGATGGTGACAATACCGGTAAAGCCGAAAACGATCCCGAATATTTTTGCCGTCGTGAGTTTTTCGTTCGGAAGAAAGATCGTGGACATGATCGCGACACAGAACGGAAAAACAGCGAACAGAATCGACGTCAGCCCGGAGGAAATCTTTTGCTCGCCCCAATAGACCAATCCGAACGGAATTGAGAACGATGTTAACGCAATAACAATATAAAACCATTGCGTGTCTGAATTCCACGGCACCGGAATATTTTTTACTTTCACAATTCCAAACAACACAACGCCCGCAACTGTAAATCGCAATCCTGCTGAAAGAAGCGGTGTCATCGTTTCCAATCCGAGTTTGATCACCAGCCAAGTTGAACCCCAAAGGGTGCAAATGGCTGTGTATGCGATAATTATTTTAAATCGTTCGTTCATAAGTAGTTGGGTATTGAAGTAGTTGAGTAGTTGAGTAGTTGAGTAAGGGAGTAGTTGAGTAATTAGATTATTTGTTTAGACTTTTATACAATCCATCTAACATAGCAATAATCTCATTCACATCATCTAACAGATGTTGTTTTATCTTTTCATTAATGTATCCGTTAATAAAAGCAATATCGACACATCCTTTACATTCAAAACCTGAACGAACCGAATACGTTAAGAATCGCGCAAACTCCTTATCAGAATAATTTCCTGCCCCTTCAGCTATATTTAATACAATGGAGTCAGCGGCTCTTTTAAATTGCGAAGTTAAACTATATAATTCATCTTTAGGAAAATCTTTGGATGCAGAACGGACGATGGTTGTATAAACAAGTGCCTTTTGATATACTTTCAAATCTTCATATTTGTGCATAACAATATCTCTCTATCGGAACTTGTCAATTCTACATACTCTTCTACTTAACGACTCAACTCCTAAGTAACTCGCTGTAACCTCAAATAAATCAAGTGGTTAAAAATTGAATATTTCGAGTTGTAACTACTCAGCAGCGATGTTTTTTTTGCCACTAAGGCACAAAGGCACAAAGAAACACGAAGAATTCCTTACTAAAACTTTGTGAAACTTGGTGTCTTCGTGTCTTTGTGGCATATTTTTACTTTCTTTTTTGTTGCTGCTAAGTAGTTACTTCGAGTTACTCTATTTGAAAAAAGTACGCCGAAGGCGTAATGAACGCGCTACTCAATTACTCCGTCATCTTATTCAACACCAAGCCAGAAATCAATTTCGGGTAAAAGAACGTCGATTTCTGCGGCATTGTATTTCCGGATTTCGACACCGCCCGTACCTGATCGATCTTCGTCGGATTGACAAAGAATGCGATCTGCGACTTCCCGCTCGCCACCTCATCAACACACTCGTGCACATTTTGGATGTAATGAATGTTCAGTTTTTTCTCCTGTGCTTCCTGCGAAATACCGAGCAGATCCCTGAGGATGTAATTGTGGAGCAATACGACATCCAGTTCTTTGACGACGCGCGGAAGCTCATCCGTAACGAGTGAATCGAGCAGCAAACTATTGTTGAGTGTTGCCACAAAAAATTTGTTGGAATGATTCGAAACAAATCCGTAGGCAAATTGAGTGTGCAGTTTCAACGCATTCATCATCATCTGCGGAGTGGGATAGACCTGAACATCAAAATGCTGCTGTACTGTCGACACCAGTCCGGTTCCGTCGTACTGCGGCAGGCTGTGCACCACGCGGTGCGTCGGGAAGATCACCAATCCTTCATCATCAAGATTCGTAAAGAACATCATGATGTAATTATACAATTCGTTGCCGGTGTGGTTTGGATTCTGAGATCGCATCAGATCACGGTACGCCAATCCTGTTTCGTAGCGGTGATGACCGTCGGCAATAAGTACCTGCTTCGGCTGCATCTCGGCGGCGATTTTTTCGATGATCGACGGATCGGTAACAGACCAGAGTTGATTGCGGACATTTTCAAATTCAACATCGATCACTGGTGTTGTACTGTGAACAGGATCAACAAACGCATCAATCTTTTTTTCCGGATCGGAATACAGACTGAACACCTGACTAAAATTTGAGTTGGTCGCCTTAAACAGCTTAAACCGGTCTTCTTTTGCTTTGGATAACGTCTTTTCATGCGGAAGGACAATCTTCTTATCGAATTCTTCCAAATGACACAACGCGATGAATCCTTTCCGTTGAACGGTTTTCCCCTCGGTCGTTTTGAAAGTCTGCACAAGGGGATAGACCGCCGGCGAGGCATCGCGCACTAAGATCTCCTGCGATTGCCACTCGGCGTATGTTTTCGCCGCGGCGCTGTAGCGGTCCTCCTCCCTGCCCAGGATCAAACGAACGACATTGAACGGATCTTTCTCGTAATATCCGTCCTGTTGTTCGGGTGAAATAACGTCGTACGGCGGTGCGACGACTGTTGCAATGTTCACTTTTAGTTGATTGTATCTGATGCCGCGAAATGGTTTTATGGTAGCCATAGTTTTTTTAGTTATGGTTTAGTGATTTGGGTTTTATGGTTCAAGTTTTGCCGAAGGCATCGAGACTGTGTAAAAACTCTTGATTGGTCAGTAACCGCAATCTTTAGATTGCGAAATTGAATTGAAAACGCAACCTGAAGGTTGCGCCTACCAAAGAAAAATGACTTTTGACACAGTCTCGATCCCTTTGGGACAAGGTTCAGGTTTTTAGAGTTTAGTTTAGAGTTTAGAGTTTAGAGTTTAGAATTTAGGATTTGGGATTTATCATTCTTCTTTATATCCAAGCCTGTTCAACCATTGCTGATCTCCCCGCCAATCTTCCCGCACCTTCACGTGAAGTTCCAAAAAAACCGAATGACCGAGAAATTCCTCAATGGAAGTGCGGGCAACGGTGCCGAGTTTTTTTAGCGCTGATCCCTGCCTGCCGATCAGAATACCCTTTTGAGATTTTCGTTCAACGATGATATCGGCGGCAATAAGATGTTTGTTTACACCGCGTTCTTTGAATTCCACGATATCCACCGTTGTGGAATACGGAATTTCCTCCGCGAACTGTTCGAAGATCTTCTCGCGGATGATCTCGCTGACAAAGAATTTTTCCTGTGCATCGCTGACAATTCCGGTATCATAGTATGCTTCATGTTCCGGCAGATATTTCACGATCGTCGTAAGCAGTTCTTTGGTATTGAATCCCTTGACCGCGGAAAGCGGAACGATCTCATCGAACGGAAAGAGCAACTGTAATTCAAGAAGGAGCGGCAGCACTTCTTCTTTCTTCAGCAGGTCGATCTTGTTGACCACCAAAAATGTCGTTTTGTTCGCCGCTTTGATCTTTTCGACCGCTTCATTGTTCGTGGTGTATGCCTTCTGTTTCGCCCGTTCCGCATCCACCAGTAACAACACAACATCGGCATCTTCCACAGCGGAGGTCGCAAACTTCATCATGGCTTCCTGCAAGAGGTATTTCGGTTTGATGATGCCGGGCGTATCGAGAAAAATGATCTGATGTCCGTCCCCGCTCAATATCCCTAAAATTTTGTGACGGGTTGTCTGCGGTTTGCTGGTAACAATGGAGATCTTTTGCTGCAGCAGCGAGTTGAGAAGGGTCGACTTGCCGACATTCGGTTCGCCGATCAGCGCGACATAACCTGCGCGAAAATTGTTTTGTTGTGTTTCCATTGTGTAAAATGTAACGAAAAAAGAGTTGGGAATGAATATGCTGTATCGGTTTTAAAAAATCTTTTCCTTACATTCATTTGAAATCTGCACAAGTTTTTGTAGGTTATTTCAAGAAACCAATTTTTTTGTCGAATGGCGAGAGAACAACAAATCAAACTCTTCAACTCTATTAAAGATGTGCTTGAAAAAGCCCGAAGCACTGCGTATCGCGCGGTTAATGTTGCAATGGTGCTGGCATACTGGGAGATTGGGCGATTAATAGTTGAAGATGAACAACAAGGCAAACAACGCGCTGATTACGGAAAAGCGGTTCTGAAAGAATTGTCGATGCGATTAACCAAAGAGTACGGTAAAGGATTTGACGAAAGCAATCTTCGCTATATGCGCTTATTTTTCAATGCATTCCCAATTCGTGACGCACTGCGTCACGAATTGACTTGGTCTCACTATCGTTTATTACTACGGGCGGAAAATGAAGAAGCCCGTGAATATTATTTGAAAGAATCCATTGAAACTCATTGGAGTACACGCGCACTTGAACGCCAGATCAATTCATTCTACTACGAGCGACTGTTAAGCAGCAAACAGCACAAAACAATTGTCTCAGACATTGAAAAACAAACTCAACAATCACACCCCGCAGATTTTATTAAAGATCCGTACATACTCGAATTTTTAAATCTTCCTTTTGCCAAGCGAAGAACAATTAAAACAATTGATCGAACACGATCGTCACATTATTGAACAACAATTATCTGAAAAAGAGTAACTACTGAGCGTGTTTTTTGTAATTTTAGTATTTCCAAAGAAAATAAAGAAATCCCCCTAACCCCTTTGTAAACACGACCCCCTCTCTATCTCTCCCCCTGTTAGGGGGAGAGGACGCATTCCCTCCCCTAAAAGGGGAGGGATAAAGGGTGGGGTTGTTTTCGCTGATCAATTACGAAAAAGATACGTAAACAAAAAATTAACCAATTATCCTAAATGAGCACACTCTCCCAACATATCATTCTCAAAAAAAACGAAGAACGCCGGTTGTTGAACGGTCACCAGTGGATATTCAGCAACGAAATTCATCGGATTGTCGGAGAACCGGCAAGCGGAGATGTTGTCGAAATACTCCGCGGTGACGGCAAATCACTTGGAATCGGATTGTATAATCCTCACTCGCTGATCGCCGTGCGGTTTCTTTCATCCGGCGTCGAAGAAATCGACGAATCGTTTTTTGAACGCCGGATCCGTTCGGCGCACACATTGCGAAAAAAACTTTTCCCCGACAGCGAAACATTCCGCGTTGTGTACGGCGAAAGCGACTTCCTCCCCGGTCTGATTATCGATAAATACAACGAATATCTTTCCATCCAAACCTTTTCTGCCGGAATGGACAGCCGGCTGCCGATGATCTGCGATGTACTCGAAAAAATATTCTCACCGAAAGGGATCGTCGAACGGAATGAATCGGCACTGCGTACTCTTGAACATATCCCATTCCGTAAAAATATCCTGCGCGGAACCGTTGAACCGACGATTGTTGAACTGGGAGGGGTAAAATTCAGTATCGATATTCTCAACGGACAAAAGAGCGGATTCTTCCTTGACCAGCGGGAGAACAGGACTGCGTTGCAGCCTTTTGTCAAAGACGCTTCGGTGCTGGATTGTTTCTGCAATGAAGGCGGCTTTGGTCTCTACGCCGCGGCATACGGCGCAAGATCGGTCGATAGCGTCGATAGTTCCGACGATGCCATAGCCCGTGCACGATCCAATGCACAATTGAATGCTCTTTCACACATCTCATTTCACACTGCGGATGTTTTCCCATTTTTAGATACCGCCGTCAAAGAGAACAAGCATTGGGATATAGTGATCATTGATCCCCCCTCTTTTACGAAGAGCAAAAAAAATATTTCATCGGCAGTGAAAGGGTATAAAGAGATCAATACCAACGGGCTGAAATTGGTCGCGCCGTCGGGAATCTTTGCCTCGGCTTCCTGTTCTCATCATATTGACCGGCAGACATTCTTACACATCATTAATGAGAGCAGTGTCAAAGCAGGCAGGAAGATCAAATTGCTGAAGTTTTCGGGGGCATCTCCGGATCATCCAGTGCTTCCATCTATGCCTGAAACTCATTATCTTAAATTTGCGTTGTTCAGTGTAGAGTGAAAGAATTGTCACGCTGATTGCAGTTGAAGCGTGACCCGTTACTTCGACAACATAAACCTTGTGAGGTTGATATGAAAAAATCGATTGTCATGTTTTTCATTTTGAGTGGATCCCTTGCCGCACAGCAAACCGATTCCACAATCGTTTTCGCCACGCCGAATCAAGAATTGCTGGTACCGGTGAAATCGGAAATGAACGACGCCTGGGGCGTCGATATTTTGTTGTCCAACAACGGTTTCGGTCTGGCAGGATTTTACCGGCGCGAATTTTCCCGTGACCTGTTTGGAACGATCACGCTCGGCATTGCTGAATCGAAAGACGATAACGAAGTTGAATATGTGAACTATTGGGGACAATCGTTCACACCCGGAAAGATCAATCGTTTTTTGTTCATACCGATGTTTGTCGGCGTCCAGTACCGATTATTCGCCGATGACATTATGGATAGTTTCCGTCCGTACGTCAATGTAGGACTCGGTCCGACATTGATTCTTGCCGCGCCGTATAACCGGGAATGGTTCAACAGCTGGGGGTATGCCCGTTCGCACTATACAGCGGGCGGGTTTGTCGGTATCGGTGCATTCTTCGGTTCCGATATGGGAAGCTTGTCGGGAATTAATATTCGCTATTATTTTGTCCCGGTAGTGAACGGGATAGAAAGTTTGCAGAGACCGGATGATTTTTCCGACCCGACAAATCCAAAACCGGGAAAGATTGATAAAAAAAATGAATTCGGTGGATTTTTTATTACGATCAATTTAGGTTCGGCATTTTAATTTAATTACTCAAACTTCCGAAGTTTAAAAAACTTCGGAAGTTTTTTTATTTTAGGAAAAAAAATATGAAGATCGAAGTTCAACGAGTCAACGAAAACTATAAAATGGAAGCCCGCAACGAAATTGGTAATGTCATTATTATTGACAATAACAAAGAGAGCGGCGGCAATGACGAAGGATTTCGTCCGATGCAAATGTTACTTGCCGCACTCGGCGGATGCAGTTCCATTGATGTCATTTCGATATTGAAGAAACAGCGGGTGGAACCGTTTGAATTACGAGTAACACTGGATGGCGAACGAGACACGGGAAAAGAGGCAAATCTGTGGAAGAAGGTTCATGCTCATTTTCAGTTTACGGGAGATGTGTCAAAGGAAAAAGCAGAGCGGGCGGTGGAACTTTCCATCACGAAATATTGCTCGGTGTCAAAAACGCTGGAAGCGGCGGGAGCAGAAATTACATACACCGTTTCGGTGAATTAGTTCTCACTGAAAAAGTGTTATTTCTCGCCAAGACGCAAAGGAGCAAAGAAATAAATATCATAGAAATATCGTAACTACTCACCCAAAATAATTAAGCCACAGATTCACAGATTTTTGATCCCGACTTGTCGGGATGAATCTGTGGCTATGTTTTTTCTTTGTGTTTTTTGCCGAAGGCCTCCCTTCGGGAAGGAGAAAGTATATGAAGTATGCTTCGCATTTGAAACATTTATGCGTATGCATACTTCGTATCACGCTCATATGTTACCTCTTTCTCATATGTTACCTCTTTCTTTTCAAATGTTGAAATGCAAATCCAATATGTTGTTCACTCTGAATGATATCAAATTCATTTTCAACTTCCGGGAAAAACACATCTCCCTCCTCATTATTATCGACCAGCGTCAGGAGAAGTTCATCCGCTCGTTCAATTGTTTGCCGGAATATTTCGCCACCGCCAATGACAAAAACTTTTTCTTCATTTTGAAGATTGGAAAGCGCAGATTCGATTGATGAAAAAATTTTTAGTGTGTCATCAATCTTTCCAAGTCTTAAAGACTTGGAAAGATTTTGATTTTTTGAGATGACAACATTCCTTCTGTTCGGCAGCGGTTTGCCGATTGACTCGAACGTCTTTCGTCCCATCAGCACTGTGTGATTTGTTGTGAGTTGTTTGAATCGTTGGAGATCTTCAGGAATGTGCCAGGGGATTTTGCCGCTTTTTCCGATGACACGTTTTTTATTAATTGCAGCAATGATGATTAGTTTCATTATCAATATTTTCAATCCCGTAAAAAGCACGGGACACTAAAAACGTGGATTACAAGATTATCAATATTGTAATCCTGATAATTTTGATAATCTTGAAAATCATCTAATTAAAAAACTATTTCCACGGAATCTGTATCCCCAACTTCAACAACTTCGCTTCAATGTCATCTCGTTCTCGGTTTTTCTTCATTTCCTGACCAGCCGGGGGAATCAAACCTAACTCCCGCGCTTTTTCGATAGCAGCATTCTCTCCTCCTGAATTTACCGCTTTGATGATCTCTATTTCAATGCGAGAGAGAGATGATGCGTGTACCTTGTAATCCAAAAAGGCCTGCCACGCAAAAGGAACCCATCGTTTCACAATTTCATTTCCAATGATGTTGGCATACGATCGAATTTCGTATTGAGCGTGCGGATCCATTCGCAGCCAGAGAAAATGGAAAAGGTTATGAAGATCGACTTTCCAGTACGCTTCGGTGTACGTTGAAAGCGGCAGATCTTTTCGTGCCTGTTCGCGAGCAAGTCCCGCGTTCACGCGCTCTTCGTACACACTGCGGGAAAGATTCTGCAATTCCAATTCCTGATCGGAAAACTTTTTCCCTGTCGACGCATCGGCGAATCCTTCACTCCCCTGTTTATTATCCTTGGATTGCAGACGCCATTCGTTCGGGGCAGTGCGCTGAGATGCATCGATAGCCAGAGAGTAGCGGGTGGAATATTCATTCACGTTGGCGGTGCGGTGGCGGATCCACTGCCGCCAGCAATCCATCGGCACCCGCACATGAAATTTGATCTCGCACATCTCGAACGGCGTGGTATGCTGATGGCGGAGCAAATAGCGTATCAATCCGCGGTCTTCGGAAACTTTTTTTGTGCCTTTTCCGTACGAGACACGCGCCGCCTGCACGATGGATTCATCCGACCCCATATAATCGACAACGCGGACAAAGCCGTCATCCAGTACTTTGAACGGCACACCGAGAATATCATCTAATGCTGGTACGACAGGTCGCGTAAGTTTTTCTGCTTGTTGTTCCATTATACCCGAAGATACTTTCTGCTGTGTGATCCGAAGGATGCCTACGGCTCGTAGAGCATACGCATAAAAATTTCTGTTAAAGTTAGGACGATTGAGAGTGAAAAGCAAGGAATGTGTGATTACGGTAGTGGGCTATTTTCATTTCAATAAAACGGATTTGAGTGAAATGAGGATGTCGTTTGACTAATCTGCATAAATGTAGCGATTAATGAACGGGCATCTTTAAAAACTGAACGTGATTTTTTTTTATCTGCGGTAATCAGCGAAATCAGCGGGAAATATTCTCCCGCAGATTACGCCTGTCGTACGACAGGTTCGCAGAATAGGTTTTTAGAGGTACCCGAACGTCATTGCAATAATTGCCTTTGGTGATGGAGAATTGTACTTTTCGGTTGTCCAATGGAGGCGTTTATGAAAACCCTGCTCTTCGTATTGCTCACACTACTGTATTCATCCACTGTTTATACGCAACAGCGTGTCCTTCTCCACATCAACAAAAACGGAAAACAGGAAGCCTATCCTATCAGCAAAAATGAGAACGTGCGTGATGCGATTGAACGTGTCGAAAAACAAAAATCAAAGATTCAATCACAACCGTGCAGTGATTGTCCAACACCTGAAACACCAATGGGACTCATTGATACAATACGGTATTTTAAGAGCGATGCAGAACTCACAACTAATTTTGGCTGGTATCATCAGGATGTTGCGTTGCAGTGGTATGAACCGCAATCGTATGGTATCGTAAAAGAGTTTTGGTGGAAAAATTATTTAGTTCAGGGAAATACAAAAAAAGCTCATATTCGTTCATGGTTTGTTGACCCACGATTAAAAAATCTTGTTGCAACAAAGAATATGGGATACTACAAAGACCCGAATGATAGCGATGGATTCGTAACTCCATATAAACCGATTTCAGGTGATACAGGATTTTATGTAAAAGAAACTCTTGCAACTGACCCAACATATGGATTCGATCCTCTTCAACAGGAAACAAACTGGCTTCCCGGTGGTATTCAGGTTACTCTCGATTCAAATAAATGGCAGGGAATTAAATTAAAAGATTTCGGACTAGAATTTAATGTTGAAATTGGAAAACCATTTGGTTTTAGCATTCAAAACAATTCAAAAATTTCTGACGTGCAAAATGACGGCATTGATAAACGAATGGAAATATCATCAATAGTATCCTTCGGATATCCGTACCATTCACTAAAATTTTATGAACGTGGTCGTGTAGACAGCACTGACAAAGGATGGTGGATTCGAAATGATTATGAGTGGGGATTTTATGTTGTTGTGGAATATACAAGTCCGCCATTAAGAATATCAGTCCCATCGTTATCATCAACAACTTTTGATACAAGCGCACGAAAGATTTGTGTTACTATTGTTGATGATAATCCCGGTGGAATTTTTGACACACTTACTACTTTGCTTCTGATAACTAAAAAAGGAGCGTTATCTAAATATGATTCATTATTATTCGTTCGTGATTCCATTTATAAGAATTTATACTGCACAAAAATACCAGGAGCTTCACATGGCGATACAGTGTACTGGTATGTTATAGCAACAGATTATCGTGGTATTAAGGGAACAACACCAGTTAGGACTTATACTATTTATAAAAAGAAAAGTAACTACTCAGCGTGCATTAGCGACAGAGAGTTAAGTGATTTAAATATAACAAC
>OBOI01000621.1_pt1 | contig 11752 bp, 5 predicted proteins | sample 1670151 | NCBI WGS metagenome assembly OBOI01 (sample SAMEA104232303, study PRJEB22302) | sediment metagenome | biome: forest; feature: aquifer; material: sediment | place: USA | collected 2011-08-07 | depth 0.01 m | reverse complement strand
TATCTGTCTGTCGTACGACAGACGAAATCAGCGGGAAATATTCTCCCGCAGATTATCTGTCGTACGACAGACAGAATAGGTTTTTAGAGGTACCCTTAAGTTGACAGCATTGGATAATCATTTTTGCGTAACATCTCTTACTAACTGATATTACGCAGACGACTGTTTTCATAAGGTGCGACTCACTTTGCCTGTTAAGAATGTAAGCCTTTGAATGATTGAGACTAATCCCGACAAGTCGGGATGAGTCGCACCTCGCTGTCGGTTACCTAAAAACCAAGTTTAATGGAAAATACATGATTCGCATCGAAGAATTTTGCGCCCCGATAGGCATAATCAAAAGTGAAATCCAGACCGTCAAAATTCTGATTGATGCCTGCGCCATACGTTGCTCCGTAAATATACGACTCTGTTTCATACGATTCTTGAGCAAGATTATATCCGCCGCGGACAAAGAAGGTATTGTCCCATACAAATTCAGCGCCGAGTTTATATTCATCATCCGAGAGGTTTTGATTCTGGAAGATCGACGATAAATTGATATGGCTCTGTTCGCTCATCGACACTTTGTATCCGAATCCTAATTCGATGATGGACGGAAGCTCAGCTTTTGCCGCCTGTAATTTATAGAACGACGTGGATCGGAGCACATCTTCGATTTGTCCCTGCCGCAGCATGCCGGGACCGTCGTATTGCATTTGCGGTCCGATATTTTTCACCGCAACTCCGAGATCAAGTCCCGTGACATTGGCAAAATTTTTGTACTGCACGCCAAAGTCAAATCCGATTCCGGTAGTACTGACACGGTCAATCTGTTCGGAAATAAGATTGGTTGTTAATCCCACCGAAATTCTGTCGGTCAATGCTTTTGCATACGTTAAGCCGACTGTGGTAAATTGCGGATTGAACGTTTCGCCTGTGCCGTCCGGATTTGTTTCGGTGGTGATCGGAATTGTACCGATCGACAACGCTTTGATCGTCACCGCAATCGTTCCGAATCCTTCGAAAGTACTGCTGACGCCGATGTAATCCACACCGATATCGGCAATATAATTCATATGAGAGAAGATCGCTTCGCTTTGTTTTTTGCCCCATGCAACACCGGCCGGATTGTAATGAACCGCCTCAATGCCGTACGTGTTGGCAACGGTGGCGCCACCCATTGCGAGATCGCGTGCGCCGACAGGAATAAGCAGCATCGGCGCAGCAGAGGTGCCGGCTTTATCACCTCTGCCTGCGAATCCTTCCTGAGTGAAGGCTGCCAGCGTTATAAGCAACAACAGCGAGAGTTTTATAAGAGTTGTTTTCATTGCACTCTCCTTTTTATAATCTAATGTTAATGTCTTCATAGTTATATTCTCGCTGATTAGTAGTTTTGCAAGAATTGTTGTTCCATGATAATGGCGGACTTCAATATCTTCGTGCCAAGAGCGCCCATATCGATGTGAACTATATAGATACCGCTGGCAACCGGCAGCCCTTTGTGATTGGTGAGATCCCAGTCATGGAACTGCGACGGTGTATCCTTCTCGATGACTTTTACCAGCACACCGGCGAGATTGAAGATCCTGATCGACGCTTTTTGCGGCAAGTGATTGAATGTCACAAACCGCAGTTCACGAGTCCGTTCCGATGTATTCACACCGTAATACGGGTTCGGGAATACATTGACCCTATTGACCTCGGTTTTTGCCGATGCCTGATTAAAGGATTGGTATGCATTTAATGTAAAGCGCCGGATGTCGCCAATCTTTACTGATTTGTTTGCCGTGAGTTTAATGGTCGTTCCCGGTACAGGATATGACCCGTCACCTTTTTCACTGACGAATGTGATATTCTTTAGTGTATGGTTTACGCCATTGATCAATCGACCTTTCCACAAATTGGTATTTGGCGGGAAGGAGGGGAAACTCGGGCTGTAATAAGTAAGATTGTTATTCGACCCGTCACGAACATCTACAATACCAAGAATCATATCAAATGTCGGTTTGTTATTCACGGTAACATTTTTTTCGTCGGCATTCCATAATGTATCGGTATTTGTAGTATTAACGATTGCCGGCCACACACGAGTTGTATCCTGATAGACGGCAAACGGGACCCTGATGAATTTTGCATCCGGTGGAACCGGAGTGGAAACTCCACCGGGAACTGTTACCGCCCAATTCACTCCGCTGACAAACCGGATTTCATAATTCGTTTCAACATCTTTGGCGCCTGCCCACGCTGAAGAAGGTCCAATCATACTGTAGGTTTTTTCCGGGTTTGGAACATTCACTACATTACCTGTCGATGGTGCCGTTTGAATTGCAGATTTTGCCCCTTTCGGTGCAGGACCGACAAAGAACGAAAGACCCTCTGCAGGAAATCGATGATCTGTGTATGTTGTCAGCTTCGGTAACGGAGTCTGAGCAGGAGCAAGAGCAGTTCTCTCAAACATACCATCGGAGATCTGACCGCGTATCTCGCCATTCGGATTTGCAGCGGTATGAACATTCGCATACAAATTACCCGCCGTAAAGGGAGAAACTAAGGAATCGGGAATTGTCCACGTTCCTTCCGACGTATTGCCGGTAAACGTTAATGTGTGGACAGGAACACCGGTTTTACCTTTTGCGCCGGTATGAATGTGGGCAGCAGTGATTGCACCGGTCAGTCCTTCCACCGTCACTTTATAGTTCACTTGAGTTTTTGCGTCGTTGATCGTGAACGTACCGGTTCCTTTTGCATTCGGAAGATTGTTGATCGCCGGAACAGAATTTGTTGCCTTCAGCGCTGCAGTCACCGTTGCATAGTCGGTACTTCCACCGATGGTCTTGACGATCGTATAATTCCGCGCTGTGCCGTCACCGCCGTACCATACATCAAATGTATTTCCTTTTTGCAGTGTAGGATTAAAGATCACCACACCGACATTAGCGTCGTTTTCACCCACTACCAGTGATGATGGAACCGTGAGCGTGTCGTTAACTTTATATGGAAGTACGACACCCGGGTTCGGTTCTTGCGGAATCACTTCGATGATAACGGGTGAACTTTCGAATGATTTTGTCGTGAGTAATGGATCACCATTATAATTGTATGCCGTAACAGCAAAATAGTACCGCTGTCCATTCACAAAAGGTTTATTGCGAATAGCATCCGTTGTAACGTACAAATATCGTGTCAAACCGGAGTTTGTACCAAGCTGAACCGGTGTTACAAGAATCTGTCCGGAGGCTTCGGCGAATTCTTCCTGAGAAACCGTCGAAGGATCGGTTATAAGATCATACGTCTTAAGTCTTTTTGCATTGCTCAGGGGTGACGTAACGGAAGGTAATTGCCATACATTATACCCTTCAAAGACATAACCTTTTGAATTGGATCCCTCTGTTGCTTTCACCCCATCCACATTTTTTTCCCATTCAAGAATGACGCCTTTATTCAGCGGAATGGCAGTTGCCTTCGGCTGCGGCGGAGGTTTCGGCAGAACAAATAAATTATCGTAAGCAGCTTGTGCTGTTTTGTCATAGAATTTTAATACAGAAACACTCGACAAACGATCTGCGCCAAGCCCAGCGATTAACGCAGTTACAAGTTCTTGCGTATCGCCCACTGCCATATTAAACGGACCGGAGGTCAGAAGAAAGCGGCGGTCGGCGGCGGGTTCCGAAATACCGTCATACCACCCAGTTTTTTGAACAGGATCACCGGAAAGCCAAAATGACGTGGCAACATTTGTTACGGGATTGATAAACGGCGGCGGCATCGGCGGTCCTTGCGGGGTCGGCGGAAATCCGTTCATCATATTATACCACTGAACGGCGCCATTGGCGGAAAACGGCGGATCACCATACACACCACCCGCCACAAAATAAATAAAAGACGTCATCGGTAAATTTGAATAACCGGGACGAAGTTTCAAATTCCACACGGCAGTATCTGCGGGATTCACCACAATTGGACCCTGGAAAAAATCATATCCGGAAGCCGGAGGAGCTATGTCGAATTTTTTATACTCTTTATCGAGGGTTTTAGAGTTATAAACGTACCCAAGACTTAACAACGTATCGCATCCTGCAAAATCGTCACCGGCATCCCCAAGATCCGGATCGGACCATTGAGTAAGAAACATATCGGTGATGGTAGCATTCGCCGGTGTTGCGACCGTTCCTTTGTAGATCAATTTAAATTTTTTGAAGATCATATTTCCAAGCGCATCGGATCTATTGTATCCCCAAATGGTGGTTTGCATTTCGAGACCAATATCGGGAGATGCCCAGGGCGATGTGCCGCCGATATCATTGGCGACGTACCACAACAACTGATCGGCATCTGCTGCACCGGGAGACTCAGCGTCAAGTATCTTGTTTTCATTGACATCTTCTCCGACATCCAGAATTCCATTCTTATTGAGGTCTTCACCCCAATCAAGAATGCCATTATTTGCATTGATCTTTTGACCTGTCGCATTAAAATATCCCGTATCGTAGAATGGCGCCCCTTTTTGCCAGGGCCAAACCGACCAATCTAATTTATACTGGGTACGGATTTGCTCAATGTCGCCATCGCTTACCGAACCAAGAGCTTTTACAAAAAATTCTGCGGCATCTTGTTTCAAATCGGCTGTTGCATAATCTTTTCGAATTCTCCAGATACGAACTTCCTTTTGCGTAGGATCTTCTATTATGCCTGTACGTATTCCTAATATCGCACCGGGAACTGTTCCTACGCTGTAACTTTGTCCGTTCACACGGATCACCGGTGTTATGCCATCATTCACTTTACCTCCCCACATCAGGCCAGCGGCATATATCACCGTTGAAGTACCTCTGGGATATGTTACACCAGAATTGCCGGTCGCGGGTTCTCGTTCCTGTTGACCATTCGATTCATACCAAGCAGCCATTCGATTGATATTAATAAGAGTAGCTGTTGGCGTACCCCCCGCTTTGTTGAATGTAGATTTTTTTTCTGACTTGACCGATTCTTTGGCTGCACTTTCAACCAGTAATGAGAATACGGCGGCAAGCATCAGAAATACAATGGAGATTTTCCGTTTCATTGTTCTTACTCCGTTAATTGGTGTTTGAAATTTCATAAGGGTTGTTCCAAAAACTCAAAAATATCTCCTCTAAAATTATGGAGATGTCAGACATCTTGCTTATGCGAAGCATGCATACGCATAGAACCTGTAAACATTGATTCGCCGCGGCGAATTGACGAAATTTGTTGTCTCGATTAATAACTGATGTTACGCAGAATGTAAATTCTGTGCGAAGCATGGTTCCATAAGAAAGAAAACTAACTCCAGCCTTTAGGCTGGAGAAAAAACCGACAAGAACGGGTGGGCTTTAGCCCTGATAAAATTACATTGCGGTTATTTTCCCCAGTTTTTGGCACCATAACACAAAAATCATGGCTAAAGCCAAAACATATTTTTGTTCTCACATCTCCGCCATAAATGGCGGAGTTATGATTTTGTCTGGCCTGCTCGCCTACGTTACTTCGGCGAGCCTGCCGCAGGCACGGCGTAACATCAGTTAATAAGATAAGGGTACCTCTAAAAACCTATTCTGTCTGTCGTACGACAGACAGATAAAAAAAAATCATCTGTCGTACGACAGATCTTTAGAGATGCCCATAACAGACATCTTGATAAAAACATGCGAAGCATGCATACGCATAGTTTTTGGTCTACGACTCGTAGAGAACAACCCTTATAGCTCTAACCGTGCGCCGAAGCGAATCTGTCTGGGTGTGCCCCACAAATTGTTGCCGGTGACGGTTCTGTAATGACGACCGTTATTCAAATTCGCATTTGTATACAGATCAACGTATCCTTGACCCAATTGGTTTACAATACTGCTGCTCAATTCCGGATTACTCAGGAATCCATCATCGTATGCGTTGCCTGTACGCCGGTATACATTGATCACATTTTTCGTGTTCAGCAGATTTTGAACATAAATATAGAATTCTGTTTGCAATCCTGCAATTTCAATTCCTTTATAGAGCCGAAGATCAATATTAAATACCCATGGCGTCGTCGAAGCATTGATCGATTCAAGCGGGTTGCTGAAACGAGCATCGCTTTCAACTAGCGCCCCTTGATCTGCACCTTGTTGACCGATGCTTCCTGTTGATTTCGTGAAAGGATGTCCGCTGTTGAATGTGAACAGAAGGTTCGCACCCAATTGCTCAAGAATCATACCGCCATCATCTTTCCCGAATGCATAATCAAGATTGACCGAACCCTTATGAGTTTGATTGAAATCGAGAGGCGAGATCACTGTTGGGTAGAGAGTTCCTGATTCCACCGATGAAACGGCAGAGTTTGTTGTCGAACCCGTACCTTGCGCATCGGAGAATGTATAATTGAATTGAGCGCGCAATCGATTGATTCGGCGCAGACGTAAACTTAATTCAATACCTTTTGTTGTTACGAAGTCACCATTTGCCATTGTATTGTATCCGCTTGCATTCGATCCCGATACAGTCACAACACGCTGGATCTGAATCTGTCCTTGAATATCTTTGTAAAAACCGGTGATATCAAAAGCGGCGTTTTCCGAAAACTGCTGTGTGAAGCCGACTTCATATTGTGTCGTACGAACCGGCTGAATATCATATCCAACAGGATTCGGAATGAAGTTCTGGCCGCCAAAGATCAAAGCCTGATAGCCACGACCCCGATAGATAGAATTTAAGCTCGGAGCTTGAATGAACTTACCATATTGAAGATGGAACACCGTTCTATCCGAAACCGGGAACGAGAAGCCAAGTCGCGGACTGACCGCCACAAACGGATCTGATTTCCCAATTCCAGTCGATTTATAAACGGGATAACCGCCGACCGTGACATCCACAGATGGATTTTTGGGACCGTCAATTTGGGGAGTTGTCGGATCATCGATAAAACGGATGTCATCATTGTCCATATAATCGAGACGAATACCGGCATTCACGACGAGATCCGAATATTCGATCTTATCCTGAATATAGGCTCCGATATAACGGGGAGCTTTTGGACCGTCCGGACTGTCGGTATCGGTAATTTCATTGCCGTACCAATCATAACCGTAATTATTAACGCCACCTTGCCTACTCACATTGTAATCTCTGGTGACTCCGGGTGTTCGCGCCAGGTCCGGATTTTGACGGTACCAGAGCAACAGCGCACTGCTTGCGCTAGTAAAGAAACTAATACTATAATCTTCGATCGAAGCGCCGATCTTTAATTGGTGTTGTGCATTCACCTGACTCATAATATCGAATGACGCACCTACTTTTTGTTGTTTCGATTTTGAAAAATTCGTTGCCGCTTCGCCGTACTTGTTAAACTCAAAATTATAAAATTTGTATTCAAGCGGACTGGTCGTATAGCTGCGATATGTGTAGCCATACTGTGAATTTGCTATACTGTCATTATAGAGGAAGAAATTATCTCCATGGTTGGGATCGTACACTTTGTTACGGTTATCCAGATAACTGACATTAATTTCGTACAATGTCGATGCACTCAAAATGTGCGTGAATTTGCCGTTCAGCAAAAGATTGCCGCTTTCAGTGATTCCAAGACGGGCAAGGTTAAATACATTTACGATAGGATCGGCTGTTCCCCGACTGCGTTGATTCGAGAACGAACCGCCGATACGAAATATGTATGGATTATAGTCGAACGTGAGCGTTCCATTGAGTGTATACCGGTTACGCAAACCACCGGGGGTATTGCCCGGTTTAATTTCAAGCGAGCGCACCGTATCGCTAACCTTCGTTGAATTCTGATCGGGTAAATTGTACAGAGTGAATCCCTCCCAGAACCGCACAGGCACAGTATTGTCGCGTTGAAACTCATTTTCACCGGCAACAAAAAACTTTACGGAGTTGATACCGGGAACGGGACCGCCGACAGTCAGCACATAATTGCTGTACCCGTAGGAGTACGTCCCGAATCGTTTTTCGTACTGAGGAGTAAAGTTATCTGTTTCCGCCTGCGCGGTAATTTTATAATCATTCCCTCCAGTGCGAAGCGTTTGACGAACGATACCGGCGTTCGCTCCGCCATATTCAGCGGTATAACCGCCTGCCTGCACTTGAAATTCTTCAAGAGCTTCGGGAATGACAGTCGCAAGATCCGCGGTGCTGTTGATAACATCAACCACTCTTCCCCCCAACATCAATCTCCCTAACATCAAATTTTTTGTACTTGCACCTTCCAAATAATAACCGACCTCGTCACTTCTGCCTCCGCGGATATACAGGTTACCGTTTTGCAGCACAACACCGGGCGAAAGAGCAACCGCCGATTGAATCCCACGTACGGGCAGTTTTTGAATGTCTTCCTGAGTGCCGATACGCACAGCATTCGTCGCATTCTTATTGACCAACGGACGATCCTGGACAATAACAACCTCGCCAAGCTGAACTTCAGAAGATGTCAGACGGAAGTTTGCCTCACTGGTGAGATCTTCGTTCACTTTCACGTTGTTGATCATAACACCCTGATACCCAATAAAAGAAGCTCGTATTGAATAGGTGCCCGGGGGAACGTTGAGGACAATATAATTCCCGTCAACATCGGTAACAGCGCCGTAATTCGTGCCAACAATAACCACATTGGCGCCGATAAGCGCCTCTTTCGTTTTGTCGTCAACTACTTGTCCGCGGATTTTTCCGGAAGCGGCGAACATGAACGACGGAATGACCACAAGGATCATCAATAGTAAAACAATCTTTTTCATGGTTGCTCCTCTTGTTGCTTCATTTAAATAATTGTTCAAATTCATTTCGCAAGAAGGATTGGTTATAATTCTTCTAACACTTTCACTTTTACGTTGGCATTCTTCACAACTGCCGTTGAATCGTACTTATCGTATGCAAACACGGAATAAATCTTTCGCGATTGACCAGTCACAACAATGGAGTCCTTGAATACCCGTCCTGTTTCATCATAGTGTGTGAAGAAAAATTTATATGATTTCCCAACCGGAATTTTTAAAGCCGCCGATGTCAATCCGTATCGCAGGTTATCAACAACAACCGTTCCAACGGCAAGGGTAGAATCGCTGCGATAGACATCGATCTTATCCTCCCGTCCACGCTGAACAAGATTGGTAAACCGGACAAGAGTCGTGTCGGTAATTCCATTCGAAGCAAAGATATAACGGTAGGGCAACTTGATCGCATCAACTAATCCCACAGCGATGGTATCGTGTTTCTGATTCCGCGCAAAGAGCAGTGTCGCCCGCTGATCAGTTTCAAACGTCACGGTAAGTGTATCGTTCTGAACGCCATTGTTATACACAATACGTTTGCTGCCCGAGTTGAAGGTCAAATAATTCGTCGGAGTTGCATTCCCGGGAAGCGTATAGGTAGTGTACGAGGTGTACGTCGGACCTTCCGCCATAAGAAATGAAGTCGGTGAGTTAAAACCTGTTGGATTTAACGACATGAAGCGGAATTCCGCTTTGAGAGCTGGTGGATCCGGCGCTTTGTCCGGTATCTCGACGCAACTTGAGCCGAGCATTGCCATTGCAAAGATGGCAACAAAGAAAAGCAAGCGTTGCTTGTTCAAAATCATTGGTGGGGTCTCCTTTTTTATTTTGAACTATTGAAGCGTATATAGTGTGTTATATGTTCGATTTATTTGTCGAAGAAAAATCTTTTGTCGATGTACGTGACGAGTGTAACAATTTTCGATACAAAAGCACTTGGAAATTCTGTGATGAAAATTTTATGGGAACCATGCTTCGCACAATTCCCTTACTTGGCTTAATATAAAGACACTGATTCCAATTGTCAAGTGTTCAGTGTAAATTTATATAACTCCTCAGCGAAATTTTTATAACTGATATTACGCACGTTAGAAAAATGCCTAAAACATTAAGGTCGTCATGCCCGAATGTTCCGCTTTTTGTTCCGCAGTTTGGAATCCCGTTAGTGCGGAACAAAAAGCGGGCATCCCGTACAGCGGGACATGCGGGAATGACGACTCAAGCGTCGGGGTATTGAACCCAATAGAGAATAAATTTACAACACCACCACCTTTGCGTGAAACACACCATCCAACGATTGCACTTTCTGCAACACTGCATCAGGAATCGGATTATCAACACTTACCACCGTTAACGCCCGTTCGCCAACCCCGGAACGGCCAAGCGATAATCCGCCAATGTTAATGTTCGCCTCTGCAAGAATTGTCCCGACCTTTGCCAGCATACCCGGACGGTCGATATTTGTGTAATAGAGAAACGTTCCGTCCGGATTTCCTTCAACATAATATTTGTCGAGACGGACGATCTTCAAATATTTTCCCCCGAACACCGTCCCGGCAAACGAACGCTCTTCGACGTCGGTTTTGTATACGATGGTAAGAAGATTTGTGTATGTTTCGATATCCGCTTCTTTTTTCTCGCTGACGCGTACACCCAGCGATTGTGCGATGACCGGAGCGTTGACGTAATTGATCGGTTCTTGAATTTGGATCAATTTCGAGAGCAGTCCGCGCAAAACGCCGGCTTTTAACAATTCCGAATGTTTGTGCAGCAGTTCACCGCGCAGTTCAATGGTCAATTCCTTCAATTGGCCGTTCATCACTTGTGCCTGGAGTTTGCCGAGTTTTTCTGCGAGTGAAAGAAACGGTTTGATCTCGTTCGGAATTCCCGCCTGCAATGCTGACGCATTCACCGCGCCGACAATCCCGCGGTCTTTCAACGCATCGGCAATCTGGTGAGCGATCTGAATCGCTACTTTTTCCTGCGCTTCTTCGGTCGATGCGCCGAGGTGCGGCGTTGCAACGACGTTAGGATGTTGTGCCAGCGTGTAATCCTTCGGCGGTTCTTCGGTATACACATCAATTGCCGCGCCGGCAACGTGACCACTGTCGAGCGCTCTCACCAGAGAGGCTTCATCGATGATGCCGCCGCGTGCGCAGTTGATCAGGCGAACTCCTTTTTTGCATTGTGCTATTGTGATATCGTTCAACAAGCCGCGCGTTTCGTTGTTCAACGGAGTATGGACAGTGATAAAATCCGATCGGCGGTAAACTTCATCGAGCGAGACAAGTTCAACATTGATCTTCGACGCAACATCGGCGCTGAGCACGGGATCATAACCGATTGTCGTCATCCCGAATGCCTGTGCACGCACTGCAACTTCGACGCCGATCTTACCGAGTCCGATAATCCCGAGTGTTTTTCCCAGCAGCTCGGTTCCCATAAATTTTTTTCTGTCCCATTTCCCGGCAACCATACTCGCATGAGCATTGGGGATATTGCGCGAAAGTGCCATCAACATCGAAAACGTGTGCTCGGCGGTGGAGATCGTATTCCCACCGGGAGTATTCATCACAATAATGCCCTTCCGCGAAGCGGCTTCAGAATCGATATTGTCAACACCAGCACCGGCACGACCGATCACTTTCATGGATGTCGCTTTTTCGATGATATCGGCGGTGACTTTTGTTCCACTGCGAACAACCATTGCAACATATTCGCCAATGATTTGTTTAATCTCATCTGCGGGAAGTCCCGGTTTCAAATCAACCTGAAATCCTTCTCGAGTGAGAATATCGACACAACTTTGTTCTATTGGATCTGTAATAAGAATTTTCATAGTAATCTTTCTTCATGTAGGCCGAATCTCCCCGCCTGAACGACATAGTCGGGCAGGCAGATTCGACTGTAGTAAGGACGGAACTGCCTGCCCGCCGCACGTACAACGTGTTTACACGCCGAAGTGCTACACTTGACGTAACGTTTCGTATAGTGTA
>OBOI01000620.1_pt1 | contig 11770 bp, 10 predicted proteins | sample 1670151 | NCBI WGS metagenome assembly OBOI01 (sample SAMEA104232303, study PRJEB22302) | sediment metagenome | biome: forest; feature: aquifer; material: sediment | place: USA | collected 2011-08-07 | depth 0.01 m | reverse complement strand
GGAACCGCTTCGCTCATCATGAATGCGATCTTCATATCTCCTCCGTCTCAAGCCAGTTCTTTCCTACAGAAATCGTTGTTTTAAGCGGGACATTCAGTTTAATGGCGAGCTCCATAGCCGTTCGCACAAGACGGACGAGCTCCTCCTCTTCGCTCTTCTTGACCTCAAAGACAAGTTCATCGTGGACCTGCATGATCATACGCGAAACGAACGGCCCTTTTTTGAGCTTTGCCGCCACCTCGACCATAGCGAGCTTGATCAGGTCCGCGGCCGTTCCCTGAATAGGGGCATTGATGGCCTGCCGCTCGGCAAACGCGCGCACAGCCATATTGGTGTTCTGGATCTCCGGAATATAGCGCCGCCGGCCCAAAAGCGTCGAGACATATCCGTGCTTTTTGACAAAAGCGACCTGACGGTCCAGATACTCGCGGACCTTCGGGTAGCGCATAAAATATTCGTCGATGAACGCCTGCGCGGTCTGGGGCGCGATCCCGAGGTCCTTGGCCAGGCCAAAGGCGCTCATGCCGTAAACGATGCCGAAATTGACGCGCTTGGCATTATTGCGCATCTCATCGGTTACGTCCTTCTCCTCGACCCCAAAGATCAAAGACGCCGTATGGCGATGGATATCCCGGTTTTCCCGGAACGCCTGGATCAAAGCGGGATCTTCCGAAAGATGCGCCAGGATCCTGAGTTCCACCTGCGAATAGTCGGCGCTCATAAGCGCCTCAAACCCCTTCGACGGAATAAAGGCGCGGCGGATGCTCGAACCCAGCTCGGTCTTGATCGGGATGTTTTGCAGATTCGGATTCGAGGAACTCAGGCGCCCGGTCTCGGCCCCCACCTGATGGAACGTGCTGTGGATCTTGGCCGTATTTTTGTCGACGAGTTCCGGCAGCGCGTCGATGTAGGTGGTCTTGAGCTTGGAGATCGAGCGGTACTCCAACAGGATACGCGGCAATTCATTGTCGCGCGAAAGCTTGGTCAAAACCTCTTCATCGGTCGAGACACCGGTCTTGGTCCGCTTGACGACCGGCAGCTTCAACTTGTTAAAAAGAACATCACTGAGCTGCTTCGGAGAATTGATGTTGAAGGTGCAGCCGGCCAATTCATAGATCTTTCCGACGATCTTTCCGAGTTTTTTCTCCAAGGTGACGGACAGGCCTTTTAAGAAAGGCACATCAAGGCAGACTCCCGTGGCCTCCATCTCATAAAGGACGCCGACCAAGGGCATCTCCATGTCGTAAAAAAGTTTATTAAGCTCGCGTTCTTTCAGGCGCTCCTCAAGCTTAGGCCTGAGCCGCAACAGGAAATGGGACTCCTTGCCCAGATAATCCAGGCGGCTGACGCCCTGGATGTCTAAAAAATCCCACAGGAGGCCTTCCAGATCGCGGCTCGGACGGGACGACTCGATCAAGGAAGCGGCGATCATCGTATCAAAGAACAACGTCTTAACAGCGATCCCGTAGCGGCTCAAAACATGCAAGGCGCGTTTTGCGTCGTGCGCGACGACCGCGACACCCTCAAGACCCAGCGCCTCCTTCAAAAACCCGGCATCCTCGGTCTCAAAAACCTCTTCCTCCGAGACAGCCACATTGACAGAAAGCTTTTCCTGCGTCAGGCGGTCGTCGTTGATAAAAAAAGCGAAGGAGCGGGCCTTTGCGATCTTGCGCAGAACGGCCTGCGGGTCTTCCAACGGCTTTTTGGCAACGTCCAAAGCCGGGGCTTTGACATTGGCCAGCCGTTCCTGTGAAAGTTCTTTCAAAAATCCCCTGAACTCAAGACGGGTAAAAAGCTGCCAGAGCTTTTCGGTATCAGGGCCTTTGAGCTCGAGGTCTTTCAAATGCACTTCAATGGGCACATCGTGCCGCAGACGCGCCAAATCCTTGCTGAGCCGGATCTGTTCGACGTTGTCCTCGACGATCCTGCGAACACCCTCTTTTTTAATGCCAGAGGCATTGGCAATCAACTCCTCGGTGTCCTTAAAAACGCCCAGGAGTTCCAAGGCCGTCTTTTCGCCGATGCCGCGGGCGCCGGGAATGTTATCGGAGGCATCGCCCATCAAAGCGATGAGATCGACCATGTGTTCCGGCAAAACCCCGAATTTCTCCTCGACGGTCTTGCGCGTAAAGACAATGCCGTCCTCTTTATAAGGATTGTAGACCTCGACGGTGTCGGAAACCAGCTGCAGGATATCCTTGTCGGAACTGACGATCACGACCTTGTCCACTTTTTCGCCGACCTTCGAGACGAGAGTCGCGATGAGGTCGTCTGCTTCAAAGCCTTCCACGCCAAACGAGATAAAATTATAGGCCGCGACCACTTCCCGTATCACCGGCACCTGCGCCACGAGCGGCTCCGGCATGGGCGCGCGGTGGATCTTGTAATCGGCGAACTTCTCATTGCGGTGCGTTTTCTTGCTGACATCAAAACATACGGCCAGATACTGAGGGTTTAAGTCCTCCAGGATGCGCCGGACCATCTTGATGAAACCGAAGACCGCGTTCGTCGGTTGGCCCGACGAAGTTGTCAACTGCGCTTTGATCGCGAAATAAGCCCTGTAAAAGAGCGAATTGGCATCAATAAGGCAAAGCTTGGTATCCGCCATAGATTGAAATTCTAACGAGTGTGTATCAAAGGAAGGATCGGCAGGTTCTAAAATAAAGTTCAGATAAAGGGTTATTGCGTCGCGAGGACCTTGCTGTTTACCTCTTCGAGCGTCTTCTTGATCTCCTTGTTCTTGGGGTCGAGCGTTACGGCTATACCGAGCTCCATAATGGCCTCGTTTAAACGGCCCATCGCGTACAACTGCTTGCCGCGCATCAAGTGGAGCCGGGCGTTGCGTTTACGGGTCCTTGGGTCGAGGTCGTTGCCCCGCGGTTCGACGTTGCCGAGATCCTCATCTGCCGCGACTCGCGCCAGGTGCTGATCCAGGTAATCCTCCTGGATCTCGGGGTCGCTGACCCCCAAGCTTTTCAATTCCTGACGGGCCTTGGCGGTCCATTCGTCGTTCCAATCGCCGATCAAGACCCTCTGCTTGAAAAAATAAGCCGCCTTATCCAAGTCCCCCTGTTTCTCATAGAGGACGCCTAAATTATAATAAGGACTGGACAGCGTTGGATCCAGTTCAACGGCTTTCGCGTAGGCCTGTATGGCCCGGTCGTTCCACCCCTTGGCCTCGTAGACGACGCCGATATCGTTGTAGGCGATCGCCAGCGTCGGGTCCAGCTCGACGGACTTCTGATAATACATGAGCGCTGTATCCAGATCGCCATCCCTCTGGACGGCAAGGCCTTTGTTGCGATATTCCGCGGCCGTCTTCTTGGTCTCGACAGAAACAGAAACATCAGCTCCGCAAGGGGGAACACAGGACAAGAGCAGGAAGATAAAGGTAAGTGATAACAGGACAGGCGTGATTTTTTTCATCCCAAGGATTTGGTTAAGGTTAGAATAATATAAATATCCGGAAAAAGCAAGGAAAATCTGCTTTAAATCAACGCTGGCATCCCCAGGGCCGGGTGGTGCTTGGCCTTCAGGAACTCCAGCACCTCTTCGAGTGTGGCGGCCGTCGTTTCATCGGCGATCTTGTCGCAGAAATTTTCCAAACCGAGGGCTTTCGCGCGTGCCTCGATGCGCGTGCGCATAGCGTCTTTTAATTCCTTAGGCATCCAGACGATGCGCGGAAGGCCCCCTTCGGCGGAAATGAATTTTTTACTCGTAATGTAGAGTTTGCCCACGCCGATAAAACCGGGTGTCTGCACGCCCCCGCCCACAGAACTGGCCAGCTGGGTGAATGTCATCCCCAGCGGGGTCTCGCCGGCATAATCGCGGTTGACGACCATAACGCCGCCGGCCTCCGGGATGAGTGCGACAATACATTCAAAACAACCGCAGCTCGACTGTGGAGAAACCAGCATCGAATACATGCTCACTTCGGGGATCGTCTTATTGGACTTCTCGAAAATAAAATCATTGATGTTCTGCCACTGCCCCGTCTTTTCGTCAAGACACGCGCCCTTTTGGATCGGCTGGTTACCGCCGGTCGGCGTGATCTCAAAAGCGGCCTTGGCATCCAGCCAGGAATAGGCGCCGCAAAGCCCCAACCGTTCCGGTGTGATGATACAGAGATGGTTCGGGGCAAAGGATTGGCACAGAGCGCAGCTGTAGAACGTATCGACCTTTTCATCCGTCAGGTCTTTGAGTCGTTCATCGCGCTTTTCAAACGCCGCCATCGCCTCTTTTAGGCGCGCTTTGACATCCTCTTCTCTCGTCAAAAGCGTTACCTGGACCTTATCGACGATAGCGCCAAAATCGCGGTGGAGCATGGCGTGCAAAATGGTGCCGAAATGCTTCAGGCGCAGGCCTTTATTATAGGCCTCTTCTGAAATACGCACCCAGATCATCTCGCGCTGGCCCATATGCATGATGCCCTGGGCCTCATTGATATAGCGATGGATCTGCCGCTCCAGGATCGGCTCAAAATCCTTGTTGAAATTGCGCGACGCGACCTCCACATAAATGCCCAGCGGCAGGGACTTGCCTCCGTTGTCGATATCCGGCCCGATCAATTCCACTTTGCCGTCTTGCACGGTCTCCATAGGCCTCGACGTCAGGAACTCGAACGCCGAAGAATATTTACCACCGAATTCGACCTTCAGGTTCTCGCGCCGCACGCGTTCGCCTTCGAACGCCGGCCCATAAAGGACCGGGATAGGCAGATGCGCCACCCTGATCTTGATGCCGCGGGTCTCAATGCAGCGCGAAGCGATCTTGGCAGGGTCGCGTTCGGTCAGGAGCGCCTCATACTTCGTCGTCTCGAGTTTAGCGATCTGCGGGGCGTCCTGATCCGTAATAATAGGAAAACCAAAATTCAAAATGCCAAACCCTGTTGTTACGATCACAGGGTCCAATTTGCCCAAAACAACCACAAAAACCGGCACCCTCTCCTGCGAATATTTGAAAACCTCCTGCCACTGGCCGCCTTTGTAGCCGCCGAACGTCAAGGCCGCGCGGATGGCGAAATTGACCGCGTAGATACCCGAGAGCTCATCCGGGCCCAACGGCACGATATAATTATCCAGGCCCAGTTCCACATCCTCTTCGACGAGCTGGTCCCTGATATTCTTCTCCCCCTGATTGCCGACTAAGAGGCAGACGATATTCTTTTCCTGGAGATCACGGACGATCTTAAGCGCGGCCTTACTGTCAGGCGCGCGGCCCAAAAGTACGGCGATGCCCGCGATGCGGCCATCGACAAGCTGAACGCCCAAAGAACGCAGCACCGTATCCGGCACAAAACCCAGGTATCCCTCCTGCGGCGTATGGAGCAAAGCCGCCAGAAGCTCTTCACACAGGAGCGTGGCCAGGCCGCGGCTCAAAAGCCCGTCGAGATACGGAACCGAAAGCCCGCCGGAGGCCGGCTTGCCCTGGCTCAAAAACCTAGCCTGTGTCAAAACGTCCTTGGCGCTGTTTAAATCTTTGACTTCAAGGCCCAGGAGCGCGTACGCCAACGGCAGAAAAAAAGCTGTTCCTTCAAAACCGAGCTTTGTCGAGCCGCCCTTCTTATTGATGGCATCGCTAAGCGTCGTATCAGCAAGCGTGATAAGTTTTTGTGTTGTTTCGTTGACCAGCTTGGCTACATCTGACATATCAGACTCCCTGCATTTTGCCCCTCTTTAAGCGCGCTCTCCCAGTTGTATATTTTGGCCTGGTCCGCGCTTTGCGCGCAATCCCCGGCCGCGAACACAAAATCCACGCTCGTGCGCATCCGCTCATCCACCAGAATGCCCCGGTCGATCTTGATCTCCGTATCGCGCAAAAAATCCAGACACGGCTTCTTGGGCTCCGTATAGATGATAAGCGAAGCACCAATGACCTTGTTGGTCATCAGGCGCACAGCGCGGGCCTCGCCCTCGCCGATGATCTCGCTGATCGGATTGTCCGCGACCACTTCAACACCCTCCATCGGATGCGCAAGCAACCCGAAAAATTTGACCTCGATCCTTTTGGAAGCGATGATACCCGCCAAAGCCGCGGCCGTTCCATCCGACCCGACGACGATCGCCGTATGGGCCACAGGCAGGTTATCGACGATATATTTGGCCTCTTTAAGGCCGCTGAACGCCACAACGCCCTCTTTCTGGATACCCTTGACGGACGGCAGCTCCACGCGCGAACCGGAGGCAACGACGAGAAAATCGAACTCGAGCGAATCCCTGTCCTTAAAAACGACCTTCTTTTTGGCGAGGTTGGCCTCGACGACCTGCCGCTCCAAAAGAAGCTCCAAACCGTTGTTCTTATAAAAATCCTGATTGCGCCAATACAGTTCGCGCTCTTTGATCTTGCCTGCCATGAAATCCAAGAGCCGGCGGCGCTCGTAAGCCAGAAAAGGCTCGGCGGAGACGATCGTGATCTTTGACTCCTTGTCGTGCTGCCTGATGCACTCAGCAGCCGATACGCCGGCCGCGGAATTACCTATGATAACGATCCTCTTCATTTTTTAACCCCTATCGCGTCTAAGACCGGCCCGAGAAAACCGTAGGAACCGATGGGCATCAGGTGGATACCGTCGCACATCGGCTTCAATCGCTCGATAAGCTCGACCCCGATCTCAATGCTTTTAGCTTTTTTGTCCGTGGCCGATGCCATTTGAACAATGATCTCCTCAGGGACGCTGACCCCGGGCACATGGTCGTTCATATAACGGGCCATCTTCTCCGATCTCAACAGGACGATGCCGGCAAAGATCTTGCGTTTCAGGTGCCGGCTCTTCTCTAAAAAATTCTCAAAAATCCCGACGTCAAAGACCGCCTGCGTCTGGAAAAACTCGGCGCCCGCATCACACTTTTTCTCCATCTTGATGAGCTCCGGCTCCAAAGGATCGGCCCCGGGGTTGACGACCGCGCCGATACAAAACTTCGGAAGAGGCCCAACAAGCTTATGGTTGTTCATATCCAGGCCTTGTTCCAGGCTCCTCAAAGCCCCGATCAACTGGATGCTGTCCAGGTCAAAAACGGATTTGGCCTGAGGATGGTCTCCCAATGAAGGATGGTCGCCGGTCAACGCCAAAATGTTCTCCATGCCTAAGGCCGCGGCGGAGAGCGCGTCCGACTGGAGCGCGAGGCGGTTGCGGTCACGGCAGGTCATCTGCAGGATCGTCTCAAACCCGAGTTTTTTCAAGATCACGGAGGCCGCCAGAGACCCCATGCGCATGATGGAACTCTGCAGATCCGTGACGTTTAAGGCATCGACCCTGTTCTTCAAGCTCGAGATCTCTTCCAAAATCTTGTCGAGTGAAATGCCTTTGGGCGGGCCGACTTCGGACGTGATAATGAACTTCCCTGACGCTAATTTTTCCTTAAATGTCATTTTAACCGACAGACTGTTTGAACAATTCGACGCAATTCTTCATAAGCATGATCACGGTCAAGGGGCCGACGCCCCCAGGCACAGGCGTAATATAGGAGGCCTTTTTACTCGCGACTTCGAACTCCACGTCGCCTATAAGCTTCTCGTGCTCCCGATTAATGCCCACATCCAAAACAACCGCCCCCTCCTTGATCCAATCGCCCTTGATCAAATGGGCCTTTCCCACAGCCACGACAAGGACCTCGGCGCGCCTGACATGCTCTTCTAGCCTATGGGCTTCGGATGTCGCGATATGGCAGACCGTGGTCGTGGCGAACTCTTTGAGCAACAAAAGGCTTAAAGGTTTGCCCACGATATTGGAATGGCCCACAACGACCGTTTCTTTGCCGTAAAGTTTAATACCATGATGGCGCAAAAGCTCTATACAGGCGCTTGCAGTGCAGGGCGCGATACGGCCTTCTCCTAAAAGGAGCCGGCCGAGGTTTTCCGGATGCATGCCTTCGGCGTCTTTTTCCGGCAGAACGCGCGTCAACGCCTTTTCCATGTTCAAACCGCGAGGCAGCGGCGTATGGACCATAATGCCGTGCACGCTTTTATCCGTATTGAGCTTGACGATCTCGGCGATAAGGTCATCCTGCGTGATATCCGCCCCCAGAGAAACGAGGCGATGCCGGATGCCGACCTCTTCGGCTGCCCGGACCTGCGATTTGACATAGAGGCTCGAGGCCGCGTTGTCACCGACGAGAATACAGGCCAAGGTCGGCGCGACCAGCCCCTTTTTCCCCAGGGCCTCGACGTCCGATTTAATGGCGTCCTTGATCGCCTGCGCGACCGGCTTACCTTCCAGAAGAATGGCCAATTTCAACCTCGGTTTCATTACCCATAAGACTGATCTTTTGTTTAAGCTGGTTCAAGCGAGCCAGGAGCACGCGGTATTTTTGTGCGCCGTCTTTAACTCTGTAAACATTGGCGAGAACGTAAAGATACCCACCCGAAAAACTGGCCTCAGAGAGCATAAATGCCAGAGCCACATCGGAGATCAGCATCTTGCTGCATTTTCCGATCGTCTCTTGAGCCAATTTCAGCAACGCATGAGACAGAAGACAGACTTCAGACGGCACACGAATGGCTTCTTTCATATCGCCCGAACCGTAGGCCTTGACATCCTCGTCGACAAGCGACATGAAACGCTTCCGGATCTTTGCCGCCTCATTCGATATCTTCTTGAGACGGGCTTCGTATTTCTTGTATTTGTCTTTGCCTATCGTAAAAGAACAGGCCATGACAAGAAGGCTTGCCGCCGCGGCACCGGACAACGCCGCGACAGAACCGCCCCCTGGAGCCGGTGTCCTGGCTGACAGATCTTTGAGATATTTTCCGATCGATTGGTTTAGATATTTCATCGCGTCACGATAACCCTGTCACTTCGCCTTTTTCATTCACATCCACCTGTTCGCCGCGCGGCGAGCTCGGCAGGCCCGGCATGGTCTGCATGGTCGAGGCATGCGCCAGAACAAACCCCGCGCCGGACGCCAGGCGCACGTCCTTGACCGGAAAAACAAAATCTTTGGGAGCGCCTTTAAGTTCCTCGTCGCCGGAAAGCGAGAATTGGGTCTTGGCAATACAAACAGGCAGACGAGCGAACCCTTTCCTCGTATAAAAATCCAGCTCCTCTTCGGCCTCAGGCGTATAGGACACACGGCCCGCGCCGTAGATGTTTTTGGCGACCGTCTCAAGCTTCTCTTTCAAAGACGCGTTCGCGTCGTAGAGGAACCGAAACCCAGCGCCGTTATCGCGGCTATGCTTCATGACGGAACGCGCCAGAGCCAAGGCCCCTTTTGAGCCGGTTTCAAAGGCGCGGCTCTCACAGGCATCACAGGCCCCAAATTCGACGGCTTTTGCCTTCACCCATTCTATCTCTTTTTTTGTATCCGTTGGAAAAATATTTATGGCGACAACCACCGAAATGCCGAAGAGCAAGACGTTCTCGATCTGTTTCTTAAGATTGGCGGCGCCCTTTTCCAGGGCGAGAAGGTCTTCGCGGAACAACCCCTCATCGATCTTTTCTCCGGGCGTGATCTTGAAACTCCCGCTCTGGGCCTTGATGCCGCGCACGGAACAGACCAGGACGCAAAGGGCGGGCTTAAGCCCGCTGACGCGGCATTTAATATCGAAGAATTTTTCCGCCCCGCAATCCGCGCCGAACCCGCTTTCTGTCACGACGTAATCGCACAACCCCAGGCCCATCCGGTCCGCCAAGATCGAGCTCGACCCGACGGAAACATTGGCAAAAGGCCCGGTGTGGACGAAACACGGTGTTCCCTCGCTGGTTGAGACCAGATTCGGTTTGATCGCCTCTTTCAAGACCGCGGCGACCATGCCGTCGGCTTTCAAATCCCGGGCCGTGACACAGCCATCCTGCGTGCGGGCCACGACCATCTCGGAGAGCCGGCGGCGCATATCGGAAAGATCGCGCGAGAGCGTCAAGATCGACATGATCTCCGAGGCCGCGGTGATCTCAAAACCCGTCTTGACCTCAAACGACTGTCCTTGAGACTTCAAAGTATAATGGATATGACGCAGCGAACGGTCGCTGATATCCAGACACCGCCTCAAGGCAATGGAATGCGGATCGACCCCGAGACGATTGCCGTGAAAAATGGAGTTCTCAAGGAACGTAAACAGAAGATTGTTGGCCGAGCCCACCGCGTGTGTATCGCCCGTAAAATGGAGATTGATCTCATCGGCAGGCACCAGCTGGGACGCGCCGCCGCCTGTGGCCATGCCTTTGGCGCCGAACAAAGGGCCTAAAGAGGATTGCCGCAGCGTCGCCGCGGTCTTGGCACCCAGTTTATTAAGCGCCATGGAAAGCCCGATGGTCGTAACAGTCTTTCCTTCGCCTAAAGGCGTGGGCGTCATGGCGCTGACTAAGATGTAACGGCTGCGAGGCCGGTTTTTAAGACGGTCCAGAATAGAGAGATGGACCTTGGCCTTATAAAAACCGTTGAGCTCAAGCTCTCTGGGCCTGATACCCAAAAACCGCGCGATATGTTTGATCTCTTTTGTGTCAGGCATATTGATCAGAGAGTTCGAAGGCGTCCTGATAAAGCACGACATCATGATCTTCGAGCGAAACGGATACGACGTCAAAACGGGCCCTGCGCTCCCAGAGCCCCTTCTCTTTTAAAAAACTCAACGCCAGACGCGATAAACGCGCCTGCTTCCTGCGATCGACGGACGCGGCCGCGTTCTCGTGGGCCAAGCCGCCCCGCCGCGTGCGCACCTCGACAAAACAAATAACGCCGTTGTGTTTGGCAACGATATCGATCTCGCCCAGATAATTCCTGAAATTCCGCGCCAGCAAAGAATAACCGTGACACAGAAGATATGACACGGCCTCCTCTTCGCCGATCTTTCCGGTCTGGATCTTATCGCGTTCCATGGAGAAGCCCTGAGCAAAACGAGACACGGTGGATCGGACAAAGCCCGTAACGCGCAATATTGGCCCTGTGCTCTTCGGTTCCGTAACCCTTGTGTCGGCCAAAACCATACTGGGGCCAGATACGGTCGTACATACACATAATGCGGTCGCGCACGACCTTGGCCACGATGGAGGCGGCGGCAATGGAAAGACTGCGGCCATCCCCTCCGATGATCTCTTTCGAAGGATATTCGAGATGGCAAGAGAGTGCGCCGTCAAAAAGCAAAAATGTATTCTTGAGATTGGGTTTGGGACACGCGACGCGACGCAGGACCTTCTCGACTGCGACGTCTGAGGCAAAACGCAGCGCCCGATGGATGCGGATCGTATCAATAGCGCCTTCGTTAATGACCCCGACGCCGTAACAACCTTTTTTTGCGATCTCTTCGAACGCCCTCAGCCGCTGGGCCAAAGAGAGTTTTTTGGAATCGTCGATCACGGCGCGAAAGCGGTGGGTGCCAAGCCGGACAGCGCCCACGACCACCGGTCCGGCCAAAGGGCCTCGGCCGGCCTCATCGATGCCAACGACGACACGATAACCTTTTTTCTTTGCCTGCTGTTCGTAATAAAGCACGCCTAAAGGATGAGTTACGCCGCAGCCGGACCCGACTTGTCTTCCTCGATCTTGGCTGCGCGGCCGACCCTGTTGCGCAAATAGTAGAGCCGAGCTCTTTTGACCTTGCCCTTTTTGAGGACTTGGATCGTCTCGATCGAGGGCCCGTGCAAGGGGAACGTCCTCTCCACGCCTTCGCCGAAAGTGATCTTGCGGACCGTGAATGTCGCCGAGATCCCTTGTCCCCTTGTCTCGATCACCGTACCCTCAAAGGGATGCATCCTCACCTTGTCCCCCTCGGGGATCTTGACCAAAACCTTAACGGTATCGCCAACCCCGAAAACAGGAATATCTTTTTTTAGAAAGAA
>OBOI01000619.1_pt1 | contig 11772 bp, 10 predicted proteins | sample 1670151 | NCBI WGS metagenome assembly OBOI01 (sample SAMEA104232303, study PRJEB22302) | sediment metagenome | biome: forest; feature: aquifer; material: sediment | place: USA | collected 2011-08-07 | depth 0.01 m | reverse complement strand
AATTACATTGGCAGATGGTCAGCTTCACGACTTTTTGCGATTCCATCAACTTTTGAAGATCTTGGCGGTCGAAGGAGCCTCAACGGGGTAGTGGTGGTGGAGCGGGGAGATAGTTGCGGCGCCCCATGCCCAGTTGCCGCGCACTTCATCCCCCCCCTCACGCCCCGGCAATGACCAAAACTAGGCTGTTCACCGCCGCGCCGATCAGGATGAGGGCGGTGAGCACGGCACACCCCACGCCCAGGAGCTTGTGCAGGGGCCGCTCGCGGACCAGATCGCGGTAGCCCAAGAGGTAGCCGAGCAGGGCGCCGCCGGCCATCCCCCCGCCATGGGCCCAGTTGTTGATCCCCGGCACCAGCAGGCCAAAGACGCCGATGCTGATCGCCCAGCCGCCGATCTGCCGGTAGATCTGATCCCCGTAGTAGCCGCCCCGGCTCTTGCCGTAGTAGAGGGCGGCCCCGATCAGGGCGCAGATCGCGGCGGAGGCCCCCATGGTGAAGCGGATGCCCACCACATAGGAGAGGAGAAAGCCTGCGATACCGCCCACGGTATAGATCACCAGCATGCGGTAGCCGCCAAACTCGTTGATCACCAGGGGGCCGATCTGGCGCAGGGCGATCATGTTGAAGATGATGTGCAGCAGGCTGCCGTGCAGGTAGGTGGCGGCGATCAAGGACCACCAGCGGTGGAGCTGATCCATGGCCACGGTGCCGGTGGCGCCGAGGATGAGCAGGGAGCGGTTGCTGGGGGAGAGGAAATCAAAGGGGCTGGCGGAGAGGCCCGCGCCTTGGGGGTTCAGCAACAGCGAGATGATGTACATGGCCACCGAGGCCCAGGTGATCATGGGGATCACCCCATCCGGGTTGGCAAAGAGCGCGAATAGGCGGCTGGGGTTCCACCGGGAACCGGGGTGGCGGAGGCCGCAATAGGGGCAGCGCTCCTGATCACGGCTGACCAGGCGGCGACAGCTCGGGCAGAGCAGGGATGAACTTAGCGGGCGGATGCTCATGGTCTCCCTTTACCCTTGATCAAAGGTGAGGCGGTTGAAACCGCCCTTTTCGTACCAGGGCCTGGTCGCGTCAATCCCCGAGATTTCGAAGACCATCACCTCCAGCACCAGATAGGTCCGGGTCTGGGCGCGGACACAGCCGGTAACCGTGTCGCCATGGTGGCCCAGGGCGGCATGGAGATGGATCCTGGGTTGCGTTCCATCCCAGAAGATGCTGCCGCCGCCCAGGACCTCCCGGGTCTCGCGCAGTTCGCGCCACACCGGTTCCGGCGGCATCACCGGCTCCTTGGGGCCGGTCACCACGTCCCCCTGGCGCAGGCCGCCCAGGAGATGAAACCAGGCGCAACGAATATCCTCCTTGACCGCCACCTCGGTGAGCCCTGCCAGCAGATCATCCCCTTCATCAAAGCGGAGGGTGAAGACCCTCGCGATCCTGCCTGTTCTGTACTCCATGTGTTACTCCTTAAGGTTTAAAGGTGTTTCCGGCGCCCCGGGTAGCGTGGGGGTTGGGCCGGGAGAGGGGTTGTTTCCCCGGTGTTGGACCATGGCCGCCATGACCACCGGGTAGAGGGTATCGACCACGATCCCATACCCCGCGCCGTTGGGGTGGATGCCGTCTTCCAGGTTCAAGGCCGGGTTGGCCGCCACCCCCTCCAGGATAAAGGGGACGAAGAGCACCCCGGTCTGCTGGGCCAGCTCCGGATAGATGCGATTAAAGGCCGCGGTGTACGCGGGGCCGAGATTTTCGAGCATGCGCATGCCGGTGAGGATCACGGTGACCCCGCGCCCTTGCAGGTGGCGGATGATCTTCAGGATATTGGCCTTGGTCAGGGCCGGCTCCACCCCGCGTAGACCGTCGTTGGCTCCGGTCTCCAGGATGACGATGGCGGGCTTCAGGGTCATCAGCCACTCCAGGCGGGAGAGGAGGCCGCTGCTGGTCTCGCCGCTGGAGCCGGCATTGATCACCCTCCACTCAAGGCCCGCCGCCTGTAAGCGTTGGGTCAGCTGGGCCGGGTAGTTCTCCCCCTCCGCCACCCCGAAACCGGCGGTCAGACTGTCCCCGGCCGTCACCAGCACCTCCCCCTGGGGCGCAACCGTGGTGGCCGGGGTTGGGGCCTTGGCGGGGCGGTCGCAGCCCGACAGGGTAAGGAACAGGGAGAGAGTTGCCATGGCGGTGATGAGTTTGTTGGCGAATGGTGGTTGTTGAGTTCGTACCAAGGTGACACCTTCCGCGTTCGGCGCGCGCGGCTCCAGAGGGAGAGCTGGGGTATGGATCATCATTCGTGCCTATCACCCACGAATCGCTAATAGGTAACCCCGATCCCGGGCTTCGTCAACCGTCGCTTTGCTCCCGCAGAAAGAGGGCCGGCCGTTGGCGGATGACCGGTAGCGAGCTGATCAGGCCGATGGCCATGACCAGCAGGGTGGCAAAAGTGATGAGCAGGAGATTTGCCAAGAGGTTGGGGGAGTAAGGGATATCGAAGAAATAGCGGCAGATGGCCCAGCTGGCCCCCTGGGCCAGGATGGTGGCCAATAGCGAGCTGCCCAGGCCGAGCAGCAGGTTCTCATAGGCCAGGACAGCGACCACGAAGCGGGTGGTGGCACCCAGCATCTGGTAGTAGGCCGCCTCGCGGATGCGGGCCAGACGGGTGGCCAGGATGGAGCTGACCACGATCAGCCCCCCGGCCAGGATGGCGAACAGGGCGAAGAAGTTGACGATGGTGATCAGGCGGCCCAGGATGGCCCCCAGGTCGGCGGCGGTGGCGGCCATGTTGATGACGCTGATGTTGGAGAAGGTGGAGACAATGGCGTTTTCCAGCCGGGGGATGGCTCCGGGGTCAACGGTGATGGTGGCAAACCAGGTCTGGGGGGCCTTGGCCAGCACCTGTTCCGGAAAGACAAAGTAGAAGAAGGGGTAGAGCCGGGACCTGGTCCGGGTGCGGATGCTGGTGACCCTGGCCTGGATGGGGACCCCTTGCACATTGAAGGCCAACAGGTCGCCCAGCCGCATGGCGCCCATCTCTGCCACGGTGTCGAGGATGGAGACCTGGACCACCTCCGGCTCCGACCACTGGGGCTGAAACAGGGTGCCACCGGCCAGCAAGCGCTCATCGGCCAATAGCTGTGCGCGGTAGGTGAGATTGAACTCCCGGGCCAGGTTGTCCCGTTTTTTTTCCAATTCGCGGCCACGGTCGATGGGGACCTGGTTGATGGCGGTGAGCCTCGCCCTGATCGTGGGGTAGAGTTGGACCGGGGCCGGGATCAGGCGGGTAAAGGGTTCCTTTTGCTCCGTCTGGATATCCAGGCAGAAGAGGTTGGGGGCATCAACGGGGTAGGAGGCGACAAAGGTGGCGTTCAAGTTCGCCTCCACCAGGTGGATGGTGAGCAAGAGGGAGAGGGCCGCGGCCAGGGTGATGATGATCGAGCGGCTGGCATTGCCGGGCCTAAAGAGACTGCGCATCGCCTGGCGCAGGGCAAGCGACGGCACGGTGACCCGGGCGCAGAGGGCCAAGAGCAGATGGGTGATGCCGGCGATGACCGCGAGCAGCGCCCCGGCCCCGAGCATGAACGAGAGCCCGGTCTGGACCTCGTCCAGCTGGTGGATGATCAGGCCGGTCAACAAGATGAGCCCGAGGGCCAAGGCCGCCCAAAACGCGCCCCCCCGGCGGCCGGCGTCTTCCTCGTGTTTAAAGATGGCCCCCGGTTTGACCTGACGCAGGCGAGTGAGCGGCAGGATGGTGAACAGCAGGACCACCACCATGCCCAGCAATAGCCCTGCCCCCAGCTGCTCCAGGGCGATCATGGGGGCACCGCTGCCGGCCGGGACCAGCCCGCTAAAGAGGAGGGGGAAGAGCCTGGCCAGCAGGGTGGCGGCCACGAGCCCCAGGCCGCTGCCGATACCCCCCAGGAGCAGGACCAGGATGAGGTAGTGGCGCAGCAAGAGCCCGTTGCTGGCGCCCAAGGCCTTGGTGATGGCGATGGTCCGCTCCCGCTCCCGCAGCAGGGCGGCCAAGGAACTCTGCATGCCGATGCCGGCCAGCAACAGGGTGAAGACGCTGATCAAGGAGAGGAAGAAGAGGAGGTTGTCGAAAAACCGCTTCACCCCGGAGCGGGCCGTGCGGAAGGTCTCCACCCGCTCCTGTCCCGGGAGGGCGTGGCTGGCGAGGTCCGTTGCCACTTGTTCGACTTGCGTCTGGTCGCGCAGGGCCAGGCGCAGCAGGTACTCCACCCGGCTCCCCTTTTTGACCAGATCCATGGCCGCTAGATCGGCCTCGGCCACCAGGACCCTGGGGCCCAGGCTAAAGAGGTTCAAGGGGCGGTCCGGCTCATGGAGCAGCACGTCGGCGATGGTGAAGAGGGCCATCCCCAGGAGGATCCGGTCCCCCACCGCCAGGTGCAGGCAGTCCAACAGCTCCTGGGCCACCACGATCCGGCCCGGGGTCAGGAGCTGGTGCCAGGGGCGGCCGGATTGCAGCTTGACCTGACCGTAGAGGGGGTAGGCCGGGCCCACCACCTTGATGTTGGCCAGCAGGGTCGCTTCCCCGGCCACGGGGCGGACCACTGAATAAAACTCGTGGCTGCCCGCTTGCGCGGCCAGACGGTGGGTCTGATCCAGGTCGCTCACTGCCCGCAATAGCGGTTGCGAAAAGGGTTGGTGGGAGTGGAGGATGATGTCGCCTCCATGCAGGGTGCGGGCATCGGCCAGGATGGAGCGGTGGACGCTCTCCTTGAAGCCGTTCAAGGAGACCAGGGTGGTGAGGGAGAGGGCCACGCACAGGAGAAAGATCACCCCCTGCCTGCGGGCCTGGACCAACTCCCGCCAGATGAAGCGGCCGTGGACCCGCATCAGAGGTCGTGGCCCGAGTCTAAGCGCCCGTCGGTCAGGGTGATGACCCGCTGGGCCTGGGCGGCGATACGCCTGCTGTGGGTGGCCATGATCAGGGTGGTGTGGCGCTCGCGCTGGAGCTCAAGCAGCAGTTTAAGGACCGCCTGACCGTTCTCCGAGTCGAGGTTGCCGGTGGGCTCGTCGGCAAAGATGATGCGCGGCTGGTTGATCAAGGCCCGGCAGATGGCCACCCGCTGCTTCTCGCCGCCGGAGAGTTGCTGGGGGAAGTTGTGCCGCCGTGCCCAGAGGCCGGTGCGCTGCAACAGGTCGGTGGCCAGGGCAGCGGCTTGGGGCTCGCCCCGCAGTTCCGCCGGGAACATGATGTTCTCCATGGCGTTCAACGAGGGGATCAGGTGAAAGGCCTGGAAGACGAAGCCGATCTCGGCGTTGCGCAGGGGGGCCAGCTGGTCCTCGCTGAGATCGGTGATGTCCCGGCCGGCCATGATGATGCGGCCCGAAGTGGGCCTGTCCAGCCCGGAGAGCAGGGTGAGTAAGGTGGTCTTGCCGCTGCCGCTGCTCCCCTGGATCACCAAAAACTCACCGGCAGCCACCCTCAGGGAGACGGCATCCAGCACCCGCACCTCGCGGTCGCCGATGGCGTAGCTCTTGGTCAACTCCTGGGCGGTGAGGATGGTGGCGGTCATCTCGGTCCGTCCTTACAGCCGCCGTTCGATCTCCAGGATGCGGTCGATGGCATAGCGGTTCTCGCTCCCCTTCTCCCGGTTGATGAGCACCAACTCCTGGTCATCCACTAGGGCGACAAACTCGCCGTGCCGCTTCTTGATCTTGTCATTGGCGGTCAGGTACTTGAGGTTCAGGGCAAACTCCTGCCCGTGCTTCTTGACCAGGCCCTTGATCAGGCGTAGGACTTCCGTGGCTTCCATGGTGTTTCCTCCTTAGACTCTGTTATTCAGCACGGCAACAAGGCCATGGGGCAAGGGGTGCGGGTCCACGGGCGGCGCGGTTCTTTTGGCGATCTTGGCAAAGAGGGTGGCAAGGGAGCAGGGCAGGAGGTAGAGGTCAAGGGTACTTCTCTCCGTATCCGGCCACGAGGGCACTGCCTGCTGGCAGGCGAGCCACTTCTCCTTCAAGGGAGCAGTCTCCCCGCTCAGCCCGGATTGGGCCGCACTCCAGAGGAAGTCGGCCAAGGCGGCAAGGCTAGGGGCTGCCTGCTCCTGCCAGGCGGTCCGCTCTTCAAGATAGAGGGCCGGGGCCAGGGCCATGGTGGACGCCCCCGGCAGCGGCAGGCTGAGGATACGGGACGGGGTCTCGTCAAGGCGGGTGGTGGTGAGATCGGTGATGATGGCCATGACCTCGGGGGTGGTGGTGATCAGCCAGTGCTCAATCATCCGCGGGTCGGCGAGGAAGAGTTGGGACCAGGCCCACAGCCGCTGATCCAGGGTGTCACTGGCCTGGGGGCGATTGAGACCGGCCACGAGGCGCAACTCCTCGGCCTCGTCGTCATCCTCTTCCCCCAGGCCGTGGAGCATGGCGTGTCCCTGGCCGTCGATCATGGCCAGGGTCTCGGCGATCTCCCGCTCCTCTTGGTCACGGACCTCGGCCAGGGCGAGCAGCAGTCTGGCCTGCACCAAGGCTTCAAGTCCGGCGCGGGTGGCCGCCTGGGGGGAGAGGCGGCTGATCAACCGCCAGACGCTCTCTTCATCCACGGCGCTGGCCCTGGCGGAGAGGCGCGACAGCCCGCCTCCATAGTGCTCGGAGCGGTGGCTGGTCATGTCCCGCAGCAGCTGGTGGAAGTTGGCCAGATCCGCGCCCAAGGGGGCCGGGGCGTAGTGTTGGCAGAGCGGGCCGAACTCCGCGGGGAGGGTGGTCGGGGTCTCCTCGCTGGGGGCGTAGAGAAAAACTTGGGCACCATAAATGAGGAGTTGACGAACAACGTCTTCCTGGGGAATAGTGGCGGGCACGATCAAGGTGGTTAAAAGATCTTGCCGGTTTCGTGAAAACCGCTCAATCGGCGCCGGTCCGTTGTCTCCCGTGTTGCTGGTGCGTGGGCGGATGGGCAGTTCTTGGCAGGTTTGCGACTTTATCAAATTTTGGGGCATGGGTGTTATCCGGGTATGAAAGAGATCAAGAGTTTTATCTCCCTGCTGGTGTTGGCAGGGGTCTATCTGCTGTGCAGCCTGCGTTATTTTCCCGGCAACTGGATGAAGACGGTGGTGGAGAGCGTGTTGCAGATCGTCACCATTGCCCCCCTGCCCGGCGGGGCGACCCTGGTGCTGGTGAGCTTTCTCCAGCGCAGTGCCGGCGAGAAGATGCCCTGGGATCGCATGGTCCGCATCTACCTGACCCTGGGGGTGATGGTGGAGATCCTCTTCGGGGTGCACGACTACCTGGGCCGGGGGTAAGGGGCGCGGGGCTACCTCCCCTTGATCAGCGAATTCGGCGGGTGATACCCCGAGGGTGCGGTGGTGTTAGGCAAGAGCATGGCCTTTCGGCCCAGCAGGGTGCCGGGGTTGGTCACCGAGTTGCAGCCGGTCTGCACCTGATCGGCCATGATCGCCCCCAGCTTGCGCAGGCCGGTGGCCATGGTGCCCTCTGGGGTGCGTACCGGCACCTCGCCGCCGGTGAAGCGCAGGTTGGCCAGTTTGGTGCCGGCCCCCAGGTTGACTGCGTTGCCGAGGATGCTGTCCCCCAGGTAGGCGAAGTGGCCGGCCTTGGCATCATCCAGGAAGATCGAGTGCTTGACCTCGGTGACATGGCCCACCACGCACCGTTTGCCCACCAGGCAGTACCCCCGCAGGTAGGCCCCCTGACGGATCTCGCTGTAATCGTCGATGATGGCGGGGGACTTGATTAAGGCCCCGGCCTCGACAAAGACCCCTTGTCCGATGCTGATCCTCTCGCCACTGAAGATGGCCCCGGCCATGAGCACCGAGGCCCCGGCCAGGGGCTGGCCCGCTCGGCTGACGATCAGCTTGCCCTTGGTGGCATCCCCGTAGTGAATGGTCAGCCCCTTGGCCGGCACGATGGCGCCGTCAATCAGGATCAGGGTCTCGGGCAACGGCTGGTCCAGGGGGAGAGTGTCGCCGAAGGCGGGGTAGTATTGGGCATCCATGTAGGCCTTCAACCCTTTTAGGGGCTCCCACACCGGACCCGGGCCGAACAGGGCTTGGTGGCTAAAGGCGCTAAGGTCGAAAAATGAGGCAGTAGTCAGCATGGCGGGCAGGGTAGGTTAAGGGTCGGGAGCAAGAGGGTCACAGGAGTTACAGCGAAGGGGGAACAGTATCCTTCCCGGCTGTTTTATTCAAGAAAATTTGTACCGGCCAAGGCTGATAGGCGGTACTCTATTTTTACACGTTCATCGTTGTTGACTTACCCGGTGATGATGTTTAGTGTGGGCGCAGTTTTTATCATTGGTAATCTGAACGGCCCAGCATACAACGCCTACGGGCCATGGAGGTTTTAGAGTGGACTTAAACGATACGCTGACCACGGGGATGAGTGATTTTTTTGATCTTGAGGGGCAGGAGATCCCTGAAGAGCTGCCGATGATGGCGGTCCGGGATGTGGTGGTCTTCAATTACATGATCATCCCCCTCTTTGTCGGCCGGGCCGCGTCGGTTTCCGCCATCAATGACGCCATGATGAAGGATAAACTCCTGCTCCTGGTCACCCAGAAGGATGCCTCCCTGGACGAACCCGGGGCCGACGACCTGTTTACGGTGGGCATGGTGTGCATGGTGATGCGCACCCTGAAACTGCCGGATGGCCGCTTGAAGGTGCTGGTCCAGGCCCTGAGCAAGGCCAAGGTCGAGGAGGTGATCCAGCACGAGCCCCACCTGATCGCCAAGATTCAGGTGGTCAAGGACGAGGAGGTGGATCCCATCACCGTCGAGATCGAGGCCTTGATGCGCACCGCCCGCGAGAACACCGAGAAGATCTTGACCCTGAAGGGGATCATGTCCTCGGACCTGATGGTCATCCTGAACAACATCGAAGAGCCGGGGCGCTTGGCCGACCTGGTGGTCTCCAACCTGCGGCTCAAGACCGCCGAGTCCCAGGCGGTGCTGGAGACCTTCCACCCGGTGGCCCGCTTGCAGAAGGTCTCGGAGTTCCTGCGCAAGGAGCTTGAGGTCTCCACCCTCCAGGCCAAGATCGAGTCGGTGGCCAGGGAGGAGATGAGCAAAAGCCAGCGCGAATACTACCTGCGCGAGCAGATGCACGCCCTAAAAAAGGAGTTGGGGGACGACGACGACCGCTCCGCCGAGATCGAGGAGCTGCGCGCCAAGCTGCAGAAGACCCGGATGCCGGCCCCGGTGCGCGATGAGGCGGACAAGCAGTTAAAGCGCTTTGAGATGATGCACCCCGAGGCCTCGGAGGCCACCATCGTCCGCACCTACCTGGACTGGATCCTGGATGTCCCCTGGCTGCGGGGCACGAGGGACAAGCTCGACCTGATCAGCGCCAAGGCGATCCTGGACGCCGACCACTACGGCCTGGAGAAGGTCAAGGAGCGGATCCTGGAGCACCTGGCGGTGCGGAAACTGAACAAGACCTCCAAGGGGCCGATCCTCTGTTTCGTCGGCCCCCCCGGGGTGGGTAAGACCTCGCTGGGCCGCTCCATAGCCCGGGCCATGGGTCGCAAGTTCTACCGCTTGTCGCTAGGCGGCATGCACGACGAGGCCGAGATCCGCGGACACCGCCGCACCTATATCGGCGCCATGCCCGGCCGCATCGTCCAGGGGTTGAAGACCGTGAATGCCAACAACCCGGTGTTCATGATGGATGAGGTGGACAAGGTGGGCTCCGACTACCGGGGCGATCCCTCCTCCGCCCTGCTGGAGGTCCTGGACCCGGAACAGAACGCCTCCTTTTCCGATCACTACCTGAACCTCCCCCTGGACCTCTCCAAGGTGATGTTCATCGTTACCGCCAACATGGCGGACACCATCCCCTCGCCGCTCCTGGACCGCATGGAGATCATCCGCCTCTCCGGCTATACCATGGAGGAGAAGCTGGTGATTGCCAAGCGCTACCTCCTTCCCCGCCAGATCAAGGAGAACGGCATTACCGAGAAGCAGATCGTGCTGGAAGACGCCATCCTGGAACTGATGATCAGCGAGTACACCCGGGAGGCGGGGTTGCGCAACCTGGAGCGGGAGATCGGTAAGGTCTGCCGCAAGGTGGCGCGCAAGGTGGCCGAAGGGGGTAAGGGGCCGTACGCCATCAGTGCCCGGACCCTCGCCACCTACCTGGGGCCGCCCAAGTTCCTGCCGGAGAGCGAGACCGACAAGATCGATCAACCGGGTCTGGCCACTGGGCTTGCCTGGACCGAGGTGGGCGGCGAGATCCTCTATATTGAGGTCGCCATCTTGAAGGGCAAGGGCAATATCACGCTTACCGGCCAGCTGGGCGAGGTGATGAAGGAGTCGGCCCAGGCGGCCCTCACCTTCTGCCGTTCGCGGGTGGAGAAATTGAAGCTGCCGGAGAACTATTTCGACGAGATCGATATCCATGTCCACGTGCCGGCCGGCGCCATCCCCAAGGACGGTCCATCCGCCGGGGTGACCATGGCCACGGCCCTCTATTCGGCCATCTCCGGCAAGAAGGTGCGCCAGAACATGGCCATGACCGGGGAGATCACCCTGCGCGGCCGGGTCCTGCCCATCGGCGGCTTGAAGGAAAAGGCCTTGGCCGCCTTGCGGGCCGGGATCACCACGGTGATCATCCCCGAGGAGAACAAGAAGGACCTGGTGGAGATCCCCAAGGACCTCAGGGACAAGATCAAATTTGTGCCGGTGAAGCATATGGACCGGATACTCGCCATCGCCTTTGTCTGAGCAACCTCTTCCCCCCGAGGATAGCGGGCAAGCGCAAGCAAATGCGCCCCGGGGGCGGCGGCAGCTCCTTGGCCGCTGGGCCATGGGGCTGGTCTTGCTCCTTGTCGCTCTGCTCGCCGGTGTCACCCTCTGGTATGGGCGCTACCCGGACCAGCCCGGGCCCACTCGGACGGCTGCGGTCACGGTGGAGATTGCCCCGGGTAGCGGTCTTGCCGGTATCAAGAAACGCCTCGTCGCCGCTGGTGTCATCCCGGACGATATCCGTTTCATCCTGCTGGCCAAGCAGTTGGGGCTTGCCCGATTGCTCAAGGCCGGGGAGTACGCCTTTCCGCCCGGAGCCACCCCTCGCGAGGTCCTGCGCGCCCTGGCGGAGGGCAGGGTCGTGCTCCATGCCATCACCCTGGCCGAGGGGCTGACCATCCATCAGGCCGCCGAGGTCATCCAGACCGGCGGCTGGGGGGGGCGGGAGGAGTTCTTGGGCGTGCTTGCCGACCCGGGGGTAATCAAGGGCTTTGGCCTGACCGGGGTGACCCTGGAGGGGTATCTCTTCCCTGACACCTACTTTTTTGCCAAGGGCACCCCGCTGCGGACCATGGTCACGACCATGGTCAAGCGTATGCAACGGGTGTTGGCGGAGGAAGAGGGTAGGGCGACTCTCCCCGCTGGGGTCCAGGCCCAACCGCCAGGGGCGGACGGGGAGGTGTCACCCCGCTTGAGCCGCCACCAAGTCCTGACCCTGGCCTCGATTATCGAGAAGGAGACGGCCTTGGCTGCGGAACGACCGTTGGTGGCCAAGGTCTTTTTGAATCGTTTGCGCACGGGGATGCGGCTCCAGGCCGATCCCACGGTCATCTACGGTCTCGCCAAGTTTGGCGAGCCGTTGACCAAGGCGGATCTCGCCACCCCCAACCCGTATAACACCTACAGCCAACCCGGGCTACCCCACGGTCCCATCTGCAGCCCCGGCCGCACCGCCATTGTCGCTGTCTACCACCCCGCCCCCCTCGACTATTACTACTTTGTTGCCCAGAACGACGGCAGCCACTATTTCTCCCGAACCCTGGATGAACACAACCGGG